>ERZ857984.804-NODE-804-length-32577-cov-18.102023_pt1 | contig 32577 bp, 41 predicted proteins | sample MGYA00519914_ERZ857984 | MGnify/ENA primary metagenome ERZ857984 (study PRJEB31778, sample SAMEA3449417) | human gut metagenome | biome: human gut; feature: human-associated habitat; material: faeces | place: United Kingdom | collected 2010/2012 ... | reverse complement strand
TCCGTACTGCGCTCCGTGTGAGGCCGCCGTGGAGCCGTGGGAGGCGTTGGTCCGTACCGTACGCGGCGAGGGCGACACGCTCGGCGGCATCGTCCGGGTGGAGGTGCTCGGCGTGCCCTCCGGTCTGGGCGAACCCGTGTTCGATAAGCTGGATGCCGTGCTGGCGCAGGCGCTCATGAGCGTAGGGGCGGTCAAGGGCGTGGAGATCGGCGACGGTTTCGCCGCGGCCCGCAGCCGGGGGAGCTTCAATAACGACGCCTACCGTCCGGCCGGGGCCGGATCGACGCCGGGCAATCCCGCGACCAACCATTGCGGCGGTATCCTCGGCGGCATTTCGACCGGCCAGCCGCTGGTGATGACCGTGGCGATCAAACCCATCCCCTCCATCGCCAAGGAACAGCAAAGCGTGAACGCCGAAGGCAGCCCCGTATCCTTGCGTGTGGGCGGACGGCACGACATCTGCGCCATTCCGCGCGTCAATCCCGTGCTTGAGGCGATGGCCGCCTTGACCGTGGCCGACGCCCTGCTGCTGCAGCGGCGGATGGGGTAGGGCATGACGCAGCTTTCTCTTTCATCCCTCAATGATACGGTGGAATTGCAGGGCACGCTGGAGCGTGTGGTCTTCCATAATGAGGAAAACGGCTACACGGTGTTCCGGGTCAGGCCGGAAGGCAAGGACGAGGTGGATCTCGTCACCGTGGTCGGGCATATGGGCAGCCCGCAGGCGGGCGCGTCCCTGCGCATCAAGGGCCGGTGGGTGAACAACGCCCGCTTCGGCAGGCAGGTGCAGATGGATTCCTTTGAAAGCCTGCTCCCCGCCACCGCCGAGGGCATCAAGCTGTATCTGGCCTCCGGGCTGATCAAGGGCATCGGCAAGAGCATCGCGGCGCGCATCGTCAAGGCGTTCGGCGAAGATACGCTCAGGATTTTCGATGAGGAGCCGCAGCGTCTGCTGGAAATTTCCGGCATCACCCAGAAGAAGCTGGTGACGCTGGCGGAGTATGTGGGCCGGATGCAGGAGGGGCAGAAGTACATCTATTTCGCCTCCGGCGACACGGTGGAGGCCATCGACCATATGCCCCAGACGGAGCTGCTGAAGGATCACAATATGGAGATCCTGTACTTCACCGACAAGGCCGACGAGTTTCTGCCGGACATGCTGCAAAAGTACCAGGATAAGCCCTTCCGCTCCGCCATCGACGGGGATCTGGAGCTGGGCGATGAGCAGAAGCCCGACGAAACCGACAGCTATCAGGAGGGCTTTGCCTTCCTGAAGGAGACCCTGGGGGACAAGGTGGATCAGGTGAAGGCCTCCACCAAGCTCAAGACCCACCCGGTGTGCCTGTCCAGCGGCCAGGGCATTACCTTCGAGATGGAGAAGTATTTCACCGCCGTGCAGCCGGAGCTGGGCATGAAGGCCAAGCGCATTCTGGAGATCAACGTGGATCATCCCGCCTTCGCCGCCTTCGAGACCGCCCGGATCATCGACCCGGACAAGGCCAAAAAATACGCCCAGATCCTCTACAACCAGGCCTGCCTCATCGCCGGCCTGCCCATCGAGAACCCCTCCGCCTACACGGACCTGGTCTGCTCCCTCTGGAAGTGACCATAAAAATAAGCCCTCCTGCCGGAGGGCTTATTTCTTGCTATGCAAAAGCATAGCAAAAAATAGAATGTGCCATTCCCTCGCCCCTTCGGGGCAACCGGGAATGATGCACAAAACTTCATGCACAGAAGAGTTTGCCTGTTTTCGCGGTGCGCCGCACAGTGCATGAAGTTTTATGCCGAGATGGGAAACAGCAGCTTCAGCACGCCGAAGACCACCAGGGACGCGGCAGCGGCGATCAGAAAGATGAAGCAGGTCCTCCGGTCCCGCTGGGCCAGGGCCTGGTCCTCATGCTCGTTCTGCCACCGCACATAGAACCAGGCCGCGCACAGCAGACAGACAATCGGCGCAAACAGCAGGCCGATCATAGCAACGTATTCCATAGCAGTTCCTCCCTCGCTTTTTCTCCAGTATACCCTATCTGCGTTCCCCCGTCAATTGTGGGTTTTCCCCAGAGGGCCGGGTGGTTGATTTCCCCGGGAAATGGTGTTATCCTATTATAAAAAGAGAGAACTGAGGAACTGCATCTATGACATTCAGCCATCATCACGCCCACGCCCCTGCCCGGCGGGACGTGGACATGACCCAGGGCAGCATCACCCGCCACCTGATCCAGTTCGCCCTGCCGCTGCTGGCCGGAAACGTGTTCCAGCAGCTTTACAATATGGTGGACACCTGGGTGGTGGGCAACTTTGTGTCCAACGAGGCCTTTTCCGCCGTGGGCACCGTGGGGCCCATCATCAATATGCTCATCGGCTTCTTCATGGGCCTGTCCAGCGGCGCGGGGGTGGTCATCAGCCAATACTACGGGGCCCACCGGCCCGAAAAGGTCCGGGATACCGTCCACACGGCCATGGTGCTGACCCTGGTGCTGTGCGCGGTGTTCACGGCCCTGGGCCTGGCCCTGATCCCGGCCATGCTGGACCTGATGAACACCCCGGCGGAGGTGCTGCCGGAATCTACAGCGTATCTGTCCATCTATTTCTCCGGCATCACGGGCCTGCTGATCTATAACATGGGCTCCGGCATTCTCCGGGCCGTGGGCGACTCCCGGCGGCCCTTCTATTTCCTGGTGGTGTCGGCGGTGCTGAACACCGGGCTGGACCTGCTGTTTGTGATCCGGTTCCACATGGGCGTGGCCGGTGTGGCCTGGGCCACCATCATCGCCCAGGCGGTGTCGGCGGTGCTGGTGCTGGCGGTGCTGATGCGGACGGACAGCTGCGTCCGGGTGGAGCTGCGGCGGCTGCGGGTCCACTGGGACATGCTGAAAAAAATCGTCCGGGTGGGCATCCCGGCGGCTCTGCAGATGGCCGTTACCGCCTTTTCCAACGTGTTCGTCCAGTCCTATATCAACCACTTCGGCGCGGACTGCATGTCCGGCTGGACGGCGTATACCAAGATCGATCAGCTGATGTTCCTGCCCATGCAGTCCCTGGCCCTGTCCGCCACCACCTTTGTGGGGCAGAACCTGGGCGCAGGCGACACCCCCCGGGCCCAGCAGGGCGTCCGCCGGGCGCTGGGGATCTCCCTGGCGGTGACGGCGGTGCTGATGGTCCCGGTGCTGGTGTTCGCTCCCCAGCTGACGGCCTTCTTCAACCGCAAGGCCGAGGTGGTGGCCTACGGCACCCTGCTGCTGCGGTATATCTCCCCCTTCTATCTGCTGTGCTGCATCAACCAGATCTACTCCGGCGCGCTCCGGGGCGCAGGCAACAGCCAGGTGCCCATGGTGATCATGCTGGGCTCCTTTGTGGTGTTCCGCCAGATCTATCTGTATATTGTGTCCCATTTCATCACCAATACCCTGCTGCCCCTGGCCATGGGCTACCCCGCCGGATGGCTGGTGTGCAGCGCCGCCACGCTGCTGTATTACCGCAGGGCCGCCCTGGGCCGGCAGCGCCTGGTGGAAGATAATTAAAGCCGGAGGAAGCCCGTCTATGCGTCAGATCAACGTATCCCTGGGACAGCGGTCCTATCCCATTCTCATCGGCCCGGGTCTGCTGGGCCGGGCGGCGGAGCGGCTGAGCGCCCTGCCGGTAAAGCGCTGGGCCGTGGTGGCCGACGAGACTGCGGCGTCCCTTTATGCCGGGAGCTTAGGGCTGCCGGTGTATACCTTCCCCGCCGGGGAGGGCAGCAAGTGCCTGGCGGTGTATGAGTCTCTGTGCCGCCGGATGCTGGCTGACGGCTTCACCCGGGCGGACGGCATCGCGGCCCTGGGCGGCGGCGTTGCCGGCGACCTGGCGGGCTTTCTGGCCGGGACCATCCTGCGGGGCGTCCCTCTGGTCCAGATGCCCACCACCCTGCTGGCCCAGGTGGACAGCAGCGTAGGCGGCAAAACCGGCCTGGACCTGCCGGAGGGAAAAAACCTCATCGGCTGCTTCTATCAGCCCTCCCTGGTGCTGGCGGACACCGATTGCCTGGAGACGCTTCCCCGGCGGCAGCTGTCCTCCGGCATGGCGGAGGTCATCAAGTGCGGCGTCATCGGGGACGAGGAGATCCTCCGCCACCTGGAAACGGCGGGGCAGCCGGATCTTCCTTGGCTGGTGGAGCGCTGCTGCCGGTATAAAGCGGCGGTGGTGGCCCGGGACGAGCGGGACGGCGGCCCCCGCCGCCTGCTGAACTTCGGCCATACCTTCGGCCATGCCTACGAGGCCGCCGGAGGGTACGATAGCTACACCCACGGCGAGGCCGTGGCCGCCGGAATGATGCAGATGCTCCGCTGGCAGGTGTCCCATGGGCTGGGCGGGCAGGAGCTGCTGGACAGGCTCACCCCCCTGCTGAAGCGGTGGGAGCTTCCCGTCCGGCTGCCCTGGGATGGGGCGGCGGACTATCTGGCCCGGGACAAGAAACGGGCCGGAGATCAGGTTACCATCGCCGTGGCTCAGCGGGCCGGAGCGGGCCGCCTGCTGACGGTACCCCTGGCGTCCCTGCTGGAGGTGGAGTGATGGACCTGCGCCTGTATCCCGCCCCTTTGCAGGGCGCGGTGACGCCGCCGCCCTCCAAAAGCCTGCTGCACCGGCAGCTGATCTGCCTGGCCCAGGCGGGGGAGTTCCCCTGCCCCCCGGACCCCGCCGACGACGTTCTGGCCACGGTCCGGGGCCTGTGGGCCCTGTATCACCAACCGGAGCCGGTCATCGACTGCGGGGCCAGCGGCAGCACCCTGCGGTTTCTTCTGCCCCTGGCCATGGCCCGGGGCAAGGTAGGGACCCGGTTCACCGGCACCCGGCGGCTGCTGGCCCGTCCCCTGCCCGGGGACTGGGGCCTTGCACCCACGGAAAACGGTCTGCGGATCACCCGCCCCCTTTCCCCGGGCCGCATCCCGGTGGACGGAAGCCGGACCTCCCAGCTGGTTTCCGGCCTGCTGATGGCCCTGCCGGGCCTGGCGGCGGACTCGGAGCTGGTTCTGACCGGCCCCCTGGCCTCCCGGCCGTATGTGGACCTGACCCTGGCGGTGCTGGAGCGGTGTGGCATTGTCATTGAGGAAAGCCCCGGCGGCTTTTTCGTCCCCGGCGGGCAAAGGTTCCGTCCGGTTCCCATAGAGCCGGAGCCGGACTGGTCCGCCGCCGCCTTCTGGCTGGCAATCGCCGCCCTGGGCTGTCCCGTGGAGGTCACGGGGCTGCGCCGGGATTCCCTGCAGGGAGACCGGGCCGCCGGGGCGCTGTGCCGGTGTCTGCCGGATGTCGTGGACCTGACGGATATCCCGGACCTGCTGCCGCCGCTGGCGTTGGCGGCGGCCCTGCAGCCGGGAAAATGCACCCGCTTCACCGGAGCCGCCCGGCTGCGGGACAAGGAGAGTGACCGCCTGGCCTCGGTGTCGGCGGCGCTGACGGCCCTGGGGGGCCGCGTCCGGCAGGAGCCGGAGGGTCTCACCGTATGGGGCACGGACCGTCTCACCGGCGGCGAGGCCCACAGCTGCGGCGACCATCGCATTGCCATGCTGTGCGCCTGCGCCGCGCCCTTCTGCACCGGCCCGGTGCTGCTGCGCGACGCCGGGTGCACCGATAAATCCTACCCCGGCTTCTGGGCGGATTACCGCCGCCTGGGGGGACAAACGGAGGAAGTATAAATGCTGGATTACACCATTTTCGGCGAATCCCACGGCCCCGCCGTGGGGGTGCTGGTCACCGGCGCGGCCCCGGGCCTGCCGGTGGACCGGGAGATCATCGCCCGGGAGCTGGAGCGCCGGGCCCCCGGCGGCCCTCTGGCCACCGCCCGGTATGAGCCGGACCGGCTCCATATTCTCAGCGGCGTCTATCAGGGCTTCACCACCGGCGACCCCATCTGCCTGGTTCTGGAAAACCGGGACGCCCGGTCCGGGGACTATGAGGCCCTGCGGAATAAGCCCCGCCCCGGCCACGCGGACTACGCCGCCTGGGTGCGCAGCGGGGGGCACAACGATCCCCGGGGCGGCGGGGCCTATTCCGGCCGCCTGACGGCCCCTCTGGTGGCGGCAGGCGCCATGGTGAATGCCTGGCTGAAAGAACAAGATATTGAGCTGAAAGCGCAAGTTATTGATGAAAACGCCCTCCGGCAGCAGGCGGCAGAAGCCAAGGCCCACGGGGACTCCGTAGGCGGGGAGATCGCCTGCACCGTCACGGGGCTTCCGGCGGGGCTGGGCGGTCCCGGCTGGCGGGAGGCGGTGGAGTCGGAGCTGGCCCGGCACCTGTTCGCCATTCCGGCGGTGAAGGCCCTGGGCTTCGGCGACGGCGCGGCCCTGGCCCATATGCGGGGCAGCCGGGCCAACGACCCCCTGCGCACCGACGGTACCCGCATCCGCACCGTCACCAATCACAACGGCGGCATCAACGGCGGCGTCACCAACGGTATGCCCCTGACCTTTACCGTCACCTTCAAGCCCACCCCCTCCATCGCCCTGCCCCAGGATACGGTGGATCTGTCCCGGATGGAAAACTGCACCGTGGCCGTTACCGGCCGCCACGACCCCTGCATCGCCCTGCGGGCGGCCCCCATTGTGGAGGCGGCGGCGGCCCTGGCCCTGTGGCGGGTGCTGGACCCCCGGGGCGGCGGCCTGGACACCCTGCGGCTGCGGCTGGACGGCATAGACCGGCAGCTGGTGGGGCTGCTGGTCCGGCGGCAGGAGCTGTCCCGGGACATCGGGGCCTATAAGGCGGCCCACGGCCTCCCGGTGCGGGACCCGGAGCGGGAGGCCCAGGTGCTGCGCAGCCGGGGCGACCTGGCCCCGGCGCACCGGGCGGAGGTGGAGCGCCTGTATGAGACGCTGATGGCCCTGAGCCGGGAGCAGCAGTCGTGAGGAACCTGATTTTTGTGGGCCTGCCCGGCAGCGGCAAGAGCACCGTGGGGCGGCTGTGCGCCAAGGCCCTGAACCTGCCCTTTGTGGACGCGGACAAGTTCCTGGAGCAGAGGGAGGGCCGTTCCGTCGCCGATATCTTCGCATCAAGCGGCGAGGGGTATTTCCGGGACCTGGAGTCCCGGGTTCTGGCGGAGCTGTGCCGCCGGGAGGGCATCGTCCTGGCCACCGGCGGCGGCGCGGTGCTGCGGCGGGAGAACCGGAGGCTGCTGCGGGACGGGGGCCTGGTCATCTTCCTGGACCGATCCCCCTGGGCCATCCGCCGCACCCTGCGGCGGCAGGGCCGTCCCCTGCTGACGGATGACGGGGCCATTTTCCGCCTGGCCCGGCAGCGGCGGGACCTGTACCGGGCCGCCGCCCACCATTCCGTCAACAAACCCACAGCCCGCCAGGCGGCGGAGGAAGCCGTCCGGCTGTGGAGAGAGGAGCAGCAATGAAATTTCTTGTTCTCAACGGTCCCAATCTGAACCTGCTGGGCAAGCGGGAGCCGGGCATCTACGGCACCGGCAGCTACGACGACCTGTGCATGGAGATCACCGCCTACGCCGCCGCCCGGGGCATCCGGGCGGACATCCGCCAGAGCAACCACGAAGGGGCGCTCATTGACGAAATACAGGCCGCCGACGGGGTGTATGACGGCATCGTCATCAACCCCGGGGCCTATACCCATTACAGCTACGCCATCTATGACGCCCTGCTGGCCGTCAGCGTCCCGGCGATAGAGGTCCACCTCAGCAACATCAACCGGCGGGAGTCCTTCCGCCGCATCTCCGTCACCGCTCCGGCCTGCGTGGCCCAGATCGTGGGCCATGGCTTCCTGGGCTATATGGAGGCCATGGACCTGCTGGCAGGAGGTGGTCCTCTGGCATGAGGCTCTGCGTCATCGGCGACCCGGTGGGGCACAGCCTGTCCCCCCTGCTGCACCGGCGGATGCTGGACCGGGCGGGATTGACGGGCAGCTATGAGACCGTCACCGTGACCCCGGACACCCTGCCGGAGTTCCTGGCGGCGGCCCGGGCCGGGGCCTGGGACGGCTGCAACGTCACCATGCCGCTGAAGCAGGCGATCCTGCCCCTGCTGGATGGGCTGGACCCGGCGGCCGCCGCCTGCGGGGCGGTGAACACCGTGTGCTTCCGCCGGGGCCGGGCCGTGGGGTACAACACCGACGCACCGGGCATCCGGGCGGGGCTTCTGGCCCACGGCGCGGACCCCCGGGCGGGGCAGGTACTGATCATCGGCAACGGCGGGGCGGCCCGGGCGGCCCGCTTCGCCCTGGGGGACTGCCGCCTGCTGACGGCGGCACGGCACGGCGGGGACATCCCCCTGGACCGGCTGCCCCAGGCGGCCCGGGGCAGCCTTGTGGTCATCAACGCCACCCCCCTGGGGATGGAAGGCTTTCCGCCCTTTGCCAGCCTCTCCTTTCTGGAGGCGCTGCCCCCGGGCGCGGCGGTGTTCGACCTGGTATACCACCCCCGGCAGACAGCCCTGCTGGCGGCGGCCCAGGACCGGGGCCTCACGGCCATCGGCGGCATGGAGCTGCTGGTGCAGCAGGCCATCCTGGCCTTTTCCCGCTTCACCGGCACGGCCCTGGACCGGGAGTCCGTCCGCCGGGACCTGCTGGCGATGGTGGGGGAGAAATAAAAAATACACGCCGCAATCCACAAGAGATTGCGGCGTGTTTGCGTGCGTGTAAGCACAGACCTGCGGGGCCGTGGGGGCCGAGTTATAACCTGCACCGATTCAGCAGGTGGGTTGTCTCCAGCTTGCTTCGTAGCTTCCAACTTCCAGCCGCAGACGGCAGCCGGGAGGCCTGCTGTTCACATACTGATCCGACATCCCCTATAACAAAATGTGAGGATAAAAAAGACCCGTCACACCTCGCAGGGAGCCGTCTTCCGACGACACCCATAGTATAGCAGACCCGGCGGGAAAATAAAAGGGGAAACTTGCGGATTCCCCCTGGAATTTTCCGGAAGCGGCCCCCGCCCTTCGGCATTTTCACGAAAGGGCTTTCGGTTTGCTAAAATCGTTTCCGGCATGGAAAAGGCGCTCCATTGGAGCGCCTTTTGTGTTCCATATGCCGGATGCAGCATCCACAAACCGGAAACCGGTCAGGAATTTTCGTCATCCTCGTCCATCAGCTGCTCCATGAACAGGTCATACACCCGCTGCAGCTCCTCGTCGCTGTCCAGGGTGGTCAGCAGCTCCTCGCCGTTTTCCGTCACGGACTTCAGGATCACCAGGCCGAAATCCTCGGCGGCTGCCTCGTCGGTCTCGTCGTCCACCGTGGGGAAGAAGGCCATATAGGTCTGGCCGTTGTCCTCCAGGGCGTCCACATATTCCAGCTCGATGTCGTTGCCGTCCTCATCGGTCAGGGTGATGAAATTGGGGCCGAATTCTTCGCTCATTTCCGTTTACCTCCTGTTGCAGTTGCCTGTATCATACCCGATTCCGCCGGAAAAAGCAAGTGATTCTTATTTTTCCCGCAGCATCCGCAGCACCCGCCGGGGCGTGGGGGGATTGCCCTTATACAGGGACATCAGCCGGTATACCTGGCCCGCCAGGGCCGTCAGCACACCGGCGCACACCACCACCAGCGCCAGGGACACCAGCCCCCCCAGCAGGGAGGTCTGCCCCAGCAGCACCCGGCTGGGCGTCACCAGAATGGCGGTGAAGGGGACATAGTCCAGCCACCGGGCCGAGGAGGTCATGCCGTCCATGCCCCCGGCGAACATGCAGCAGAAGAAGCTGGCCACCAGCACCAGGGAAAACAGCACGTTGGTGCTGGACAGGTCCTCGGCCTTTCCGGCCATGGACCCGCCGATGGCGGACAGGCTGCAATACAGCAGGAAGCCCGCCAGCAGCAGTCCCGCCGCCTCCAGCATGGCCGGAACGCTGAACAGACCCGTCAGCCGTCCCACGCCCTTGAGCACCTCCAGCAGCGGCAGGGTCACCCCCGTCTGCCGGACCACGGCTCCGCCGATGGCAAAGCCACCTGCCAGACCCGCCGCCCATACGGCCAGCTGCAGAAGTCCCGCCAGGGCTGTGGCCAGCACCTTGCCCAGCACCATGGCCCCCGGCTCCACGGACACCAGGAACAGGTCCATGAGCTTGGAGGTTTTTTCCAGGATCACGCTGGCCGCCGTGCTCTGGCCGTACAGCAGCACCAGGAAATACAGCAGCATCAGCGACGCAAACGGCAGCAGCATGGACAGCAGGCCCATGGTCTCCCCTTCCCCGGTCTGCCCGCCGGTGACGGTGACCTCCACCGGCGCCGTCAGAAGGGCCCTCTGCTCCGGCGTCAGGTCCGCCCGGTCCAGGGCCTCCTGGGTGTAGCCCTCCTCCATCACCGGGTTCTGCTCCGGGGCGGCGTTTTTCTGGTGCTGGGCCGCCACAGTCAGGGAGAGGATGGGGATCAGCAGGCACGCCAGGGCCACCGCGATGGTGGCCGTGCGCCAGCCCCTCTGCCTCAGCTGCTGGGTCAGGGTGAAGGAAAACACCCGTCCCAGTCCCTTGTATCGTTTCATCGGACCGCACCTCCCTTGGCCATGGACATCAGCTCACGCAGCTTCACCCGGCTGCCCCGGTGCACGATGAGTCCCGCATATACCCGGGACGCCAGAGTCAGCAGACCCCAGATCACCGCCGCCTGGATTGCCCAGGACGCCAGCACCAGCCAGAAGGACACATTGCCCCCGGCGAACTGCACCGGGGCGCAGAAAATACTCACAATGGGGCACAGGGTGGAAAACACCGCCACCGGCCCGGAGGGCACGGCCCCCACCACGCAGGAGGCCAGATACCCCGCCATGGTCAGCAGCATCACAGGCCCCGTGGCCTCGCCTGCATCCTCCATGCCGGAGCAGCAGGCCCCGGCCACGCCGCCGATCAGGGACATGGTCAGATACCCCAGCCCCAGGGACACCAGCAGCACCAGCAGCACCCCCGCCGCCTGCCACAGGTCCTCCTGCACCCGGGGCACAGCCGCCAGCAGGCCGGACAGCTGCTTCTGCAGCACGCCGGAGCCCATCAGCCCCGCCGTCAGCCCGCAGGACACCCCGAAGCCCGCCAGCATAGCCAGCAGCCACCCGAAGGTGAAGGCCATCACCGCCAGGATCTTCCCCGCCAGCAGGGCCATGGGCTTCACGCTGACCAGCAGCAGCTCCACCAGCCGGGAGTCCTTCTCCTCCACCACGGCCCGGATCACATAGGACGCGCTCATCAGGCACAGGATCATGGCCAGGATGGAATAGCCGTACTGGACCCAGAAGCCGTCCTCATGGGAGTCCTCCTCCCCGGTGGATGCCGTCAGGGCCTCCAGCTGCCGGGACGACAGGCCCGCCGCCTGCAGGCAGGCGTCCCGGACGGCCTGCCGGGCCGTCTCCGCCAGCTGGGACAGCTCCCCGGCGTGGGCGCTTTCGCTGCCGACCACCGCCACCTGATAGCCGGTCTCATCGCCGGTGACCGTCACCACAGCGTCCGGCTCCCCGGCGTCGGCGGAAAAGTCCGTGTCCGCCCAATAGGCGTCGCCGGAGAAGTCCAGGACCAGGTCGGTGCGGTTGTCCACCCGCACCGACGCCAGGCCTGCGGTGTCCGATGTCTCCGGCGTCTCGCCGCCCAGAAGGGCCGTCAGCGGCATACTCACCGCCGCCAGCAGCACCATGATGATCAGCGTCACCCGGTTTGCCCTGCTTTTCAGCAGCTGCGACAGGGTGAAGCGGTACACCTGACCCGTGCCGGACAGGTCACGCATCAGACTCACCCCCCACGGTTTCCACGAAAATCTCGTGAAGGGACGGCTCCCGCAGGTTGAACAGCACCACCGTGACCCCGGCCCGGGTCAGCCGGGCCAGCAGGTCGTTGGCCTGCTCCTGACCGGTGACCTTCAGCTGATACTCAAACTCCTTCCGGGTCACGATCTGCGCCCCGCTTTCGGCGATGTACGGCCCGGCGTCCTCCTCGGTTTTCAGCTGTAAATGCACCCGGCCGTAGCCCTTCTTGATGTCGTTCAGGTGCCCCTGCAGAACCGTTCTGGACCGGTCCAGAATGGTCAGATCCGTGCAGAACTCCTCCACCGTGGCCATCTGGTGGCTGGACATGATCAGGTATTTCCCGGCCTCGATCTCCTCCCGGATGATCCCCTTGAACAGGTCCGTGTTGATGGGGTCCAGGCCGGACAGGGGCTCGTCCAGGATCAGCAGCTCCGGGTCCGACAGCAGGGCCGCCATCAGCTGGATTTTCTGCTGATTGCCCTTGGACAGCTGGTCCGGCCGCTTGGGCTTTTCCCGCTGGGCGGAGCCGCCCAGAAGCCCCCGCCGTCCCGTCTGCGCTGGGGCGCTGGGATAGAGATACTCCTCCACCTCCAGCCGCTGTGCCCAGTACCGGATGCGCCGCCTGGCCTCCGCCCGGGGCACATCCCGCAGGGCCGCGAAGTACAGCAGCTGATCCATCAGCGCATACTTGGGGTACAGCCCCCGCTCCTCCGCCAGATATCCCACGTTGCAGCGGCTGATATCCAGCGGTTCCCCGTTCCACAGCACCTCTCCCCCGTCCCGGGACAGCATATTCAGCATCATGCGGATGCTGGTGGTTTTTCCCGCGCCGTTGGTGCCCAGCAGGGCATACACCCCCGGCCCGGGCATCCCGAAGGACAGCCGGTCCACCACCGTCCTGTCCCCGTATCGCTTGGTCAGGTCCTTTACCGTCAGGCTCATGTTTCTTCCTCCTCCCAGAATAACTGGTCCAATGTCTTGTCCAGCGCCCGGCAGATGGCGATGCACAGGCGGATGGTGGGGTTATAGTCCCCCTTTTCGATGGCGTTGATGGTCTGCCGGGACACGGACACCAGGTCCGCCAGCTGCTGCTGGCTCAGGTCCTTGGCGGCCCGGGCCGATTTCAGGCGCAGATTCTTCATGCCTCCGCGTCCTCCTGCTCCTCCCGCTTCTGGCGGCGCAGACGGACCAGCATGCACACGAACATCACCCCGAACAGCACCCCGCAGGCCGGGGACAGGGCGTTCCAGGTCAGCAGTCCGTCCTCCACCAGGTCCCCGCTGCGCAGCTGCAGGAGGAAGTTGGGGATCTGGCACAGCACCACCGCGCCGAACAGCCACAGATAGGTCCGGGGATTCTGGGCCACGGCGAAATACGCGTCCTTCCGGACGCAGGCCACGATGAACACCCCGATGGACAGAAAGATCAGCATCCACGCCGACACCCCGGGCTTGGCCCAGGGGCCCCAGATGGCCTCCACCCCGGTGTTGACGGCCAGGCTGAGCATCAGCGTCAGAAACGCCCAGCGATAGGCCACCCCCGGGCGGCCATCTGCCGCTCGTCATACTCCGACTTGGGCCGGCCCTGCTTCTTCCGCACCGCCGTCAGTATCGCCGTGACCACCGCCGCGGCCATGATCCCCGCCAGAATGCCCGCCAGATAAGGTTCCGTATCCATCGCTCCTTTCATACTGATTCTTGATTAAAAAATTGAATCAAGAATCCCGTGCGCTGCGCGCACGCACAGCGTGGAAAACACGCTGTGCCGTCTCATACAAAACCTGACGCACCTCCGGTGCTATAAAAAGCTTTTCAAGCTTTTTAACAGGTTTTTGTATCATACTGTTGCCCCAGCATATCACCCGCCCGACAGTTTGTCAAGTATATTTTACAAAAGTTTCACTTTAGCTGTCACCCGGGCAGGCCGCCCTTTTCTCCTCGACAAAGGCGGCCCGGCCGGGTATAATGGTTGTATCTCACCAAGGAGGACCACGGATATGAAGAAAAAGCGCCTGTTTCTGATCCCCCTGTGCCTGTTGCTGCTGGCCGCGGCCTGGTTCCTGCTGCGAAGCCGCATTCCCCAGCGGTGGTACACCGCCGATGAGCTGGGCATCCCCCAGCTGCAAAGCCCCCTGGACGCCGACGGCGACGGCGTGGACGACTGGACGGACATGGTCCTGGGCGCCCGGGCCTATATCGGCACCCACCCCCACTATAAAAGCAAATACTACGCCGGCGGCTATCCCGACGACGGCCTGGGGGTGTGCACCGACGTGATCTGGCAGGCCTTCCGGGCGGCGGGCTATTCCCTGAAGGACCTGGTGGACCGGGACATCGCCGACCATCCCGCCTGCTATCCCAACATCGAGACCCCTGACGGCAACATCGACTTCCGCCGGGTCAGCAATCTGGACACCTTCTTCCGCCGCCATGCCCAGGTGCTGACCTGTGACCTGGACGATCCCGCCCAGTGGCAGCCCGGGGACATTGTGATCTTCGGCGACCGGGACCACATCGGCATCTGCTCCGACCGCCGGAACCGGCAGGGGATCCCCTTCCTCATCCACCACGGAAACCCCATCGACGAGGCCGTGGAGCGCAACGACATGGGCAAATACGTCATTACCGGCCATTTCCGCTGGATGGGATAAGGTTTTTTATAAAAAACGCCGCCTTTCCGTCACAAACCGCAAAATTTATCTTGCAATTCCCGGCGCACTGTGGTATTATATTTCAGCATTCCGCACAGGGGCGGACTTTCGGTCGGTGCCGCAAGGTTGGCCGGGGGGAGGAAGCTCCTGGAGGCAACAAACTAAAAATCAAAGGAGAAATGAAACCATGGCTAACCAGAACGTCGTATCCATGAAGGCCCTGCTGGAGGCCGGTGTCCACTTCGGTCACCAGACCCGCCGCTGGAACCCCAAGATGGCCCCCTACATTTACACCGAGCGCAACGGCATCTATATCATCGATCTGCAGAAGACCGTGAAGAAGCTGGAGGAGGCCTATAACTTCGTGCGTCAGCTGTCCGAGAGCGGTCAGTCCCTGCTGTTCGTGGGCACCAAGAAGCAGGCTCAGGAGGCCATCAAGGAAGAGGCTCTGCGCTGCAATATGTACTATGTCAACGCCCGTTGGCTGGGCGGCATGATGACCAACTTCAAGACCATGCGCACCCGTATCGACCGCCTGAACCAGCTCAAGACCATGCAGGCCGACGGCACCTTCGATATGCTGCCCAAGAAGGAAGTCATCAAGCACCTGGGCGAGATCGAGAAGCTGGAGAAGTACCTGGGCGGTGTGAAGGAAATGAAGAAGCTGCCCGGTGCCCTGTTCATCGTGGACACCCGCAAGGAGCGCAACGCCATCGCCGAGGCCCATCGTCTGGGCATCCCCGTTGTGGCCATCGCCGATACCAACTGCGATCCCGACGAGATCGACTATCCCATCCCCGGCAACGATGACGCCATCCGCGCCATCCGCCTGATCTCCTCCATTATGGCCAACGCCATGATCGAAGGCCGCCAGGGCGAGCAGACCGAGGAAGCCGCCCAGGAGACCGCTGAGTAAGCGTATATTTTCAGGCTGTATCACCGCGTAACCACGGGGCAGGGTGTATGCCCTGCCCCTTTTACTGTATTATTATGAAATTGGAGGAACTAAGAATGTCTTTTACTGCTGCTGATGTGAAGACCCTGCGCGAGATGACCAGCGTGGGCATGATGGACTGCAAGAAGGCTCTGACCGAGTGCGACGGCGACATGGACAAGGCCGTTGAGTATCTGCGGGAAAAGGGCCTGGCCAAGGCCGCCAAGAAGGCCGGCCGCATCGCCGCCGAGGGTATGTCCTATGCCCTGGTGGAGAACGGCGTGGGCGCCCTGGTGGAAGTCAACTGCGAGACCGACTTCTGCGCCAAGAGCGACCTGTTTGTCGCCTTCGTCAAGGATATCGCCAAGGCCGTTCTGGATAACGACCCCGCCGATGTGGACGCCCTGATGAACTGCAAGTATCCCGGCACCGAGCTGACCGTGTCCGAGACCATGCCCGAGAAGGTCATGTCCATCGGCGAGAACCTGCAGATCCGCCGCTTCGTCCGCTTCGCCGAGAACACCAGCGTGGGCTATGTCCATGCCGGCGGCAAGATCGGCGTTCTGGTGAACCTGGCCGTGGAGGGCGTGGATGCCTCCGAGATCGGCAAGAACGTCGCCATGCAGATCGCCGCTCTGAATCCCCGCTTCTGGGATAAGTCCCAGGTCACCGAGGACGTCCTGGCCGAGGAGAAGAAGATCGCCCTGGCTCTGATGGACAGCGATCCCAAGATGGCCTCCAAGCCCGCCCAGGTCAAGGAGAAGATCGTCATGGGCAAGATGAACAAGTTCTATGAGGAGAACTGCCTGCTGCAGATGGAGTTCGTCCGCAGCGACCTGTTCCAGGGCACCGTGGAGCACTACATTGCCGACGCCGCCAAGAAGCTGGGCGGTTCCGTGAAGTTCGTCACCGCCGTTCGCTTCCAGACCGGCGAGGGCATCGAGAAGAAGCAGGAGGACTTCGCCGCCGAGGTCGCCGCTCAGATGAACATGGGCAAGTAAGCTCCCTCCCCTACCGTATAGAAAATCCCGCGCCGATACCGGCGCGGGATTTTTTCAGCTCTTTATCACTTTTTCAGCCGCTTGTCGCACTTCACGGCCAGCTTGGTGCCCACCGTCTGGAACAGCTGCACCAGCAGAATCAGCAGAATCACCGCCGCGAACATCACCAGGTATTTGTACCGGTAATAGCCGTAGTCAATGGCAACCTTGCCCAGGCCGCCGCCGCCGATGATGCCGCTCATGGCGGAGTAGCCCAGAATGGTGGTCAGGGCGATGGTGGCATTCTGGATCAGGGAGGGGACGCTCTCGGGGATCATCACCTTGCAGACGATCTGCATGGGCGTGGCGCCCATGCTCTGGGCCGCCTCAATAATATTGGGGTCTACCTCCCGCAGGCTGCTCTCCACCAGCCGGGCCACAAAGGGGAAGGCCGCCACCACCAGGGGAACGATGGTGGCCGTGGTACCCACGGCGGTGCCGATGATCAGCCGGGACAGGGGAAACACCATGATCATCAGAATCAGGAACGGGATGGACCGCAGCAGATTGATGATCACATTCAGCACCGACAGCACCGGCTTCGGCAGGGGCAGGACGCCGTCCTTCTCCCCCGCCACCAGCAGCACCCCCAGAGGCAGGCCCAGCAGGATGGCCAAGGCGGTGGACAGCACCGTCACATAGAAGGTCTCCCACAGTGCCATGGGAAACTGGGTCAGAAAGGCGGTTTTCAGCTCCGCCAGGGACTCCGCCGTAAACAGATCACTGTACATCCACGCTTACCTCCTCTGCCTGCAAATTGGGGATAGTCCGGAAAAACTGCCAGGCCCGGTCAAACTGGCTGTTGGGGATGCCCAGCAGCATGCTGCCGTAAACCTCCTCCGACAGCTTCTGGGTGCTGGCGGAGATGACGTTGGCATAGATGCTCTCCTCCGCCGCCAGCCGGGCCACCATGGGGATGGCCGTGGTCTGTGCGCTGCGGAAGATCAGCCGGATGCGCCGCTCCTGGCTGGGGTCGGACACTGCCGCGTCGGCCCCGCCGGGGAACACCAGGTGCCGGGCCGCCTGGGACTTGGGGGCGGAGAACACCGCCGATACCAGGCCGTCCTCCACCACCTCGCCGTCGTCCAGGATGGCCACGTGGGTGCAGATCTCCTTCACCACGCTCATCTGGTGGGTGATGACCACCACGGTGATGCCCAGCTTGCGGTTGATGTCCTGGATCAGCTCCAGGATCTGCCGGGTGGTTTTGGGGTCCAGGGCGCTGGTGGCCTCGTCGCACAGCAGCACCTTGGGATTGGTGGCCAGGGCCCGGGCGATGGCAATGCGCTGCTGCTGACCGCCGGAGAGCTGCGCGGGATAGGCCTGGGCCTTATCCGGCAGCCCCACCAGCTCCAGCAGCTGCCGGGCCTTGGCCTGGGCCTCCTTCCGGCCCACCCCGGCCAGCTCCATGGGGAAGCAGATGTTCTGCAAACAGGTGCGCTGCATCAGCAGGTTGAACCGCTGGAAGATCATGGTGATCTCCCGCCGGGCCGCCCGCAGCTGGGCCGGGGTCATGACGTCCAGCTGCTGGCCGTTGACGATGACCCGTCCCTCCGTGGGCCGCTCCAGCATATTGATGCAGCGGACCAGAGTGCTCTTGCCTGCGCCGCTCATGCCGATGATGCCATAGATATCCCCGTCGGCGATGGTCAGGGACACGTCCCGCAGGGCGTCCACCCGCCCGCCGGCGTTTTCAAAGGTCTTGCTGACATGCTGTAATTCGATCAAGGCTGCTGCCTCCCCTTCTGTTGTTGATAAACGGTTACTTGGAAGCCTTCAGAGCATCCAGGCTGGTCTGCAGGCCGCCATACAGGCCCATGGGCTCCACATGGATGGCGCTGACGGACACGATGTGGGTGTTGTTCTCGGCGTTGAAGTCCTCCAGATAGGGCAGGTGCTGGAAATAGTTGGCGTCCAGGGTGCCGTCGTCCACCACGGTGTTGGGCACCACATAGTCGTTGTAAACCTGGATGTCCAGGGTGATGTCCTTGGCGGCCAGGATCTCCTTGGCCACCTCCAGAATCTCGGCGTGAGGCGTGGGGGAGGCGGCCACGGTGATGGTCTGGCCCTTCAGGGCGTCGTAATCCACGGAATCGTCATAGCCGTTGCCGGGGTTGGTGACGGTGCTGACCACGGAGCCGCTGTACTTGCTCTCGATGAAGCTGGCCACCTGCCGACTCTCCAGAGCGGCCTTCAGGGCCAGGATCTTGGGGGAATTCTCGTTGCCCTCCTTCACAGCCAGGATGTTGGCATAGGCGGAGGAGGAGCCCTCGATGGCCAGGGAGTCCTTCACGGGGTTCAGCCCGGCGTTGATGGCGTAGTTGGAGTTGATGACGGCGTAGTCGGCGTCCTTCAGCATATCGGGCAGACGGGCGGCCTCGGCCTCCACGATCTCCACGTTATAGGGGTTCTCCACGATGTCGTTCTTGGTGGCGGTGATGCCTGCGCCGTCCCGCAGCTTGATGATGCCGTTCTCCTGCAGCAGCAGCAGGGCCCGGGCCTCGTTGGTGGTGTCGTTGGGAACGGCAATCTTCAGGGAGGCGCTCTTGGAGCCGCAGCCCGTCAGGGCCAGGGACAGGACCAGCGCCAGAACCAGCGCCGTCAGCTTCACGGAAGTCTTTTTCATGATGTATTATCTCCTTGTTATCATTAATACTGATTCTTGATTAAAAAATTTAATCAAGAATCCCGTGCGCTGTGCGCACGCACAGCGTGTGAAAACACGCTGTGACGTCTCATACAAAACCTGACGCACCTTCGGTGCTATAAAAAGCTTTTCAAGCTTTTTAACAGGTTTTGGTATAATTTGGTGATTGGTTGGTTTTCAGAATGGATGGAACGTCCGGCGGCCCGGGGCCACATTCGGTCATCCAGCAGGTTCAGCAGGCCCGGCATCAGGCGCATGGTTTTTCAGCTCCTTTCTTATTCTGCTATGCTTTCGCACAGCAAAAAAACAGCGGAAGGTCATTGACCTTCCGCTGCCACAAACGCTTCATTCAGGCAGGTGATGAAAGAGAATGACCATTTTTTCCATAGCAAAGCATGCACATGCCGCACATGTGCATCATGGTCATCATCATGCTGTTGCAGAGCAGCTTCGTCATGGCGCATTCCCTTTCTCGCCGCAGGTGCGGCGGTTTTCGTTGACGGGTGCATATTAGCACCATCCGTGCCGTTTGTCAAGGCGTATTTTTCATATTTTTTCATCTTGATGCAAATATTTTCTCGCAGCCTGCCGGGAATAATCTTGCAAAAAAGACCGGTTTTTTCGATTTTCACCCGTCTGACAAGGGTTTTCTCTTGTCACAGGTTCACAAAATTTTTACAGATTCTTTCTTGCCGGAATGCGGGATTTATGGTATGATAAATACTAATGGTAGAGATTGCGTATCTGCCCGTCAGCCCGGACAGGTACGCTATCGTTTTGATGAACGGAATGGATGAAGGAGGAATCGTTTGTTGTCTCGCAAGAAACCTGATCTGTTGACCCAGCAGGCCCGCCTGCGCCGGAAGCACCGGGAAAAGGGCCAGGTCCTGGCCATTTTCCGCAAGCCCATGTGGGAATCCCTGACCTCGGTGCTGCCCATCACGGCCATCGTCCTGCTGCTGTGCTTCACCGTGACCCCGGTGTCCAACAACGCCATGATGGCCTTCCTGGTGGGAAGCCTTCTGCTGATCGTGGGCATGGGGCTGTTTTCCCTGGGCTCCGAGATGTCCATGATCCCCCTGGGCGAGGCCGTGGGTAAGGAAATCACCCGCTCCAAGAAGGTGTGGGTCATCGTGGCCATCAGCTTCCTGATCGGCGTGATCATCACCGTGGCGGAGCCGGACCTGCAGGTTCTGGCCAGCCAGGTCCCCGCCATTGAAAACAACGTCATCATCTGGTCCGTGGCCCTGGGCGTGGGCGTGTTCCTGGTCATCGCTCTGCTGCGTATCCTGCTGGGCATTCCCCTGTCCTATCTGCTCATCGGGTTTTACGCAGTGGTGTTCACCCTGGCCATGTTCGTGTCCCCGGACTTCTGGTCCATCGCCTTCGACTCCGGCGGCGTTACCACCGGCCCCATGACCGTGCCCTTTATCATGGCCCTGGGCGTGGGCGTCAGCGCCGTCCGCAACGACAAGCACGCCGGAGGCGACAGCTTCGGTCTGGTGGCCCTGTGCTCCATCGGCCCCATCCTGACGGTGCTGCTGCTGGGCCTTTTATACAAGCCCGACGGCAGCAGCTACACCCCGGTGACCGTGCCCGACGCCCAGGACACCGTGGAGATGTTCCGCTCCTATACCCACGCTCTGCCGGAGTATTTTAAGGAAATTCTGGTGTCCCTGGCCCCCATTGCCGGGTTCTTCCTGATCTTCCAGCTGCTGACCCGCCGCCTGAACCGCCGCCAGGTCATGAGCATGATCGTGGGCTTCCTATATACTTATCTGGGCCTGGTGCTGTTCCTGACCGGCGTCAACGTGGGCTTCATGCCCGTGGGCAACTTCCTGGGCCAGAGCATCGCCTCCCTGGAGTGCAGCTGGGTGCTGATTCCCATCGCTATGGTCATCGGCTACTTCATCGTGGCGGCGGAGCCCGCCGTCCACATTCTCAACCGTCAGGTGGAGGAGATCACCGCCGGCTCCATCCCCGCCAGCGCCATGAATCTGGCCCTGTCGCTGGGCGTGGCCGTGTCCCTGGCCCTGGCCATGATCCGGGTGCTGACGGGCATCTCCATCATGTGGTTCCTGCTGCCGGGCTATGCCCTGAGTCTGATCCTGTCCTTTGTGGTGCCGAAGATCTTCACCTCCATCGCCTTCGACTCCGGCGGCGTGGCCTCCGGTCCCATGACCGCCACCTTCCTGCTGCCCTTCGCCATGGGCGCCTGCGACGCCCTGGGCGGCAACGTGGTCACCGATGCCTTCGGCGTGGTGGCCATGGTGGCCATGACCCCCCTGGTGACCATCCAGCTGCTGGGCGTCAGCTATAAGCGCCGTATCAAGCGCACCGCCCCCGTGGCCGTGGCCGAAGTGGAAGAGATCATCGAGCTGGCATAGGAGGAAACCCAATGAAACGACTGTATCTTATGATCACCATCACCAACCGGGTGGTTGGCTCCGGCCGGTTTGTGGATTTTTACCGGGCCTTCGGCGCGCCGGTGGTGTTCACGGCCCTGGGCCGGGGCACCGCCAGCGACGATGTGCTGAGCTATCTGGGCCTGGAGGCCACGGAGAAGGCCGTGCTGTTCTCCGTGGTGACGCCCGCCTGCAAGGAGACCCTGGTGAAGGAGCTGGTGTCCACCATGCACCTGACCGCCCCCGGCAGCGGCATCGCCGTCTGCCTGCCCCTGAGCAGCATCGGCGGCAAGTCCGCCATGAACTACCTGACCTCCGGCGACCCCTCCAAGGCCCCGGAAATCGACATTGAGGAGGACCATACCATGAAGGAAGCAGCCTATCAGCTGATCGTTGCCATCGCCAACCAGGGCTACACCGATAAGGTCATGGAGGCGGCCCGTTCCGCCGGAGCCCGTGGCGGCACCATTGTCCATACCCGCTCCACCGGTGCCGAGGACGCCGGGAAGTTTTTCGGCATGTCCATTGCCGAGGAGCGGGAGATGATCTTCATCGTGGCCCCCACCGGCGAGAAAAACGCCATTATGCAGGCCATCATGGCCCAGGCGGGTCCCAGCACCAAGGCCCAGGCAATTACCCTGAGCCTGGCCCTGGAGGACGTGGTGGGCCTGTTCACCACCAACCCGGACCAATAATCCCCTGCGCACCGCCGCCCCCGGGAAACCGGGGGCGTTTTTTCTTGTCAAACGGCCCCCGGTCTGCTACAATGGGGAAAAACACACAGGAGGTGAGACCATGGAGGAGCATGCGGTCTATCGGGTGCTGATGGTGGAGGATGACCGGGGCATTGCCCGGGCGGTGCAGACCCAGGGCCAGCTTTGGAATCTGGAGGTGCGCCAGGTGCAGGACCTGCGGCACGTGATGGAGGAGTTCGCCGCTTTTGACCCCCATCTGGTACTGCTGGACATCGGCCTGCCCTGCTTCGACGGCTACCACTGGTGCACGGAGATCCGCCGGGTATCCCGGGTTCCGGTGATCTTCATCTCGTCTGCGGCGGACAATATGAACATCATCATGGCCATGAACCTGGGGGCCGACGACTTCATCGCCAAGCCCTTTGACCAGAGCGTCCTCATGGCCAAGATCCAGGCCCTGCTGCGCCGGACCTACGACTTCGGGGCCTCGGCCCCGGTGCTGGAGCACCGGGGCGCCCTGCTGAACACCGGGGACAACACCCTGACCTATCAGGGTCAGCGGGTCTCCCTGACGAAAAACGAATACCGTATTCTGCTGTGCCTGATGCAGAGCAAGGGCCGGGTGGTGAGCCGGGAGAAGCTCATGGAGCGCCTGTGGGAAACCGACAGCTTCGTGGACGAGAACACCCTCACCGTGAACATCGGCCGTCTGCGGAAAAAGCTGGACGCCGCCGGTCTGCCGGGGTTCATCACCACCCGGGTGGGCCTGGGCTATATGGTGGGGTGAGGGCTATGCTGACCGGATATCTGCGGCAGCGGCGCAGGACGCTGCTGGCGTTTTTCCTGTTCGGCGGCATCTTCGCCGCCGCCTTCGCCCTGTACCAGCTGCCGCTGCGGGCGGTGGCCTATCCCTTTGTGCTGTGCGCCGCCGCCGGGGCGGTGCTGCTGACCCTGGACTATCGCCGGGTCCTGCGGCAGCACCGGCGGCTGGAGCTGCTGCGGCAGCTGCCGGAGGAGCTGGCCGACGCCCTGCCCCCGGCGGACACGGTGAAGGAGGCCGACTATCGCAGCCTTGTGACCCTGCTGGCGGAAAGCCGCCGGGCCATCCGCACCCAGGAGGAGCAGCGCTACGGCGACATGGTGGACTACTATACCATGTGGGCCCACCAGATCAAAACTCCCATTGCCTCCATGCGCCTGACCCTGCAGAACGAGGACTCCGACCTGGCCCGCTCCCTGTCCGGGGACCTGATGCGGGTGGAGCAGTATGTGGAGATGGTGCTGGTGTTCCTGCGGCTGGACAGCAGCACCACCGACTATGTGATCCGTGCCCACAGCCTGGACGATATCGTGCGCCTGGCGGTGCGGAAGTTCGCCGGGGAGTTCATCCGCCGCCGTCTGCGGCTGGACTATCAGCCCCTGGACCGCACCGTGGTCACCGACGCCAAGTGGCTGGGCTTCGTGGTGGAGCAGGTGCTGTCCAACGCCCTGAAATACACCGTCAGCGGCTCCGTGACCATCGCCATGGACGGCGATGACCTGTGCATCCGGGACACCGGCATGGGCATCGCGCCGGAGGACCTGCCCCGGATCTTCGACCGGGGGTTCACGGGCCTCAACGGCCGCCGGGACACCCGGGCCAGCGGCATCGGGCTGTACCTGTGCCGCCGGATCTGCCGCAGCCTGGGCCACACCATCCGGGCCTCCTCCGTGCCCAACCAGGGAACGGAAATCCGCATCGGTCTGGGCCAGAAGAAAACGTTGCCGGAGTAAAAATCGCCCCAAATCGCAAACAAAACACGACACCCCGTCAGGGGTGTCGTGTTCTTCCATCTTAACACTTTTCCATATGTAAAACAACTGAAAATTTACATAAAATTAACACTTGAAAATTGTCGAATATTGCCCCTTGCAAGATCAAAACCAGAGGTATATAGTATGAAATGTAATTTTTCGGTAAACAACTTTACAAAACCCATGCGAACTCCGGAAAAAGTCAACTTTTTTCGGGTCTAGTTTTTTTGGGCAAAAATTGCAAAAGCGCCATAAGCTGATGTTAAGGAAGCGTTAACGGCGATTTTGCCGGAAGGGAGGCGGAACCATGACAAGAGAGGACGCAGTGGAGCGGCTGTGCGATGTATACGGCGGCAGCTTCGACATCACCCGCTGTGAGGAGGCGGAGCTTCCCCTGGCGGCGAAGATGGACTTTTATGTCCACAACTCCAAATATGTGCTGTCAAAAAAAGCCAAGCTGTGGGAGGCCAACAGCTTCGAATATGTGTATCTGTTCACCGTTCCGCACCTGACCCGGGAGATCTACGAGCAGTGCGAGCGCCTGGCCTACGAGCAGGGCAGGGCCCGCATCCGGCCCGGCCCCAACCATATGTACACCTATATCTCCGCCATCTTCCTGTGCGACTCCTGCGACCCGGAGGCACGGAAGGCCCTGAAGCGGTGCCGCCGGTACGAGAGCTTCCGGCTGTCCTATTGGGGATGGATGGATTTTCATACCGCTCTGGTGGTGCTCCCGGAGGAATCCGTGGCCACCAACGCCAGCGGACACAGTGCAGCGCAGGTGCTCAAACGGGCCCTGTTTCATAAGCAAAAGAGAAAATTGTTTCGAAAGGAGAGAAGTTTATGAATGCTGCTTTGTTCCTGATCATTGGCGTTGCCGTGCTGATCGTAGGATATATTTTCTACGGCGGCTGGCTGGCCAAGAAGTGGGGCGTGGATAACTCCCGCGTCACCCCTGCCCACGAGCTGGAAGACGGCAAGGACTATTGTCCCGCCAAGGCTCCCGTTCTGATGGGCCATCACTTTTCCTCTATCGCCGGCGCAGGCCCCATCAACGGCCCCATCCAGGCCGCTGTGTTCGGCTGGGTCCCCGTTATGCTGTGGGTCCTGATCGGCGGCATCTTCTTCGGCGGCGTCCACGATTTCGGCGCCCTGTTCGCCTCCATTCGCCATAAGGGCGAGTCCATCGGCGAGGTCATCGGCGACGCCATCGGCGCCCGGGCCAAGAAGCTGTTCATCATCTTCGCGTACCTGACCCTGATCCTGGTGGTGGCTGCATTTGCCTCCATCGTGGCCAACACCTTCAAGGCCACCTATGTGGACGGCGTGCTGGATAAGGCCGCTTCCGCCGCCAACGCCTCCACCGCCATCATCTCCATCATGTTCATCCTGATGGCCATCATCTTCGGCTTCTTTGTCTATCGCCGGAATGCTCCTCTGGGCATCTCCACCGTCATCGGCGTCATCGGCATCGCCGTGTGCATGTACATCGGCCTCCAGTGGCACCCCATCTATCTCAGCGGCAACGTCTGGATGATCATCGTTGGCGTGTATATCGCCATCGCATCCGTCACCCCCGTGTGGATCCTGCTGCAGCCCCGTGACTATCTGAGCTCCTTCCTGCTGTATGCCATGATGATCCTGGCGGTCGTGGGCATCATCGGCTGCCACCCCACCGTGGATATGCCCGCCTTCACCGGCTTCAAGGATACGCTGGCTCCCTCCGGCACCTCCCTGGGCTATATGTTCCCCGCCCTGTTCGTGACCATCGCCTGCGGCGCCGTGTCCGGCTTCCACTCCCTGGTGGGCTCCGGCACCACCGCCAAGCAGCTGGATCAGGAAAAGGACGCCAAGCCCATCGCTTACGGCGGTATGCTGATCGAGTGCGCTCTGGCCCTGATCTCCGTCTGCGCCGTTGGTTACATCTGGGCGCAGTATGCCGACGGCACCACCGTGACCCCCACCGTGGTGTTCGCCACCGGCCTTGCCTCCATGTTCTCCAAGGTGTTCGGCGCCGGCTGCTACAACGTGGTGTATTCCATGCTGATCCTGGCCGTGTCCGCTTTCTGCCTGACCTCCGTGGATACCGCCACCCGTCTGGCCCGCTATATGTTCCAGGAGTTCTTCACCGCCCCCGGTGAGAGCCGCGAGAATATGCCCGGCTGGAAGAAGGTCGTGACCAACCCCTATGTGGCCACTGCCATCACCGTGGTGGCCGGCGTGGCCCTGGGCATGACCGGTTATGCCAAGATCTGGGCTCTGTTCGGCGCTGCTAACCAGCTGCTGGCCGCCCTGGGTCTGCTGGCTGTGTGCTGCTGGCTGGGCAAGATCGGCCGCAACAACAAGATGTTCTACTTCCCCATGTTCTTCATGCTGATTGTGACCCTGACCTCCTTGGTGTTCACCATCAAGGCCCAGTTTGCCGGTATCGCTGCCGGCGGCGAGGGTGTTGCCTGGTTCTACATCCGCGCGATCATCGCCATCCTGCTGGTGGTTCTGGCCATCGTGCTGGTGGTGGAGGGCATCCAGGCCCTGTCCCGCAACAAGAAGGCTGCCGCCGCCAAGTAACGGCTGCGTGATACCTTCCGTTGCATAAAGCAATATAACAAATCCCGCCCCCGGCAATCGCCGGGGGCGGGATGCTTTTGCGTTCCGCCGATCTCCTTGCCGTGTCATTGCCAGGAGCGAAGCGACGCGGCAATCCGTTCCTCGCGCAGCGGCCCGCTGAGGGCAGCGGGCCCTACGGACGGCTTCCGGGAATCCTCCCATTTCCGGCAATCTCCCGGTACACCTGGCGCCCCACGCCCCCCTGAACGCCGAAACAGCCGTCTGACCGACGGCTGCTTCAACACGATTCACTTTCATATCCGCTTCCGATACACCAAGCTGTCCTCTTTTCCGAAGGCCCGGACGGCATGCGCCACGGTGATGGCCGCCTCCCGGGAATAGGGGAAGAACAGCAGCACCGGGGTCTTGAAGGTCAGCACGATGACCTTGGGGGTCACCACGCACACGTCCCAGTCCGCCCAGTCGAAATGGGTGGACTTTCCCTTTTCGTTCTCCTCCCGGATGCCGTCGGCGTCGAAGTTTACGGTGCCGTCGGGGCCGTTCTGCTGCCGGAACTGCTGCCAGCTGCGGCGATAGCTCCGCCTCAGCGTGCCCCGCAGCACCAGCTCCATCACGCCGCAGCCCGCGCACACCCCGGTCATGGCCCAGGACATGCCGCCCAGCTCCAGCAGGGCCGTCATGGCCCCCAGCACCGCCGCCAGGATCAGAAAGGCGATCCCCCGCCGCAGCAGTCCCCGGGCATACCAGGTGAAGCTGCGGCACCGGGCGTCATGCTTTTTCAGCCAGCGCCGCCGGGCCGCGATGCCCTGGGCCAGGTCAAACAGCCGCTCCGTGTCCGTCAGGTGATAGTGCAGCTGGAAGAAGGTCTCCCCTGTCATGCCCGCTCAGCCGCCAGGGCCTCCTCCAGGGCGTGGGCCATCTGGTCGGGGCAGGAGGTGGGCTTGGGGCCGCAGTGGATGCCCTTCATCCGCTCAATGGCGTCCTGGGCGTTCATGCCCACCACCAGGCGGCTGATGCCCTGCAAATTGCCGTTGCAGCCGCCCTCCACGCTGACGCTCTTGATCACGCCGTTCTCCAGCTCCACGGTCATCTTCCGGGAACAGACGCCCCGGGGGGTATAAGTATAGGTCATATCGCTCAAACTCCTTTTGTGTAATCAGGAGTCCATTATACCCCACCGCGCCGGATTTGGCAAGACCTACGCCCGCTGCTGCTTCCGCTGCAATTGCAATCGGTCGGCGATCATGGCGATAAACTCGGAGTTGGTGGGCTTGCCCTTGGCGGACATAAAGGGCAAATATGCCTAAAAAATCCCCCGCCGTAAATGACGGGGGATTTTTCACTTTTCCAGCTTGCGCATAACGCTGTTATACACTCGCTCGTTGACGACCTTCAAGCTGTCCATGAGTTCGTCCATCACTTCCCACGCACGGGCCGGGTCAACGCGGGCCACCGCGCGGAGGAAATCGCTATCAGGCGCAGGGGCCGCAGAGTACGACTCAACCATGCGAGTTTCCCTCACCGGCTCCCGGTTCTGGTTTTGGATGGTATACAGCGCCGCAAGCCTCTCGTAGTTCGCCCAGCTGGATTCTTCCGTTTCCAGGCGAGAGATCCAAAGCTGCAGCTCCTTTTCGTCGATCATCGGGGCCTACCCCCTTTATTCCTCCATCATGTCCATTGCGCGACGCAGGGCATCCTTGATGCGGTCATCGTCAGTCTCGCGCATCATATCGTTGATCTGGCTGCGCAGGTGCTCAGTTGCGTCCGTGCGGCTGTAATGCCCGCGGACATAGTGCCGCCTCGCGTAAGAGACGCCCCTACCGTACGAATTGCGCATATCGTCGTCGTGATAGCGGCTGGAATAGCCTCCCTCCATCGCCTCGATCTTGTCGAGATTCTTGATGGTGCTCGCGAGCTTATGCACGATATCGAGGTCGCCCGCGCCCAGCTCGCCCTTGCGGCTGATCTCGTCCAGCTCCTTGCAGAGCATATCGCGCAGATCATACATAGATTTCATACCCATGATTCATTCTCCTTTCTCAACTCACACGGTCAATGGTCAGGTTGCTGTTGGCAAAGCTGACCGCCTCCGCGCTGGTGTTTTGAGCCGCTACCGTCACGCAGCAGCCGCGCGGCACTTCCACAATGGCGCTGACGTAGACGTTAAAATAGTTTTCCACCGCAGCGGGCGTGACAGTCGCCGTAGCGCCGTTGAGCGCTTCGCCGTTGACTGCGAGCGCCGTGGTGATCGCACCTACCGTTCCGCCGGTGGGCACGGCGATATTCGCGCCAAAGCTGACCTTAAATCGCGCCTTGCACTGCTGCGTCAGGCCACGCAGGGTGACAAGGCCGCTGCCCTCGCGGTGGACGATGCAGGGCTTGCCGCAAGCCGCCGTCGCAGTCATCGGGACATTCTGCCCGACGGGGACAGTCACGATACCGGGGTTCACATATTCAGCCATATATTTCAGTCCTTTCTAAAGGGGTCGAAATCGACCAGTTTAAAATACAGCGGCGGAGCGATTGCCCCGCCGCGTTTGTCGTAGTATCGGCACGGGGCCGAACATTTTGCCATTGTCGGCAAAAAGCTATGCTATGCAGTTGTCAGCAGCCGCAACCGGCAAACTGGTTGCAGCAATAGGGATTCTGCACCGTGTAGGCCGGAATAGGAGAGGGCCGGAGCTGGGACACCAGATAGCTGTTCTGCGCCGCCTGAGACGCAGCCAGCTTCAAGCCCTGGTTCTCGCTCTGGAGGTCCGCCAGCTTGCTCTGAGTCAGGAAGTCCAGAATGGCGCGGCTGTTGGCGTTCTGATTCTCCACGATGTCGCGGGTCGCGTTCTGCACCGTGTTGCGCGTGTCGCACGCCTGCGCGGCCATGTCGTAGCGCACGCCATCGATGCTGCGCTGGGTGTTGCAACAACATTCGGCAGCCTGCATCTGCATGGCGTTGAGCTGCTGCATCAGCGCGGCCTGCTGGTTGGCGCGGGACAGTTCAGCGGTCTGGAAACCGTTGTTCATGTTTTGGTTGACACCGGCAAAGCCGTTCAGAAGCGTGGTGTTCACGGCATAGAAGCCATCGCACAGCCCACCGTTGATGAGATCCATCTTGCGCTCAATGTTGGCAAAATCGGAAGACAGCACATAGCTGTCCACTACACCGCCAGAATTGCCGTTGTTGCCCCAGCCATTGCCGCCCCAGCCGCAGAACGCGAACAGGAACAGGATGATGAGGAACCACGCGCCGTCGCCGCCGAAACCAAATCCGTTACCGCCGCCATTGGCAGGGGTCACAGGCATGGTCATGGTAGGCATACCATCGGAAAGAGACATAGTATCACTCCTTTGAAAGATTTTTATTCATCAAATCGTGGCCACGATATTGATTAACCTAACAATTTAGCAAACACTTTGCTTAAACTTGCTTACTGCATCAGGCTTTGGAACTGCTTCGCCATCTGCTGCAACTGGTTCAGCTGAGCTTGTGAGAGTTTCCCGCTCTGCAAGAGCTTTTCGACCTCTGCTTTGGGGTCTCCATGAAAATTTGCCTTGAACTGCTGGAACTGCTGCACCATCTGCATAAAGCCGTTGCCGCCGCCCATTGCACCGAAAAACGGATTATTCATCGCTCTTTTCCTCCTTGTGCTTCTTGCCCTTCATTTCGCTCACAAGCGCCGCCAGCGCGTCGAACTCTTTACGGGTCACATATTCCGCAGCGGGCGCTTTCTGCGCGTCAGGGGCGCTTGCAAGCCGCTCTACAAGGTCGTATACTTTGAGCGTCGGCTTGCCGCTTGCATCGGCCTGTTTCAGGTACACCGTGGGAGCCGTAGAATCCCACAGCGCCACCGCCGCATTGGGCGCGACCATCCAGCTTCTTGCCTCCTGTTCGCCGGATACCCACTGCACGCCGCTCTGCGGCAGAGGATTTTGCGGCATCGGCGGAATGGCCTGCATCTGCTGCTGCCTCAGCTGGGCAAGGTTGTCCTGCATCGGCGGCATATAGGGGTTTCCGTAGTAAGGATAGTTCATGCTTTATCCGTCCTTTCCCAGTAATACAATACGTTCTCATTGCTGCTGTCCCAGCTGTCCCAGATCGTGCCATTTTGCACGCAGACCACATGACCGGACAGGGCCAGAATATAGGTGCCTACCGGGTGATCCTCCGCAAACTGTCCCACCGTGTAGCAATCAGGGCAAGTGTCCGGCACGATGTACCGCCGGTATCCGATGCTGCGGAGATACCGGCCCCAGCAAGCATTTGCAGACGGCATATCGCCATCCAAATACCCTTCTATTGCAAGTGCAAGATACGTTGCGCCCCAGTCCTTACCGGTGGCTTTCGATATGGCTCTGACGGTACAATCGCCTACATTTTTACCTCGTGGATTTCCATTGTAATAGCTATACATATTCGCGCCTATCGTCGTGGAAAAGCTCTACAATTCGCGCAAGGGAAAGCAATCCAGCGGCGTCATCTTCGTATTGATTGCATATATCACGTGCCATATCCGCCGTATACCCACACATCAACAGCCGTTCCATTACGCTCATTTCGCCGCACCCCCTTGTATATCTATAAAATACAGCAAAAAAGACCCAACAAAGAGCCTGAAAAAGGTCTTTGTTGGGTCTTTACTTTATGGGTTTTTGATATGGTCGGCAATCTTTTGGTAACCGTTGCGGCGGCGCTTCTTGACATACTCGACCGACGCAAACAGCCTGTTTGCCACCTGCTGTCTGGATTGTTGCTTGACGTCGCACGCGATGATGCAAAACGCCTCGTCTCCCGGAAGATCAAGCGCGGCGATGTAATCAATGGCACGCTGAGGGGCCATACTGCGCAGCTTTGCGCGGATGTCTCGGTAAGTTGTATTCATGGCGATTATATTCGCCGTGGACTTGCGGAGCTTTGGCGGAAACAGGGGGTCGGCGCATCGTTGCCCCGGTTTCGTCCAGATTTTTAAACCCGTTACTTTGACGCTCTCTTCACATCATCTTGAACCTTCCCGGATAAAACCGTCAAACCCGGCGTCCTTCAAACGCTGGAGCATCTTCTCGGCGTTGGCGCGGACGGCGAAGGCCCCCACCTGGACCCGGTACAAGGTATCGCTCTGGGCAGGCTCGGCGGGCTTGGGAGTCTCTTGCTTGGCCGGGACGTATTTTACGCCCAGGTACTTGCACAGGCCCTTGGCGATGGCCTCACCGATGGCCGTGGTGTGCTCCACGATCCACTTGGCGCCCTCGGCGGTGTCGTGGAACTCGCACTCGCAGTACACCGACGGCGCATTAGGTACACGCACCTCGTAGTAACTGGCCTTCTGGATGTTTTCGGAGGTGCCGGGGGACAGCGGGGCCAGCTCCGCGAACACCGCCTTGCAGGCGTCGTAGCCCTTGCCGGGGATAGCAAAGCAGAACATCCGGGTGCCCATGACCTTGCCGTTAAAGGCGTTGGTGTGGACGCAGTTGTGGATGTCCGCGTGCCAGGCGTCGGACTCGGCGCATCGCTGGGCCATGGTGGTGCCGAAGGCAGCCAGCTTCACCTCCACGCCGCTGCGGCGCAGAGCGGCAGCCTCCGCTTCGGCGATCTTCTGGCACTGGACGTGCTCATTGGTATTGCCCCAGGCATAGCGGTTTTCCGTCTGGTCGCTGGGGCTGATGTACACTCGCTTACTCATTGTTGTCGTCCTCCTCTCCCGGCAGCTTGTTCGCCGCCGTGTCCTCGGTGTGTACTTTCAACTTTTTCAGCAGCGCCTGGAGGAAACCAGGCACCGGTGCACCAATGGCAGACACATTCTCCAGGATGGACAGCAGCTCGTTGATCACCAGCCAGATAATGACAATGCTGGCAAACAGGAACTCCACCGGCCAGTCCCAGCCCAGGGCGTCGGCTCCGTAGCGCAGCAGCCAGTCTACCACAGCAGCTACCGCGACGATGACCAGGTATCCAACCTTCTTTAGGATGCCCCGCAGGCCCACCAGGGAGGACAGTTCCCCGGCGTTCCATGCCTTGGTCATGCCCGTGGCGTAGTCCAGCAGCATCACCACCACCAGCACCAGCACCGGCACCAGCAGCTGCACCCCGTAGGCACACAGCGCCCCCAGCGCAGCCGCCAGCGCGGCCTTGATCGTGTTTTCTTTCATGT
>ERZ857984.797-NODE-797-length-32704-cov-5.645808_pt1 | contig 32704 bp, 31 predicted proteins | sample MGYA00519914_ERZ857984 | MGnify/ENA primary metagenome ERZ857984 (study PRJEB31778, sample SAMEA3449417) | human gut metagenome | biome: human gut; feature: human-associated habitat; material: faeces | place: United Kingdom | collected 2010/2012 ... | reverse complement strand
CACAAAAAGCGAGCCGCCCGGGACAGGCTGTGACCCGGGCGGCGCGCTTTTTGCGGCTTTAAAATTCACTCCACATAGCATTTGTCCTTCATGCAGGCCATTCCCAGCAGCACCGCCGGCCCCACCGCCGGCACCAGCAGCAAAAACAGCCAGATGGTCCCGCGGCCCGCCGCATGCAGGCGCCGCGCCAGCATGGCCACGGTGGGCAGCAGCATGATCACCGAGTAACCCCAGCCCAAAAAGTTCAAAAACTGGGTGGGCCACAGCCGCACCAGCAGCGCCAGCGCCGCAAGGATCACGGCATTCACCGCAATCGCCCGCCAAAAATCCCCCCGGCCGGTCTCGCCCATAAAATCGGTATATCCCAGCCACTGGCGCAGATACGCCCTTTTAAATTTCTTCATATTCACTCTCCGCCCATTGTTTTACAAGGGAATTGTGCCGGGCCAGCAGCCTTTGCTGGTAGGGCCCCGCAAAAATCCCATGCAATAATTTCGGCAGCGCCTCTTCGCCCAGCTCCTGCCAGCAGGCCGCCTCGCGCCCGGGCAGAATGGGGTAAAACAGCACCCCCATGGTCTGTGCCGCCGCAAGGTCCCGCGGGCCGCAGCCCACATACAGGGTTTTTCGCCGGTCGTATCCCCGGGCCAGCAGCTCGGCCAGGCAGGCCGCGCCGTCCCGCTTTTTGGTGGCCAGCGCCCCGCAGGGCGGCAGGCCGTGGCAGCTCCACTCACTGTGGGCCGCCCGGGTGCTGGTTGCGGTCAGCTCCACCACATCGGCCACGCGGCACAGCTGCTCCAGGCATTCCCGCACCCCTGCAAAGGCGCGGCCCCGGCTCTGGTCCAGGGCGCACCCCGGCCCGGAAAGGCAGATAAGGAACCCTTTCCTTTTCTCGATCTGCTGCGCCCCTTCCATTGGGCCGCCCCCTTCCGCTTGCAAGCTGGCATCACAAAATTCCGGGCGCCTGCGGCTCGCCGCCGGCCCGGCCTTTTTCGACTATCTACAGCATACCAGCTTTTGGGGGTAAAAGGCAACTGTTTTTTGTGCTATTTTTATGGTTTTTTTGTTCTCCCACTCCAAGCTTTGGTCATTCGCCCAAAATGCGACCAATTTTTCCTTGCAGCACCAGGCTTGCCCCGGCGTCCGCAGGGGTGGGCGTGGCGTTGATGACCACCAGCTCGCTGCCCCCAAAATACCGCAGCAGCCCCGCCGCCGGGTATACCGCAAGGCTGGTGCCTCCCACGATCAAAAGGTCGGCCGCCGCAATGGCCCGCACCGCCCCCTCCAGCACCCGCTCGTCCAGCGCCTCCTCATACAGCACCACGTCCGGCTTCACGATCCCGCCGCACGCTTCGCACCGGGGCACGCCCGCGCTGTGCTCTATATACTCCGCCGGGTAAAACCGGCCGCACCCCATGCAGTAATTGCGCAGCACGCTGCCGTGCAGCTCCCACACCGCTTTGCTGCCCGCTGCCTGGTGCAGCCCGTCGATGTTCTGGGTCACCACCGCCCGCAGCTTTCCCCCGGCCTCCAGCGCGGCCAGCCGCCGGTGCGCCGCGTTGGGCGCGGCTCCCTTCACAATCAGCTTTGCCCGGTAAAACCGGAAAAACTCCTCCGGGTCCCGCTCAAAAAAGCTGCGGCTGATGATCTGCTCCGGCGGGCAGCTCCACTGCTGGCGGTACAGCCCGTCCTGGCTGCGGAAATCCGGGATGCCGCTCTCGGTGCTCACCCCCGCGCCCCCAAAAAACACCATGCTTTTGCTCTGTGCAATCAGCCGTTCCAGCCGCTGGTCCATTTTTCGCTTCCCCCTTTTTTGTGCCGGTCCTGTATAGTATAATGATACTACGAACCATTCCAAAGAGAAAGGGCGGCAGGCACAATGGCAAAAGAGATCGACGCCCAGCTGGTGTTCTCACAGCTGGCCCCCCGCAGGCCGGACAGCCACAAGGGCAGCTACGGCAGGCTGCTGTGCGTGTGCGGCAGCACCCGTTTCCGGGGTGCCGCCGCGCTGGCGGTGGAGGGCGCGCTGCGCGCGGGGGCGGGCCTTGTGACCCTCGCCTCCACCGAGCCGGTGATCGCCGCAGTGAGCGCCCGCTGCCCCGAGTGCACCTTCCTGCCCTGCCGCCAGAGCACCGAGGGCGGGGTGAGCGCCCAGAGCGGCCGGGCGATCCTGGAGCAGGCGCGGGGCGCGGGCGCTCTGCTGTTCGGGCCGGGCCTCGGCAGCACAGCCGACACCGCCGCCCTGCTGGAATTATTGGGCCCGGGGGGCGGCTGCCCCCTGGTGCTGGACGCCGACGGCCTGAACGCGGCCGCCGCCCTGCCCGAGCTGCCCCGCCCCGCCGCCGGGCTGCCCCTGATCCTCACCCCCCACCCGGGCGAAATGGCGCGCCTGTGCGGCCTTGCCATTGCCGAGATCCAGGCCTCCCGCGAGGGCATTGCCGCCAGCTATGCCAGGGCGCAGGCCTGCGTGGTGGTGCTCAAGGGCCACCGCACCATCGTGGCGGGTCCGGAGGGCGAGGTATACCAGAACACCACCGGCAACCCCGGCCTTGCCCGGGGCGGCAGCGGCGATATCCTGGCCGGCATGACCGCCGCGCTGCTGGCCCAGGGCCTTCCGCCCCTCATGGCCGCGGTGTGCGCGGTCTGGCTGCACGGCGCGGCGGCCGACCGGTGCGCGGCCCGGCTGGGGCAGCTGGGCATGCTGCCCCACGATCTTTTCGGCGATCTTGGCCGTCTGTTCGCAGAATATGGGAGGTAACGCTATGAACGCAGTGTATTACCAAAGCCCCGTCGGCCCCCTCACGCTGATCGAGGAAAACGGCGCCCTCACCGGGGTGCAGTTTGGCCGCGCCCCGCTGCCCGCGGGCTGCCGCGCGGCCGAAACCCCGCTGCTCAGCCGCGCGCGCCGGCAGCTGTGGGAATATTTCGAGGGCAAGCGCAGTGAATTTGATCTGCCCCTCGCCCCGGCCGGCACGCCCTTCCGCCGGGCGGTGTGGGCGGCCATGGCCCGCATCCCCTATGGGCAGACCGCCACCTACGGCCAGCTTGCCGCCGCCGTGGGCAGCCCCCGCGCGGCCCGGGCCGTGGGCGGGGCCTGCCACGCAAACCCCATCGCCATCCTTCTGCCCTGTCACCGGGTGGTTGGCTCCACCGGGTCCCTCACCGGTTTTGCCGGCGGGCTGCCCGTCAAGGAGCAGCTCCTGGCCCTGGAAACCGCGCACAGCGCGCCCTGATCCAAAAAAGAGCAAGGCCCCGGGCGGCTCTCAGCCGCCCGAGGCCTTGTACAGTATATCCGCGGCAGCCCTGAATACCCGCGCTCACAGCTCGATCCTGCGGTCCTTGTAATAATACTCGTCGTCCCGCGCGCCGATGGGGCGCAGCACCTTACAGGGCACGCCCGCCGCCACCACGTTCGCCGGGATATCCTTGGTCACCACGCTGCCCGCGCCGATCACGCTGTTGTCGCCCACGCTCACGCCGGGCAGCAGCACGGCCCCCGCGCCCACCCACACGTTGCGGCCGATGCGCACCGGGATGTTGAACTCGTACACCTTCTCCCGCAGCCCGGGCTGGATGGGGTGCCCGGCGGTCACGATCGTCACGTTGGGGCCGATCATGGTGCAGTCCCCCACATAGATGTCCGCGTCGTCCACCAGGGTCAGGTTGTAGTTTGCGTACACGCCCTTGCCAAAGTGCACATGCCGGCCGCCCCAGTTCGCCTGGAAGGGCGCCAGCACAAAGCAGTTTTCACCCACCTCGGCAAACATCTCTTTCAGCATCGCCGCCCGCTTTTCCACCTCGGAGGGGCGGGTGGCGTTGTAATCGTACAGCTTTTCCAGGCAGGAAAGCTGAAACTCCACCAGCGCGGGGTTGTTGCAGTCGTACAGCTCGCCGCTGAGCATCTTGTTGTAATCTTCCAGGCAGGCGGCCGGCACCTGCGCTCTTTCCAGGCCCGCCCCGCCGATCTGCTCCAGCACCTCGGCCAGCGGCAGCACCCGGGCATAGCGCCCGTTCCAAATATCCCGCTCAAAGTAGGCCGCCGTCTCGGCCGCCGCAAAGCGCCCGCCCTCCAGCGTGGTGGTGCAGCCCTCTGGCACCAGCACCGAGTAGCCCCGCTCAAAGGCCGCCTTGCAGGTGGCGTCGATGCAGAATTCGCTCTGCATCCCCGCCAGGATCAGGTTCTTCACGCCTTGTTTTTTCAGGTAATCGTCCAGCCCGGTCTCGTAAAACGCGCTGTTGCGGCGCTTTTCAAACACGGGCTCGCCCTCCTGCGGCGCGATCGGCGCGGCGATCTGCCAGCCCGCGCCGCCGTGTTCCAGCGCGTCGCCGGGGCCGCCGTCGTGCTGCACATAGGCCACCGGCAGCCCGGCCCGGCGCGCACCGGCCAAAAGGCGCTGCAGCCCGGCGCACATCTCTTCCCAGCGGTACGGGCCCTGTTGTACCAGCCCCTCCTGCACGTCCACGATCAAAAGCGCGGTGTGTTCCATTTCGTTTCCCGTCCTTTTCTGCGGCCCCTGGGGGCCGCGTTTTCTTCCATTCCTGCGGCTATTTTACCATGGAGCGCCCCCTTGCACAAGCGCCCTCTTATCCCAGCGCCACGTCCAGCGCCATCATAATGGCGAACCCCAGCACCACACAAAAGATGCCGGCCTTGCCGTCCTCCGCCGCCTGGGGGATCAGCTCCTGCGCGCTCACGCACACCATGGTGCCCGCCGCCAGGCTCAGCAGCCAGGGCATCGCCCCCATAAGGCTGCCCGCCAGCGCGCCGCCCAGCGCCGCCCCCAAGGGCTCCACCAGGCCGCTGGCCGTGCCCACGCCAAACGCCTTGGCCTTGCTGGCCCCGGCCTGGCGCACCGGAAAGGCCACAGCCACCCCCTCCGGGATGTTCTGCAGCCCAATGCCCAAACTCAGCGCCACAGCGCCCGCCACCGTGTTGGGGTCCCCCGTCAGGGCCAGCGCCCCGGTCAGGCCCACCGCCATGCCCTGGGGCAGGTTGTGCAGCGCAATGGCAAAGATCACCCGCCCGCTGTGCCCCTTGCCGCCCGCCAGCAGCCGGCCGGCCCACTGTTCCATCAACAAAAGCCCCGCCGCGCCCAGCACCAGCCCGGCGCTGGCCGCCAGCCAGCCGCTTTTGCCCTGGGCGCTTGCCTGCTCAATAGCCGGCTGCAGCAGGCTGAACACGCTGGCGGCCAGCATCACCCCCGCGGCCAGCCCCAGCATGCTGCGCCGCGCCTCCGGCGTATCCTTGTTTCCCACAAAAAAAACGAACCCTGCCCCCAGCGCCGTACAAATGGTGGGGAACAGGTCCATCAAAATTGCCGCGATCACCTGGTTCAATTCCCTCTACCCCCTTTTCATCACTTTATCCACGCGGGGCAAAAAGGGTGCGCTTTTGAACTGGCAAAATCTTGTTTTAATTTTTTTGCAAAGCAAGCTTGACATTTTATGCAAAGCGAGCTATACTAATTTTGCAAAGGACGCTTTGCATCATCTGCGCAGAATAACAAGACAGGAGTTGTGATGCGGTTTGGATACAAGAATCCCGGAGCTGCGCAAGGCCCGCAGGCTCAGCCAGCAGGAGCTGGCCGACGCGGTGGGCGTAACGCGGCAGACCATCACCAGCCTCGAGGTTGGAAAATACACCGCCAGCCTGGTGCTGGCCTACAAGCTCGCCCGGTATTTCGGGCTTCCCATCGAACAAGTATTCGATTTCAGCGAAGTGGAGGAATAACTTATGTTGATCAAATTGTTCAGCTGCCCTGCAAAGAACGCCACTTTGGAGGAATATAAAGCCGCCCTGCGCCGCCGTGTCCGGCTGTTCTGCGGCCTCTCGGTCCTGGGCGTGCTCACCCTGGCCGTCACCCTGCTGCTGATGGGCGGCCGGATCGCCGAGGCTCACGATACCGCCCACCTGGAGGGGATCTGGTGCGGCATCGGCGTCGGGCTCACGCTGGCGGGGGCGGTGCTGGCCGTGCGCACCCGCGCCCTTTTGAACAACGAGGAAAAGCTGCGCCGCACCCGCCTGGAAGAGCAGGACGAGCGCAACCAGGCTGTGTTTGCCCGGGCGCTGAACCTCACGGCCTTCACCCTGCTGTTCGGGCTGTATGTCGCCATGCTGGTGTCCAGCTTTTTCAACATGACCGTGTTCTACACCCTGTTCTACTGTGCGGTGAGCGCGTTCGTGCTGCTGGCCATTTTCCGCGCGATCTGCTCCCGCAGCATGTAAGCGCCCCGCAGCGCAAGCCCTGCAACAATTTATAATAAGAGGTGGATCAAAATGAAATTGACAAGGCGCATCAGTGCCGTGATCGGGGCCTTTGGGGCCGTCGTGCTGCTCTCCCGCTGGCTGGTTGCCCCCATGGCCGATTGGGCGGTCCGCACTGCGGGGGTGCTTACCCTGGCGGCTATGTTTGTTCTGGCCTTCACCACCGCCAGAATGCGCAGCCAGCCAAAACCGGAGGAAAACGATGAGAACAGAACTTAAGCTCGGCCTGTTGGCATACGCGGCGGCCTTCGGCCTCAACTGCTTTGTGCCGCTGCCCGAACTGGTCCTGGGCGCGGCCTCGGCGCTCGCCCTGTGCCTGGATGTGATCGGCATCCTGCCCCAGCCGCTCTACCAAAGCCTCAAGCGCGCAAAAAAGGCCCTGCGGCGGGCCGGATAAAAGCGGCTGCCGCAACATTACCCGGCAAAAAACAGCACATAAAAAAAGCGCCTTAACACAGCTGAGAAAGCTTGTTAAGGCGTTTTCTTTGCGTTTTGGAACTGGTTCTTTGCGCAATTTGCCATCGCAAATTCGTTTTGCAGCCCGTTATCTCTCGGCGCTCATTCCCCGCCCCGGGTGCGGGCCCAGTAGGCCGCCATGCTCTGGCCCGGCTTCGCGGTCACCTCGTCAAACAGATAGGCCGCCAGCTCGCCCGGCTTCCAGGCGCGGGCCGCTGCCTCGGTGGCAAATTCCACCTCCGCGTACCAGAATTCTTCCGTTCCCCCCGGGTCCACATGGTTCACTTCCAGCTCCAGCCCGTCCGGCAGGGCGTACCGCCGCTGCTCCTTTTCAATCAGGGGCTTTCCGACCAGCGCCTCCAGCCGCCCGAACAGCCGGGGCTCGATTTCGGTCTCAATTTCCTCCCGGGAAAGCCCGTCTTTTCCCGCCGGGCCCTTGAAACACAGCACCCACGCGGTGCCGCTCTCCTGCTTTTCCTCCCGGATGCGCACGGTCGGCCGCAGGCTGATGTACCCCTGCCGCATGTGCAGCACCCGCGCCGCGCCCAGCCGCTCGGGCCAGCCGTGCACCAACCATTTGCGCTCGATCTCCATACAAAACACACCTTTCTGTAAAATCCATTATAGCATGCCCCGCCGCCCCGTGCTATAATAACCACATTGTGTTCATCATCGTTCTTTTTACAGCGCGCTGTAACAGACCTTAAAAAACGAAAAGGGAGCTTTGCCCATGAAGACCGTCCGCCCCTACCCCGCCTGCACCGTCACCAAAAAGGCCGAGACCGCCATTCTCGGCGGCCACCCCTGGGTCTATGCCGACGAGATCACCGCTCCCCCGCTCCCCGCGCCCGCCAACGGCGCCCTGGTGGATGTACTCAGCGCCAAGGGCCGTTACCTCGGCACCGGCTTTTTAAGCGAGGCCAGCAAGATCCGGGTGCGGCTTTTGTCCCGCAGCCCCAACGACCGGTTCGACGCGGCCTTCTGGCGCCGCCGGGCAGAGTACGCCTGGGCCTACCGCAAAACCGTGCTGGCCCCCGAGGATCTCTGTGCCTGCCGGGTGATCTTCGGCGAGGCCGACCAGTTCCCCGGCCTCACGGTGGACCGCTTCGGCGATATCCTGGTCACCCAGACCCTCTCCTACGGCATGGAACAGCGCAAGGGCCTCATCTTCCCCCTGCTGGCCGAGGTGCTTCGGGCCGACGGGCAGGCCATCCGCGGCATTTACGAGCGCAACGACGCGCCCCTGCGCGAGCGCGAGGGCCTTGCCCAGGGCAAGGGCTGGTTCGCCCTCGCCGGCGAGGCCGCGCCCGCCTGCACCCGCACCCTCATCACCGAGAACGGCGTGCAGTACGAGGTGGACTTTGAGAACGGCCAGAAGACCGGCTTTTTCCTGGACCAAAAATACAACCGCCGCCAGGTGGCAAAGCTCGCCCGGGGCAAGCACGTGCTGGACTGCTTCACCCACACCGGCAGCTTTGCGCTGAACGCCGCCAGGGGCGGCGCCGCCCACGTGACCGCGGTGGACGTGAGCGAAGCGGCGGTGGAACTGGCCCGGGCCAACGCGGTGCGCAACGGCCTTGCGGGGGTCATGGATTTTGTCTGCGCCGACGTGTTCGACCTTCTGCCCTCGCTCGAGGGCAAAAGCGATTATGATTTCATCATCCTGGACCCTCCCGCCTTCACCAAGGCCCGCCGCACCGCCGAAAACGCCATGCGCGGCTATAAGGAGATCAATTACCGGGCCATGAAGCTGCTGCCCCGGGGCGGGTATCTGGCCACCGCCAGCTGCAGCCATTTTGCCACCGAGGCCATGTTTGTGAAGATGCTCCAAAGCGCCGCGGCGGACGCGCACCGCCAGCTGCGCCAGATCGAGGTGCGCCAGCAGGCGCCGGACCACCCCATCCTGTGGGGCGTGGACGAAACAAATTACCTCAAATTTTTCCTGTTTCAGGTCATTTGACCGCCGCAAAGCGCCGCGTTTGCCCTGCCCCGGGTCCCTGAAGCCCGGGCGCGCGCAAAAAACGGCGTTTTTTACAAACAAGCACTCCAAATTTTGTTGACACCGCCCACCGTGCAACCGTATAATCTGCTTATGGACAAACGCCGGCTCCACGGCCCCCTAAGGCCGCGCATCTAAGGGAGGAAGAGAACCAATGGCACCTGCCAACACAAAAGAGATCTATGGCTCGCTGGTGTTCAACGAGCACGTGATGAAAGAGCGCCTGCCCGCAGCCACCTACCGCAGCCTCAAGGCCACCGTGCAGAAGGGCCAGCCGCTGGACATCGAGCTGGCCAACGTGGTGGCCAGCGTCATGCGTGACTGGGCCATGGAAAAGGGCGCCACCCACTATACCCATTGGTTCCAGCCCCTCACCGGCATCACCAGCGAAAAGCACGACAGCTTTGTGAGCCCCATGAAGGACGGCACCGCCATCATGGAGTTTTCCGGCAAAGAGCTGGTGCGGGGCGAGCCGGACGCCTCCAGCTTCCCCTCCGGCGGCCTGCGCGCCGTGGCCGAGGCCCGGGGCTACACCACCTGGGACCCCAGCAGCTACGCCTTTGTAAAGGACGGCACGCTCTGTGTGCCCACCGCCTTCTGCAGCTGGAACGGCGAGGCGCTGGACAAAAAGACCCCACTTCTGCGCAGCATGAAGGTGGTCAGCGACCAGGCCTGCCGCATCCTGCGCCTGTTCGGCAAGGACATCGCCCATGTGGACGTAACCGTGGGCCCCGAGCAGGAATACTTTCTCATTAAAAAAGAGGATTATGAGCGCCGCGAGGACCTGATCCTCACCGGGCGCACCCTGTTCGGCGCCATGCCCGCCAAGGGCCAGGAACTGGAGGAACACTATTTCGGCGCCCTGCGGCCCGAGGTGTCGGCCTTTATGAAGCACCTGGACGAGGAGCTGTGGAAGCTGGGCGTGGCCGCCAAGACCAAACACAACGAGGTCGCTCCCTGCCAGCACGAGCTGGCCCCCATCTTCGACCGCTGCAATGTGGCGGTGGATCACAACCTGCTCACCATGGAGCTCATGAAAAAGCTGGCCCCCCAGCACGGCCTGGTCTGCCTTTTGCATGAAAAGCCCTTCGAGGGGGTGAACGGCAGCGGCAAGCACGACAACTGGTCCCTCTCGGCCCCCGGGCTCAACCTGCTGGACCCCGGCGACACCCCGCGCGACAATCTCCAGTTCCTCATCTTTTTCGCCGCCGTCATCAAAGCGGTGGACGAATACCAGGACCTTCTGCGCATGAGCATCGCCTCGGCGGGCAACGAGCACCGCCTGGGCGGCAACGAGGCGCCCCCGGCCATCGTGAGCGTTTTCGTGGGCGACGAGCTGAACGCCATCCTGGACGCCATCGCCTCCGACAGCGAGTATGTGGCCCCCCAGGCGGTCAAGATCGACCTTGGGGTGGACGTGCTGCCCAAATTCGCCAAGGACAACACCGACCGCAACCGCACCAGCCCCTTTGCCTTCACCGGCAACAAGTTCGAGTTCCGCATGCCCGGCTCCTCCTCCAACATCTCAGACGCGAACACCGTGCTAAACACCGCCGTAGCCAAAGAGCTCATGGGCTATGCCGACGAGCTGGAGCGGGCGCAGGATTTCGACAGCGCGGTCATCGCGCTGGTCAAGCGCACCATCCGGGACCACAAGCGGGTCATCTTCAACGGCAACGGCTACACCAAAGAGTGGGAGGCCGAGGCTGCCCGCCGGGGCCTGGCCTGCGAGCCCGCCGCGTCGGACGCGCTGGCCGCCATGATCGCCTCCAAAAACCTGGAACTCTTCGCCAAAATGGGCGTGCTCAGCGAAACCGAGGCCCGCAGCCGCTACGAGGTCAAGCTGGAGCATTACGCAAAGCTCCGCCACATCGAGGCCGTCACCATGATGGAGATCACCCGCCGCCAGCTGGTGCCCGCCACCCTGGCTTACATGACCGCCCTGGCAAACGGCATCGCCGCAAAGCAGGCGGCCTGCCCGGGCATCTCCTGCAAGGCCGAGGAAAAGGCCCTGCGCCAGCTCACCAACTACACCGACGCCATGAGCGACGCCGCCGACCGTTTGGAGGCCCAGGTGGAGGCCGCCGAGGCCGTGCCCACGGCCCAGGCCCAGGGCCGCGCCCGCGCTTATCACGACCAGGTGCTGCCCGCCATGAACGCCCTGCGCGCCGCGGCCGACGCGGCCGAGGCCATCTGCGGGCAGGAGTATTGGCCCCTGCCCAGCTACAGCTCTATGCTTTATTACGTGTAATTCCCCTCTGTCCACGGGCAGAGGAGCCGTTACAGATGCGTTCTATACCGCTGGCCCGTGCAAACAAATAACACTTAAAACAAAAAGCGCCCGGAAAGCAGCTTATACAAGCCGATTTCGGGCGCTTTTTGTGTGCATTGCTTTTTGTAAAAAGATGTTTCTGTAGTTGAACTTTTTCAGTTAAAAACTCTCCCCGACGAGAAAATCCGTCGGGGAGAGTTTTCTATTCCATTTAATTCATTTCGTCGTAACGTTTTCTGAGCGCCGCTGCAAACTGTGTATTCAGCTGAGATTCCCTTCTGCATTTTTCTTCTTTTATGCGGAATTGTTCCTCCCGTTTCGGAAAATACGCCTCCTCACGCTGCGCATAGTTTTGTCGTGCCGCCTGTTGCTCTTCTGTCAACTCAACATTCGAATACGGCCGTGTCGGCAGCTGCGGTACCACAGGGAGCCTTTCTTCCACCGGTCGGATGGTCAAAGCCGGCGCCGTGGGAAGCAGCTGATACCAGTAGGCAGTGGAACTCCAATCGTCTGCCAAATGGTTTGCGTGACCATGCTCGATCGTCACTTTGATACTCTTTTCAAAGCGCACCGGATCTGTTATATGAAAACGATACGATACCTGGAAATCACCAGATTGGCTTTCATGCACGATCGTGCCAAAAAACGGAAACGCGTTGCGCTGCATCCCCCACGCATGGTTAAAATAATCCTCTGTACCTGTTCCGTTCAAACTGGGGTACTCTTCGCCATCAATAAAGAACATGTCGTTTCCTTCACCCCACCAACTGCCTTGAAAATGCTTTACGGTGAGATTGCAGCCCACATAATGCCCTGTTCCCTCTGTTTCCAGCACCACATAATTGTTTTCACCCTTTAAATTACTTACCGTATTCACCTCAGGGGAATTGACCTGAAGTTCCGGCCCCCACCCTTTGCAAGGATTTTCCCGGTGCCAACTTGCATGAAAATAGGCGGTATCCGGCCCAAGCGGCTGCGAATACATCTCATAATCGATATTAAAGTAAAGGATAAACGGCACATCATTTTCGTTCACGATCTCAATTTTAGCCTTTTTATTAAACGGCATTGGAAAATAGCACGATACCGAACATGGTGCTCCATAACGGCCTGCTTCCTCCGGCTTCAAAGATACGTTAAAAGGCAAGGAGGTAAAGTTACCCGGCCAGCAGTTGCCAATGCAGAAAAAATCTCCCAAGGGAGCCAACACACTGGGGGTCACCTGATCGTCCCACGTGATGCGTATCAATGCCTTGCGATAATAAAAGGGATCATACTCATCCCATATCACGCCCAGCGCCGGGTGGATTTCCATAACAGGAGCGGACACTGCCTGCAGCTCAGGATCCAAAATTGACGGTTTTTTTACTCTGCGGCAAGAAGAAGTCATCCATATATGATTGATACATCCCGGGCCTTCTATCTCGCCCAATGTGATTGCTTCTCCTGCAGGGATCTCCCAATAATCCTGGTTTTTGCCTCTTTGATCCCAGCTGGCCAAACGCCCGTTCCTTGCTTTTGTAATATGGGTCAAATCCTGAAACAATCCGGTTACCATAAATTACCTCCACAAAACAGTCAGTTCCAAACAGGAGCGCACGCGATCATTCTCTCTCCTGCACCGCTTGAATGGCCTCGCATGCCTGCTGTGGTGTATAAATGCCCGACATTACGCCATAAATCGCGTCATACATTGCATTTTGCACGGCACTGCTTACCACCAAATCAGGTTGTTGGGGGCTGAACTCCCATCCATTTTCGCTCAAAGCAGCCAGCATGGCGCTGTATGCAGCGTTCTCCACCTCCACTTTGGGGTTGGTGGCCAACGGGTTTGTACCATAACTCACCCGAACCACATCTGCTTCCTCGCTGAGCCAATAACTCAAAAAGCGGAACACCGCATCCTTTTTGTTTTCATCCTCGCCTACCTGTGCACTCACACGAATGTTGTTTGTAAAGGCGCCCATTCCCAACTGCTGATTGCCTACGCCATTCTCAAATACAGGGCCCCACCAGAAACCGCTGGATTCCCCCAAATGCGTATCGATCTCCGCAGAGTCCCACTGGCCAGAGTCCAGCATCGCTGCCTTGCCGTTAAAGAAAGCCTCTTTTCCCTGGAAGTAATCCTGTGTGGTAATATTTGTGGGGAAAGTCCCAGCCGCACGAAGTTTATCGATCATCTCAAAATAATGGACAAAATCTTCGTTGGCCCACGTTTCTTCTCCGGCCTCGATCTTTTTTACATGGTCAAAAAAGCCATATCGCGCCCATGCAGATAAAAACGCCCACACGCTATACGGCGTTTTCGCACCGTTGGAAATCACCGGGATCCCTTTGCCGTGCAACGTTTCCACCATAGTCAAAAACTCATCAAACGTGGTTCCATTGGTGGGCGGCTGCAGGCCATTGTCCACAAAGATATCCTTGTTGATCCAGAAACCTGTCACCAGTTTTTGATAGGGCAGACCCAAAATCGGGCCATTGTTGCTCAGCTCACGCAGCTTGTCGCCAATTGCTGCATCTACGGTTTTGTCGTACTCCAAAAACTCGCTCAGATCCATCAAATATCCCGCTTCAAACATTTCTTGTGAGGGCGCGGGGTTATTCCAAAATACATCCGGCAGATTATTCGCTTCAGCAGCCAGCTTCATCTGCGTTGTCTGTTCATCCGCATTGGAAGTGGCAATCACATCGATCACCACATCCGGGTTCGCCTCCATAAACCCCTGCAAGACCTGATAAACCTGGGGCTCCTGCTGTTCAATATCCGCTACATGGATCCCAAACGTAATCAAGGTCTTCTCACCGTTGGGCGGCGCGGAGGTTTCACCGGACGCTGCACCTTGGAGCTGAGAACCTGCAGACGGAGCGCTGCCACACGCCGCAAGCACAAGCGCCGCTAAAAACGCACTCATTACTGATAGTAATTTCTTTTTCATAGCCAATTCTCCTTACAATCATTTATTTTTGCATTTGCCTTTTATGCAACCCGTTGACAATTTATATATTATTATCATTTCGCCCAATTGTCAATCGCAAATTGTGATTTTATATGGGCATTTTTTCACAAAATATTGTAAAATAATTTGTATGCTTTATATTTTATTATCCTTCAAATTGCGTAATATAGCGAAAAAATAAGCATATTTTTACAATTGGTTGACACTTCTATTGTTCTCATATAAAAACAGGCCCGTTTCCTAGGTGAGCTTTATACCCCACAGGAAACGAGCCTTTCACATCTTCAATTTTATGTTGTTTCTCCCTTCAGCAGCCGCACCGGAAGCTTGATGTGGGTGCCGGGAGAAAAGAAATCCCTATCAGAGATCATTTCCAACAAAGTTTCCACCGCTGTGCATGCAATTTTTTCGATGGGCTGTGCCACCGTTGTGAGAATCTTTTCTCCCATAAACGCTTCCGCAGTGCCATCATATCCTACGATTTTCAAATTTTCCGGAACCGACATCCCCTGATCCGCTGCAACTTTTTTTACAGCGCAAGCGACATGATCCACCGCGAACACACCATCGATCCAGGGATTTTGCTGAAAGATCTGGCGAGAAAACGCCCAATAATCTTTGACATCAAAGGCATTTAACGGAAGTTCCACTGTTTTACACTCCACATCATGCTTTTTTAATATCTCCGCAAACACCTCATGGCGGCGGTTAGAGGGCGTAGGCACCGCGCTACAGCCTGCGATCTGCACCACATGCCGGCAGCCTTTTGACAAGAGCTCCTGTGCCGCCAAGCGCCCGCCTTGTTCATGATCCGCCGATACAGTGGGAACATTATGCCCCAAATAGCGATCCAGGGCTACAATGGGTAAATTGACCTGGCTGTAAAAATCCAAATCAAGCGTATGGCTGGCAACCATCACACCATCCACCTTGTTACACTGAAGCATTTCAAAATATTCGCGTTCCCGATTGTTATTTTCTTCCGCATTGCACAACAGTAGTCGGTATCCTCGTTCTTGCAGCGCACATTCGATATATTTCACCTCGGCCGCAAAAAAAGGATGGCTAACATCGGGCACGATGAGCCCCACCAGCATCGTGCGTTGTTTAAACAAATTGATTGCCAACTGATTGGGATAATAATTCAGCTCTTTCATTACCCGATTGACTTTTGTGCGGGTCTTTTCGGAAATACTTCCTCTGTTGTTCAACACGCGGGACACAGTTGTCACCGATACACCTGCGCGTTCTGCCACATCTTTTATATTCGGAGCCATACAGCTTCCCCTTTAACATTTTTTGTATATCATAAAATAAAACGGTAAAGTTGTCAACACTACGTCAATTATATTTTTTGATTGTTGGAATTTTCTTCTGAATATACTTCTGTTTTTTCCGATTTTACTTATTTATTTTTTCTAAAAATTTGTCATTTTATATATATTCACTTTGTGTTTTTCAGCAAAAAGTATTGCGCAACCGGTTGACAATCATTTTTTCACAATGTTATAATTCAACTAATACAACCCGTGGACATCGCCGAAAGAAAGAAGTGATCGTATTTTGTCCAAGCCAAATATCATCCTGATCAATTGTGACGATTTGGGCTACGGCGACCTTGGTTGCTACGGTTCTTCCATGCATCACACCCCTTATGCCGATCATCTGGCTGCAAACGGCATTTTGTGCACAGACTTTTATGCTGCTTCTCCTGTATGTTCTCCATCCCGTGGTGCGTTGCTCACAGGATGTTACCCTCCTCGTATTGGATTCGGCCAATTTGAAGGCATTTGTGTGTTAACTCCCGGTCAAGGCCTAGGGCTTTCCACCAAAGAACGATCAATCGCCAGCCTGCTCAAACAGGCTGGTTATCGCACCGGCCTGGTTGGGAAATGGCACTGCGGCGATCAGCCTGACTTTTTACCTCTTCGTCATGGTTTTGATTTTTATTACGGTTTGCCATATTCCAATGATATGGGGCGGCAGCAAGGCGACGGCCCTCAAGCTGTTCCACTGCCCTTGCTGCAAAATGAAACCGTGATCCAACAGCAACCAGATCAGGCGCTCCTCACTCAAATGTATGTGGAACAATGCCGCTCTTTTATCCACGCCAATCGCAGCGCCCCGTTCTTTTTATACTTTGCCCACATGCATCCACATGTGCCTCTATATGCGCCAGAAACGTTTTTGTTGAATTCTCACAATGGGGCCTATGGCGCCTGTGTGGAAGAAATCGACTGGGCTTTGGGGGAATTGTTGCATGAATTGCAAAGTCTCGGCCTAGAAAAAGACACATTGATCGTTTTCACCTCCGACAACGGTTCCCGCTGTGATCATGGCCCTTCAAACGGTAAACTGCGCGGTACAAAAGGGACTACCTGGGAAGGTGGGCAGCGTGTGCCTTGCCTTTTATACTGGCCGGGGCATATTTTACCAGGCCGTTATAACGGTGTCTTTAGCAATTTGGATTTTTACTCCAGTTTTGCTCACCTGGCAGGGATCCCACTGCCAACTGACCGCCGCATCGACAGCCTGGACCTGTCTGGCCTGTTAAACGGGGATGCTTCCGTTCCTGGGCGAGATACTTTTTTCTACTATTGGCAAAATGGTCTGGAGGCTGTGCGGCAAAAAGAGTGGAAACTGCATTGCGCAAAAAATGGCGTTCCTTTCCATGCCCTTTACAATTTGGTATCGGATCCTGCAGAAACCACCGATCTTTTCTCCAAACATCCTGATCTTGTCGCTCACCTTTCCGCCCTTTTGGAAAAGTGTCGCCTTGATCTGGGGGATTCTGTTACAGGTACAGTTGGCTGCGGCACCCGGCCAGTTGGCCGCGTATCCTCCCCACAGCCCTTGGCTCGTTATGACGCTTCTCATCCTTATGTAATTGCTTGTTACGACAGCGATGATCGGGGATGACTATATTTCGTTCGTCCATAAACAAAGGAGGCTCTTTGATGCATTGGCTCAGTAGAAAACGCAACTTGGCGATCATGATGTTTCCCACCTTGCTCATTTATACCGTTTACATTGTAACTGCCATGTTCATTGCTATTTTTTATAGTTTCACGAAATATTCAGGCATTGGAAAGCCTAAATTTTTAGGGTTCAACAACTATATTCGTGTTTTTAATGATCGCTTTTTTTGGATTTCCCTTTTCAATACCGCGATCATTTTAGTAATTGCTCTGCTCTTTTTAACCACCCTTGGTTTCCTGTTGGCGAATCTCTTTCGGGGAAAACGCCGTGCTAACAATGCCTGCAAGGCAATGGTTTTTTCACCGGCTATTATCTCTCCCATTATTGTCGGCATCATATGGCTGTATATTTTGGATCCTGAAATCGGCGCTCTCAACGCCCTGTTGCACGCGCTTGGGTTGGAAGGATGGATGCAGCTTTGGATCGGGGGTACCGTGCTCTCTCCCTACATGTATGCTGTTATTTTCTTTTGGCGCCAATTGGGCTATATTACCACGATCTTTGTAGCTGGCCTCAATATGATCCCCATCGAAGTTTATGAGTCTGCAGAGATCGATGGAGCATCCGGCTGGGCACGTATGCTCCGTATTACGATTCCTATGATGAAAAGCACCTTTACCATCACGATCCTGCTCATTATCACAGGCGTGTTTAAAATTTTTGAATTTGTGGTCCAGCTTACCAATGGCGGGCCAAACCACTTATCTGAGGTATTGGTCACTTATTCTTACAATATTGCTTTCAGCAACGGTGAGTACGGTTACGGCATGGCATTGGCTACCGTTACTTTTGTCATCACGTTAATCCTTTCCGCCTTATACACCAAAGCCACCACCCAAAAGGAGGGTACAACATGACAAATTCAGCCGGCGGCCGTGTAGCCCGAATTTTTTCAAATCTTATCGTTTATTTTGTCACCTTGATCATGATGATCCCTTTGGTATGGACTTTTTTAATGAGCTTTAAAACCAACAGCGAGATCTTTGAATCCCCCCTTTCCCTGCCTTCTTCTTTTTCTCTTGCAAATTACGCCCGCGCTTTAAAAGTATTAGACATTTCTAAAATGTACCTGAATACTATTTTCGTTGCTGTGATGGCCGTAGGCATTGCTTTGATCATTTCATTTATGAGTTCTTACGCATTAAGCCGCATGATATTTAAAAATCGGCTTCTTCAAAAAGGTCTCAACCAATATCTGTTGATGGGGCTTATGATATCGCCTTTTATTCTGTTATTCCCTGTATATCGTTTGGCTGTTTGGTTCAAATTGTACAATACATTCTGGGCGCTGATATTGCCCTATATTGCCACTCAATTGTCTTTTAATACTTTGCTTCTGGTGAATTTCTTCAAAGGCCTTCCAGGAGAGATCGAAGAAGCCTGTTTAATTGATGGCTGTACCTTATTTCAGCTTTGCACGCGGATCATTGCCCCTATGGCAAAGCCTGTCCTGTTTACCGTACTTGTGTTCAATGTGCTGTATATATGGAACGAATATCCCATCGCGTCTGTATTGCTTCAAAAAGCTGAAATGTACACGCTTTCAATGGGTGCTTCCATGTTCAAGGGCGCTTACAGTGTGGACAACGCCGGCATTGTTGCCGCCAGCATGTTGATCATTATTCCGCAGCTTATCTTTTTTGGCTTTTTCCAACGATACATTGTGGACGGCATGACTGCCGGCGCCGTCAAAGGCTAAACAACCCATAAAAGGAGTGTCTCTTTATGACCCACCAAGATCGGATAATGCAAGCGCAAGCGTCTGTAAATAAAATGGCCGCTTCTATGAAATGCCGCTTCCGCCAGAACTACCACTTTATGGCTCCCGCTTACTGGATCAACGATCCCAATGGCTGTATTTATTATAATGGGAAATATCATTTATATTATCAGCATCATCCCTACTCTGCCCAATGGGGCTGCGCACATTGGGGACACGCAGTGAGTAAGGATCTTGTACATTGGGAGCATCTTCCCATCGCTTTGGCTCCCAGCGAGCCCTATGACGATCATCCTGAGGGGGGCGTCTTTTCCGGTTCCACTTTGCAAAAAGAAGATATTCTGTATGCCTTTTACACTGGTACCACAAACTACGGGCAAGGTTTTGTGCAAACACAGTGTATGGCTGAAAGCCATGATGGCGGCTTAACTTTTTCCAAAAGCCCACACAATCCACTGATCTCAGTCCCCCCCGTTGGGTTTTCATCGGATTTTCGGGATCCCTGTGTCCTGGAGCACAGTGGTCACTATTATATGGTGTTGGGTTCCTCTCTTGGTGGAGGCGCTTGGCACGGTGGAGACGCATGCGCTCTGCTTTACCGTTCTGACGATCTTACCAATTGGACCTACCAGGGTATTTTTGCCCGCTCAAAAGGCGAATATGGGACCATGTGGGAGTGTTTGGATCTTTTCCAATTGGATGGAAAGTGGGTCATGACCTTTTCGCCAATGTTCGGCGGCCAGCGAAAGGCCGTATATTGGGTCGGCGAAATGGATTTTGAAACACCTCGCTTTATAAAAGAAACAGAGGGGGAGCTGGATTGGGGCATGGAGTGGTACGCTCCGCAAACGCTGCACGATGCATTGGGCAACACCTTTCAATTCGCTTGGCAAAACGCTTGGGACTGGATGCCTTGGTGGAAAGACTTCGGCCCCACCGGTCCCCAAGAGAACTGGTGCGGCTGCATGGCTTTGCCCCGAAAGCTTTCGTTAAACAGTCGGAACCAGATCATAAGCGAACCCGCGCCTGCCCTGCAGCAATTGCGCAGCCATCCCTTAACCTTCTCTGCCACCTGTTTGAGCAACAACAAACAAGAGATCCCTGTGTTTGATCCCATCTCGTTTGAATTGAAACTTACTGTTGATCTGACCCGAACCTCCGCCAAAACGCTGCGGTTGGCGCTCCGGGCAGACGAGCAGCGGCAGACTCTCGTGGTGTTGGATCTTGCCAATCAACTATTAACATTTGACCGTACCAATTCTGATGAATACTGCCAAGGTCAAAAAAGCTGCCGCCTGTTGTTGCAGGGCCCCGCACTTGTGCTGCATCTATTTTCAGATGTATGCTCCATTGAAATCTTCACTGATAACGGGCTTACTTGTATGAGCGATCTTATATACCCCACACAGCCTCAGCAATCCATTTACTTATGCGCTGATCAGGGTGACGCATTCGTGCAAGTTGAAACCTGGAAAATGGAGGGAATATGGTGAATACACAAGCAGCGCACCCCAACATTATTTTATGGATGGTAGATCAGCTTTCAGCCAAATGGTTGGAACTGGCCTTAAAAAACAATATTTGTCCCCTGCCCAATTTCCAGCGATTGCAGCAGGAAGGGGTGCGATTTTCCAATACCATTACCAGCAATCCTGTCTGTTGTCCTGCCCGGTCCACCATTGCCACTGGGCTTACCTCACGTGGTCATGGGGTCTTGGAAAATGGCTATGGCCTGTCCCCCGCACTGCCCACCTTTATGAAGCAGCTGCAAAAAGCAGGGTACAAAACCTCCGCTTTTGGAAAACTTCATTTTGTTCCCCATGCCGCTGGCTTTGATGTTGATTATCACGCCTATGGGTTTGATGTAGCCCATATTACCGAGGATAGTCGCGGCGGTGAATGGCTGGATTGGGTGAAGCAGGCGTACCCGGAATATTACGAGGCCGCCCTTTGCACGATCTGGGCCGATTATCTCCCTGCCTTCCATAGCTATGGGCCTGAGCAGCAGGATTTAGGCGCCCGCATCCGCGCACTTCAAAAAGATTGGGATTGGGGGCAACGCGAACATCCCGAAAATTCCTTCCGAGCCTATACATTGCCCTTTCCAAAAGAGGTATCACAAACAGAATGGATCACAGAGCAGGCACTCGCCTTTTTGGCACAGCACCATATTCAGCAGCCGTTTTTTGCGCAAATCAGTTATGTGCAGCCCCACAACCCATACTGTGCCCCGGCAGAATATTTGGATCTGGTAGACGAAGCTCATATCCCTCCGCCTGTTGCGGCCGAATGGCATACCGACCCGCATACTCCTGCTTATTTTAAACGGCAGCAAGAATTTCACCTTCCCAACGATGCTTATGGTCGAAAATGCTATTTTGCCGATTTGGTTCATCTGGATGAACAGCTGGGGAAGCTACGCAATTTCTTGCAGCAAACGGGGCTTGAACAAAGCACCTACCTCCTATTCACTTCCGATCACGGGGATCTGTTGGGTGACCATGGCTTTTATTTTAAAGAAGAACGCCACTACGATGCCTGCATCCGCGTTCCTCTAGTCCTCTGCGGCCCTGATTTTACTCCAGGGGTGGTTTGTGATGAGCTTGCACAACTGGAAGACATTTATCCCACGATTTTAGACTTAGCAGGAGCACAGCCTGCGCCACTTCCTTTTTTCGGTCCCTATCTAAAGCTCAGCTCCGCCGACACCGGGATCACTCACGGCACTTCATTGGTTCCCCTGTGCCAGGGCGTTCCCATGTCATTGCGGCAGGCCGCCTATGTGGAAAGCTACAATGCCATTTGGTCGTTTGAATATACCGATTGGGCCCGCACCATCCGTACAAAGCGTTATCGCTACACTTACTATGCCGGAAACTCTGGTGAACAACTGTTCGACTTAATATGCGACCCCGATGAACAGAATAATCTGGCTGCAGACCCAAGCTTCCAGAGTATTAAGCAACAGCTCAAAGACGAGCTGCTGGAACAAATCATTCGGCAGGACTGGCCTAAAACCCCACAAAATCTCTATTTTCTGGGGATGCATTGATTGTAGAAAGGAACACTCATGTTTGATGTGATCACCTTAGGCGAAATACTGGTCGACTTTACTTCTTTGCCCTGCTTTGCGCAAAATCTTCAATTCGAGGCAAATCCGGGCGGGGCCCCTTGCAACGTTGCTGTGTATCTGGCCAAGCAAGGTCGAAAAGCCGCTTTTTTAGGCAAGGTAGGTAAGGATGCCTTTGGAACCTATTTGACCCGCACCCTTGCAGAATATGGCGTCGCGCTTTGTGGTATTGCACCAGATGCATGTCATCCCACTACTCTTGCCTTTGTGCACCTGGATAGCGCAGGCGAGCGTAGCTTCAGCTTTTATCGGGCACACTGCGCAGATTCCAATTTGACACCCGAAGAACTGCCTGACGATTTGCTGCGCAATTGCCGGATCTTTCATTGCGGCACACTTTCTATGACGGCCGAACCTGCTCGCAGTGCCACATTAAAAGCGCTAAGTTTGTGCAAGCAGGCACATGTTACAATTTCTGTCGACCCCAATCTTCGGCTTTCCCTGTGGCCCAATGCCACCGTTGCCCAAGAAGCCATGTGGAAGGTTTTAAAATATGCCGACATTATTAAAATTTCAGATTACGAAGTGGAATTTCTTTTTGGCAAAGGCACCTCGCCACAGGAAGGGGCCCGCCGCCTGTTACAGCAAGTGGACGCTTCAGCTGTATTTATCACCTGCGGTCTAAACGGCGCTTTTCTTTTCACTAAAACTTTTTCCTGCTGGCACCCTTGTTACCAAGATGTCCCTACCGTTGATACAACAGGGGCCGGTGATGCCTTTATCGCCGCTTGTCTGGATGTGATCTTGGCCCAGGGCCTGCCCGTTTGTGGCACAGACGCTTTGTTTTTGATGCAGCGTGCCAGTGCTGTTGCCGCCCTTGTTACCACCCAAAAAGGCGGCTTGCGTTCTATGCCGTTTGCCCACGAGGCCGATGCTTTAGTTCAAAAAAATCCGCAGGTCAAATTTCACCCAACATTGGAGATCCTTTGAATACAGTCACGACTGGCGGCCTATAAGGCGAAAAGAGAAGATCTGGGCGGTGTGTAGTTTCCTTTGATACTGCACCCGCCCTTTTTCTATAAATTTCGCGTTTTGAAGAAATAATTTGTCCTTTCTCGTTCACTCTATATACAAAGCCAAACGCTCTGAACGAAAGGAATGCGCCCGGGACCCTGCCCTGCGGCGCTCAAGGGATAATGCCATGAAGCACGCAAAACAGCCCCAGCCCCCAACGCCCTGCCAGCGGTGGGACCCCGCCCCCAACGCCGGCCTCACCCACGCCCAAGCCGCGCAGCGCGCGGCCGAGGGCCTTGCCAACACCGCGGCAAAGCCCCTGTCCAAAACCACCGGCCAAATTCTGTGGGACAACCTGTTCACCTTTTTCAACTTTTTGTTCCTGGCCCTGGCCGCCTGCCTCATTGCGGTGGGCGACTGGACCGACGTCACCTTTCTCGCGGTGGTGGCCTGCAACCTGCTGGTGGGCATCGTGCAGGAGCTTCGGGTCAAAAAGGTGCTGGACCGGGTCAGCCTTCTGGCCCAGCGGCCAGTCACGGTGATCCGCCAGGGCGAAGCCGTGCTTTTGCCCCCGGATCAGCTGGTGCTGGACGATATCGTCGAGTTTGGTCCCGGCAGCCAGATCTGTGCCGATGCCATCCTGGCCTCCGGCCGGCTGGAAGTGAACGAGGCCCTGCTCACCGGCGAGAGCCGGATCATCGAAAAGCTGCCTGGCGCAAAGCTGCTCTCCGGCAGCTTTGTGGTGGCGGGCGCCGGCCGCGCCCGGCTGGAGCAGGTGGGCGAAAGCTGCTGGGCCGCCCGCATTGCCCAGGCCGCCCGCAAGCACAAGCGCCACCGCTCCGAGATGATGCGCGCGCTGGACCGCTGGCTGCGCCTTTTAAGCTTTATCATCGTGCCCCTGGGCATGTTTTTGCTCACCCGCCAGCTGGCCCTGCCCGGCGCCGCTCTTCCCGCGGCGGTCAGCACCACCATCGGTGCGGTGGTGGGCATGATCCCCGAGGGGCTGTACCTTCTGGTCAGCGTGGCGCTGGCGGTCAGCCTCATGGGCCTTGCCCGCCGCCGGGTGCTGGTGCACGAACTGGCCTGCATCGAAAACCTGGCCCGGGTCGATACCCTGTGTCTTGATAAAACCGGCACCATCACCGCGGGCACCCTGGCCGTCACCGGCCTGTGCGCCGCACCCGGGGTGGGCGCCGCCGCGCTGGAAGCGGCCCTGGGCCTTTTCGCCCACGCCGCCTCCAGCCAGAACCCCACCTCCCTGGCTCTGCAGGCCCGCTTTGCAGCGCCCGGCGCGCCCCTGGGCCAAGTGCGGGAAATTCCCTTCTCCTCCGAGCGCAAGTGGGCCGCGCTGGAGAGCGGCGCCGGTCAAAGCCTAGTGCTGGGCGCGCCTGAAATGGTTCTGCCCGGGCCGCTGTTCTGCCAGGCCCAGCTGGATGCTGAACTCCGGCAGGGCCGCCGCGCCCTGCTTTTGGCCGCAGGCGGCGCGCTGCCCGCCACAGCCGCGCTGCCGGGCGGCCTGCGCCCCCTGGGGCTGGTGTTTCTGCAGGATGAGCTGCGCCCCGGCGCGGCCGAAACCCTGCGCTATTTCCGCCAGCAGGGCGTGACCGTAAAGGTCATCAGCGGCGACAACCCGGTGGCCGTGGCGCGCATCGCCCAGCAGGCCGGGGTGGAGGGCGCGGACCTCTGGGCCGATACCCGCGCCCTCCCCGAAGATGCCGATTGGGGCCAGATCGCCGAGAGCCACACCTGCTTTGGCCGGGTGAGCCCCCAGCAGAAACGGCAGCTCATTCAGGGCCTCAAAGCCAGGGGGCACACGGTCGCCATGATCGGCGACGGCGTGAACGACGTGCTGGCCCTCAAGGATGCGGACTGCAGCGTGGCCATGGCTGCGGGCAGCGAAACCGCCCAGCAGGTGGCCCAGATCGTTCTGCTGGATTCCGATTTCTCCGCCATGCCCCACATCGTGGCCGAGGGCAGGCGTGTGATGGGCAACATCCAGCGCGCCGCCTCGCTGTTCCTGGTAAAAAACATCTTCTCCTTTTTGGCCGTGCTGTTTTTGCTCTGGCTGCCCTTTGCCTACCCCCTTACCCCCATCCAGATCAGCCTGTTCGGGGGCCTGATGATCGGCGCGCCCTCGTTCCTGCTCACCTTCGAGCCCTCCTTTAAAAAAGCGGGCGGTCATTTTATGCGCACCGCCCTGTTGAACGCTTTGCCCGGCGGCATCACCGGCGCGGTCTGCCTCGTGGGGGTAAGCTGGGCCGGCGGGGCGCTGGGCCTGGCTTCGGGGCAGGTATCCACCCTGTGCTGCCTGCTTCTCGGCGTGGTGGGCCTTGGCCAGCTGCTAGTGGTGTGCTGGCCCCTCACCGGCTGGCGCGCCACCCTGGTGGCGCTGATGGGCTTCGGCTACTATGGCGCCGCGTTCCTTCTGGCGCCCCTGTTCCGCCTTGAGGCCCTCACCCCCGCTGCCGGGCGGCTGCTGCTTCTCTTTGCCGTGGCCCTGCCGGCGGTGATGGCCCTTTGCCAGGGCACGGCCTTCCTCCTCAAACGGCGGCTCGCCGCGCGGGAACGCCGCACCCGCCCTTCGGTGGCCGCGCCCGCCCGCCGCAGCAAAAAGGACGCGGCCTGAAAAAGCACTGAAAAAACGCCGGCGGCCCCCTCGTGCCTGGGGGCCCGCCGGCGTTTTTGCGTTCCGGTGCAAAAACATGAGCCGCGCTCATGTTTTTTGCCTTTTATGAAAGAACCGTTCAATTGTGCCTGCCGCCCCGCTCTGGTACAATAAAAGCAAGGGAAGGGCCTTCTCAAAAAACAGACTTGGAGTTGATACCATGCCCATGAATGCCATCATCCGGGAAAAGCGCAAGGCGCTGGGCCTCACCCAGGAAGAAGTTGCCGACGCTCTGGGGGTCACCGCGCCCGCCGTAAACAAATGGGAAAAGGGCGCCACCGCGCCCGACATCGCGCTTTTGCCCCCGCTGGCGCGCCTGCTGGGGGTAGACCTGAACGCGCTGTTCTGCTTTTTCGAAGGGCCCTCAAAGCAGGAGATCGACCGGTTCGCGGCCGCCCTGGGCGATACCTTCCACAAGGGCGGCCTGGAGGCGGGGTTTGCCAAAGCCCTGGCCGAAACGCGGAAATACCCCAACTGCGCGCCGCTGCTGCACACCGTGGCCATGACGCTGGACGGCGCGCTGCTGATGCTTGGGGCAAGCGCTTCCCAAAAACAGGAATATTCCGATCAGGTCATCGCCCTGTACGAGCAGGCCGTGCGCTGCGGCGGCGGCACGCTGCGCGACCGGTCGCGCTTTTTGCTGGCCGGTAAATACCTTAACCGCGGCGAGTTCGGCAAAGCCCAGGAACTTTTGGCCGCCCTGCCCGAGCACGATCAGCCCGATAAGCGCCAGCTCGAGGCGCAGCTGCTGCTGCTGCAGGGCAACACCGCCGGGGCCGCCGGTATCTATGAGCGCAAGCTGCTGGCCCTCACCGGTGAGCTGCAGGGGGTCCTGCTGAACCTGCTGGGCATCGCGCTGGACGAAGGCCGCCCCGGGGACGCCGCCTCTCTGGCGGCGCTCTCCGGCCAGCTGGCCGGGCTGCTGGGCCAGGCCGAATTTTCCGCCCTGCTCCCCCGGTTCGAGCTCGCGGTCAAGCGGCAGGACCTGCGTGCAAGCCTTGAGCTGCTAAAAAAGCTGTTCGCCTCCATCCCCTCGCTCTTCCAGCCCCCGGCGGGCCCTTTGTATTACCACCTCTCGCCCGAATACCAGGCCCGTTTCGAAACTCTCACCCCGGCGAAGGCCGCCGCCTCGCTTCTGCCCGGCCTTTTGGCCGAACTGGAAACCAACCCCCGCTACGATTTTTTGCGGCAGAACGCCGAATTCCGCGCCCTTCTCCTGCGGCATCGCCCGCAGCAGCCAAAACCACAGCAGCAGCCCTGAGCCCGCTTTTAGCGCGGCAGGGCCGCCGGGAAATTCATCCCGGCGGCCCTGCTTTTTTATTCTTCACGCCTGCGCCCGGCGCTCCTCCCGGCTGTGGCTCTCGCGTTTTTGCTCGTACATGCCGGCGTCTGCCCGCCGGTAGGTGCCGTGCAGATCATCCTCCTGCTCCGGGTCGAACATCGCCCCGCCGATCGAGAGCGAGGTCTCCACCGGCCAGTCCTCCCGCAGTTCCTCAAAATACCACTTGATGGCCTCTTCGTCCCGCTCCAGCTGCTCCGCAGAGGCCTGTGCGTAAAAAGCGACGAATTCGTCGCCCCCCACCCGGTACAGGATCGCCCGGCTCCCCAGCGCCTGGCGCAGCGCCTCGGCGGCCCGCTGGATGTACCGGTCCCCCACCGCGTGGCCCAGGGTGTCGTTCACCTGCTTCAGGTGGTCCAGGTCCGCCACCAGCAGCCCGCTGCCCCGGCCCGCGCCGCCTGCGATCGCATTTTTCAGCTCCACCTCAAATGCGTTTCGGCTTTTCAGGCCGGTCAGCTGATCGGTGTTGGCCATATCCTGGTAGGTGGGGTTGGACACCCGGCGGAAAAACAGCACGGCAAACGCCACCGAAACCAGGCACAGCAGCACGATGCAGCCGGGCGCCGCCCGGCGCAAAACCAGATAGGTGTTGTACTGGTGCTCGGCGTCAAACTCAATGCCCACCACCCCCAGCACGCTGTCTCCCTCGCCGTGGATGGGCAGGTAGGTGATAAAAATCTTGCCCCAGTCGGTCTTTTGAATGTGGTCGGGCAGAACGTTTTCGCCCGCCAGCGCGCGCCGCATGGCCGGCTCGATCTCCGGCTCCAGCCGGTCGCCGGGGTAGCGGAAGTCCTCTTCCTCGCTCAGCCCGTCCACCACATACACCAGTTCGCCCCGCTCGTTCTGCTTGGCCGTGTACAGGTACAGCACCCCCGTGGATTCCCGCACGAAGCGCAGCAGCTGCTGGGTCTGGCGGTAGGTGGTGCTGGCCATGTCCTCCGGCGCATCGATGCCCCGGAAGGTGCTTTCGTCCAGCCTGCCGTCCAGCAGCGTGTAGATCGCCTGCACCCGCTCCCGCAGCGAGGTGATCATGTCCGCATAGGTGATTTCATAGCTCAGGCCAAAGGTAAAAAGTGTGGTCACAAGCACCATCACGGCCATAAAAAGCGACACCTGTATGTCCACCCGCCGGATTCTCCGCCGGATGGGCCGGTGCCTGTTCTCTTCCTTCATTCCGCACTCCTCATTCCGGGGAAAAGTCTTTGTTTTCGCCGTCTTTGCGCCCGCGCGGCCTTTTCACCGCGGTGGGGCGTGCAAAACGCATGGCCCCGAAAACAGCCTGGAACCAATTGTAATTATTATAGCACAGTAGCGTGTGAAAGGCATCCAGTCGCTTTTCACGATTAATCCACAATTTTCTGCCACTTTTGCACAAAAGGCACAGCGGCGGGCAGGCTTGCCCGCCGCTGTGCCTTTTTGCCCTGCAAAATGGCCTTAAAAGAATATACAAAGATCTGTTTTTTATGCGCGCGGCGTTCTTCCCCGCGCGGTCAGCCCGCCAGTTCCTCCATGGCCTCGCGGGTGGTGTCGGCAGAAAACAGAAAGCTGCCGCTTTGGGTGTAAACCTCCACATGGGAGCCGACGTATTTGATCACGTAATCCATTTCCATCTTCCAAAACCGCCTTTCCTCGTTTGCATTTCGGCGGGGCCCTGCGCCCCTGCCCTATGCCTTTATTATAGGCGGTTTTGGGTACTATAAATCGGACTTTTAAACTTTCTGCAAGAATTTTCCAGAATTCGTTCCGCGCGGGGCCGTTTTATTCCGCCGCCTGGGCGAGCCGCCGCCGAAAAAAGTCCGTATATTCCTGGGCAATGGGCGAAAGGGGCCGCTCTGCCGGGCACAGGTAGCCGATGTTCAGCTGGGTGCCCGGAATGGGGATATTCACCAGGCCGTACCGGTCGTTGTATTCCTGCGAATGGGGCAGCACCGCGCTGAAGGCAAGGGTATGGGCCACAATGTCCCGCCGGCTGGTGATCGATTGCACCCGGATCAGCCGGTCCGGGTCCAAAAATTTCAAAAATGGTATGCTGTAGGTGCCCTCGCCCTCCGCCATGGTAAAGTCCACATAGGGGTAATCGTGCAGCGCCTCAAACGAAAACGCCCCCGGCTTTGCCAGCGGGTGGTCCTTGGCAAGCTGCACGAACATGGGCGCCTCCAGCAGCACCTCGCACCGCAGCCGGGCCGCACCGCAGCGCTCGGTTAAATCATACGCCGCCGGCAGCACAAACACAAACACGTCGTATTGGCCCTCCGCCGCCGCGCGCACGGGGTCGCTCGCCTGGTCCGAAAAGCAGGAAAAATGCAGCTGCGGCTGGTGCTGGTACCTTTGGCACAGGTCGGCAAAGGCCTCAAAGGCCGGGATATAGCGCGAGCTGTTCAGCCTGAAACAGCAGTCCGGCTGGCCCTTCACGTCCTCCAGCAGCGCGTTCAGCTCCTGAATGATTCCCCCCGCCCGGCGCACCAGGCGCCTGCCCTCGGGGGTCAGCGCCATACCGGTGGCGGTGCGCTGGAACACAGCCACGCCCAGCTCAGCCTCCAGGTTTTTCACCGCGTTGCTGATGTTTGGCTGCGACAAAAACAGGTTGCGGGCGGTCTGCGACACCGACCCCGTGCGGGCGATCTCCAAAACGTATTGCAGCTGCTGAATGGTCACGGCGTTCTCCCCCTCAAAGCGCTTTTTTTCAGTATACCTTTCTTTGGCTGAATTTGCAAAATTCCCGGCCAAATTTTGTGGATATACTCACAAAAAATACCCCCTATCGGGAATCCATATTTCCCAAAAATTTTCCCCGGTGCTATTCTTTGTTTGTCGGCCAGCGCATCCCGGGAAATGCGGCGTTACACAAAGCAAGGAGGAAACAATGGATACTTTACAGTTCATCCGGCAAACAGCCGCCGAAAAGGCGGCCCTCATCTCGCAGGTCAACCGCGGGGTGTGGCAGAGCGCCGAATTCGGCTACAGCGAAACCGAGAGCAGCGCCCTGATCGCGCAGGTGCTGCGCGGCGAGGGCTTTGCGGTCCAGACCGGCACGGGCGGCCTGCCCACCGCGCTCGAGGCAACCTGGGGCCAGGGCGCCCCGGTCATCGGCATTCTGGGCGAGTACGACGCCCTGCCGAACCTCAGCCAGGAGGCCGGCGTGGCCGAGCCCCGGCCCATCCCGGGCCAAAAATGCGGGCACGGCTGCGGCCACAGCGCCCTGGGCGCCGGGGCTGTGGGCGCGGCGCTGATCCTGAAAGAATGGCTCCAGGCCACCGGCACGGCCGGCACGGTAAAATTTTTCGGCTGCCCGGCCGAGGAAACCGGCTTCGGCAAGGCTTTCATGGCCAAGGCCGGCTGCTTTGCGGGGCTGGGCGCCGCCCTTACCTGGCACCCCATGTACATGAACGCCGCTATGGCGGTGCGCACCGTGGCCTACTATAAGGTCAGGTTCGATTTCAAGGGCCGCACCGCCCACGCGGGGGCCTGCCCGGAGCAGGGCCGCAGCGCGCTGGATGCCTGCGAGCTTATGAACGTGGGGGTCAACTACCTGCGCGAACACATCATCAGCCAGGCGCGGGTGCACTATGCATATCTGGATTGCGGCGGCGACGCCCCCAACGTGGTGCAGGAGCGCGCCTCGCTGCTGTACTTCGTCCGCGCCCCCAAACTCACCGACAGCGCGGCCATTCTCGAGCGCATCAAAAAGATCGCCCAGGGCGCGGCCCTGATGACCGAGACCGAGGTCACGGTCACCGTGCTGGGCGGCCTGAGCGACACCGTGCCGAACCCCACCCTCTCCAAGCTCCTGTCCGATTCCTTCACCGCCCTGGGCGGGCCGGACTTCGGCGAAGAGGAATACGCCATTGCCCGGCGCTACCTGGCCGCGCTGACCCCCGAAGCGCGCGCCGCCGTGCTGGCCGAGGGCGCAAAGCTCAACGGCGTCACCGAAGACGAGTTCGCCCTCCGGCCCCTGAACACCGCCGTGATCCCCTTCCAGCCCCAGATGATGGCCGTGGTCACCACCGGCTCCAGCGACGTGGGCGACGTGAGCTATCTTGTTCCCACCGCACAGCTCACCGCCGCCACCGCCATTCCCGGCACCGGGCCCCACACCTGGCAGTTTACCGGCCAGGTGGGCACCTCCATCGGCGACAAGGGCAGCCAGGCCGCCGCGCGGGCCATCGCCCTGGCGGCCGCCCGCCTGTTCGAGCAGCCGGCCCTGCTGGAGACCGCAAAGCAGGAGCTTTTGGCCGAGACCGGCGGCCGGTACCAAAGCCCCATCCCCAGCGGCATTTCCTATACCGACGTAAACCCAAAAACGCCCGGCCAGGCATAAAAGGAGGAGCATTATGACCTTCAGCAGTATCATGAACAGCCCGCTTTTGTACATCCTTGTGGCGGCGGGCATCGGCTACGTTCTCATTTTTTCGGTCCTCACCCTTCGCCGCTCTTACAAGCACGCCCTGAAGCTGGGCATGGAAAAGGGCAAGGTGCGGGGCGTCATCACCTCCGCCATGGTCTACTCGGTGGTGCCCTCGCTCTCCATTGTGGTGGGGCTGTTCAGCCTGGCCGCCGTGCTGGGGGTGCCCTGGTCCTGGTTCCGCCTTTCGGTGGTGGGCTCGCTCATGTACGAGCTCATGGCGGCCGACATGGTGGCCACCGGCGCGGGCTATGAATCCGTGGCGGCCCTGGGCGCCGCGGGCGACCCCAACATCGTGGGCACCGTCATGTTCGTTATGAGCATCAGCATCCTGGGCGGCATCGTGGGGGTGCTGCTGTTCGGAAAAGGCATTCAGAAAAACATGGCCAAGGTGCGCGGCAAGGGCCCCTTCGGGGTGTTGGCCATCAGCGTTCTGCAGCTGGCCCTCATGGCCGTGTTCCTTCCCTCCATGGTCACCAGCGGCGCGGTGTACATCGCGGTGCTGCTCACCTCGGCGGTGGTGGCAATCCTGCACCAGCTCGTCATCAAAAAGACCGGCTGGAAATGGCTGGGCAACTTTGTTATGGCCGACTCTCTCATTTTGGGCATGCTGTCCTCGCTGGCATGGACCAGGCTGTTTTGATGGATAAGGAGGAAACGCAGAATGAAAAACACTTATTTTGACCGCACACACCGGTTCGGCCGCGTGGGCGTGGTCATCGGCCTGGCGTTCATGCTGGGCATCCCCGCCGTCATCTCGGCGGTCTACCACGTGTGGCCGCAAAGCCTGGGCACCGTGTTCGCGGTGGGCGGCGGCCTGCTGGCGGTGTTCCTGCCCGCCAATATCTCCGAGGTCCTCAGCTACACCCCCATCCTGGGCTCCTCGGCCTACATCACCTTCCTCACCGGCAACGTGATGAATCTCAAGCTGCCCTGCGCCATCAACGCCATGGCCCTCACCGAAACCTCGCAGGGCACCGAGGAGGGCGACACCGTGGCCAGCCTGGCGGTGGCCGCCTCCTCGGTCATCACCACGGTGATCATTGCCGTGGGCGTGCTGCTCCTGGTGCCGCTGCAGCCCATCCTCACCCTGCCCGCGGTGCAGACCGCCACCACCTACATGCTGCCCGCACTGTTCGGCTCGCTGTTCCTGGGCATGTTCGACAATAAGTGCGGCAGCGAGTACGTGGCAAAGGGCAAGCTGAAATGTGTGATCCTGCCCATGGCGCTGGTTCTTGCGGCGAACTGCTTCATGTCCACCGCCGGCATGGAGGGCATCCTCATGCTCATCGCCATGCCGCTGATCGTTCTGTCCGCCTGGGTGCTGTACAAAACCGGCCAGATCAAAATGATCCCGGTCAAACAGGCGGAGCCGGCCTCCCCGGCCAAAGAGCAGGTTTAAAACAGGCGGCGGTCCGGGCAGGCGCCCGGGCCGCCGCTTTCACGGAAAGGGCAGGGATCCCATGAACGCATTTGATATCATCGGTCCGGTAATGATCGGGCCGTCATCGAGCCACACGGCGGGCGCGGTGCGCATCGGCAGGGCGGCGCGGGCGCTGCTGGGCG
>ERZ857984.782-NODE-782-length-33354-cov-5.200847_pt1 | contig 33354 bp, 25 predicted proteins | sample MGYA00519914_ERZ857984 | MGnify/ENA primary metagenome ERZ857984 (study PRJEB31778, sample SAMEA3449417) | human gut metagenome | biome: human gut; feature: human-associated habitat; material: faeces | place: United Kingdom | collected 2010/2012 ... | reverse complement strand
GTAAATTCTCGTTTGAATCGGAGCAAGATGTGAATAAACGAAAATTCCCGTAAGGGATGTCAGGTAAAATAAACAGAAGGAGTGAAAACTATGTCAGGATTTTATACCGAAGCGGACTATGAGAACTCCATCATAGAACTGTTTCAAAATATGGGATACCGTTATGTTTACGGTCCCGATGTGGACAGGGATTTTAACAGCCCTCTCTACGAAGAAGAACTGAATGCTGCTCTGCGTCGTCTGAATCCGACTATGCCGGAGGACGCCATCGCAGATGCACTGTTCAAGCTGAAAAACTTTGAAAATGCCGAACTGGTTCAGAAGAATGCTGTCTTTATGGACTACATTCAGCATGGAATCGAAGTGCGCTACTTCGTCAAGGGCGAGGAACGCTCCGGCCTCGTGTACCTTGTAGACTATAATAATCCTGACAACAACTCCTTCATCATTGCCAATCAGTGGACTTTTATTGAAAACAGCAACAAGCGCCCGGATGTGCTGTTGTTCCTTAACGGTCTGCCCGTGGTGCTGGTAGAGCTGAAATCGCCGTCCAGAGAAGAAACGGACGCATCAGAAGCTTATACCCAGATACGGAACTATATGCATGAGATTCCGTCCATGTTCATCTATAACTGCATCTGCGTTATGAGCGATCATCTAACATCTAAAGCTGGAACGATTACTTCCGGGGAAGACCGCTTCATGGAGTGGAAAACGAAGGACGGAAATTACGAAAACACGCAGTACGCACAGTTCGATACCTTCTTTGAGGGCATCTTTGAACGGGAGCGTCTGCTTGACATTATCAAGAACTTCATTTGTTTTTCCAATGAGGGCTTGAAACAGTTTAAGATCCTCGCAGGTTATCACCAGTATTTCGCTGTGAATAAAGCCGTCATTTCCACAAAGCACGCTACACAGACAGATGGAAAAGGCGGTGTGTTCTGGCATACACAGGGCAGCGGAAAATCTCTGTCGATGGTGTTCTATGCCCACCTTCTGCAAGAGGCTTTGGATAGTCCTACCATCGTAGTTCTTACTGACCGCAACGATTTGGACGATCAGCTCTTCGGACAGTTTGCAAAATGTAAAGACTTTCTGCGGCAGGAACCGATGCACGCCGAAAGCCGGGAGCATTTAAAATCCCTGCTTGATGGCAGACAGGCAAACGGCATAATCTTTACCACAATGCAGAAGTTCGAGGAGTCCCACGAGCCGCTATCTGAGCGTAGGAACATTGTCGTTATGGCTGATGAAGCACATCGTGGTCAGTACGGACTTAAAGAAAAGGTCGATGCCGAGACAGGTAAAATCAAGATCGGCACGGCGCGAATCATCCGTAACAGCCTACCGAACGCTACATATATCGGCTTCACGGGAACTCCTATCTCCATGAAGGACAGAAGCACCCGCGAGGTCTTCGGAGATTATATAGATGTCTATGACATGACGCAGGCCGTCGAGGACGGGGCAACACGCCCAGTTTACTACGAGAGCCGTGTAATCCGGCTGAAACTGGACGAGGCTACGCTGAAGCTAATCGATACCGAGTACGACATCATGGCAAACAATGCCGACCCGGAAGTCATCGAAAAGAGCAAGCGTGAACTTGGACAGATGGAGGCTATTCTTGGAAACGATCAGACTATTGCTTCCCTGGTAGACGATATCCTCGACCATTATGAGAACTACCGAGCAGACCTGCTGACAGGCAAAGCCATGATTGTTGCCTATTCCCGTTCCATTGCCATGAAAATCTATGAACGCATTCTGCAGCTGCGCCCGTCCTGGACGGAGAAAGTTGCTGTTGTCATGACGGAAAGCAACAAAGACCCGGAGGAATGGCGTGCGATTATTGGGAACAAGCGCCACAAGGACGAACTGGCGAAGAAATTCAAAGATAACGACAGTCCGTTGAAAATCGCTATCGTAGTTGATATGTGGCTGACGGGATTTGATGTTCCGTCCCTTGCAACCATGTATGTCTATAAGCCTATGCAGGGATATAACCTGATGCAGGCAATCGCCCGTGTGAACCGTGTGTTCGCCGATAAAGAAGGTGGACTTGTTGTTGATTATGTCGGCATCGCCTCTGCCTTAAAGGAGGCAATGAACGATTACACTTCCCGTGATAAGAAGAATTACGGAGATACCGACATCGCAAAGGTGGCGTATCCGAAATTCCTGGAGAAGTTGTCCATTTGCCGCGATATCTTCCACGGGTATGATTATTCCAAGTTTACCACGGGGACCGATCTGGAACGGTCGAAAGCCATCAGCGGTGCAGTCAACTTCATCGTTGGTGTTGATAAGGAACGTGAGCGTGAGGACTTTTTGAAGGAATCCCTCCTTCTGCGGCAGGCTCTGTCGCTGTGTTCTTCCCTTGCGGAAGAGTCGCTGCGTATTGAGGCGGCATTCTTTGAGTCCGTTCGTGTCCTTGTTATGAGGCTGATGAATCAGGGCGAGGGAAAGAAAATCTCGCTGCCGGAAATGAATGCAAGGATTAATGCACTTCTAAGCCAGAGCGTAAAGAGCGAAGGCGTTATTAATCTGTTCTCTGATGTATCCGAGGAGTTTTCCCTATTTGATCCAAAGTTTCTTGAGGAAATATCCAAGATGAAGGAGAAAAACCTCGCGGTCCAATTGCTGAAAAAGCTGATAGCGGAACAGGTACAGATTTATCGTCGTACCAACGTGGTCAAGTCTGAGAAATTCAGCGAGATCATACAAAGCGCCATGAACCGTTATTTGAACGGTATGCTCACAAACGAAGAAGTCATTCAAGAGCTCCTCAATCTGGCAAAACAGATCGCTGCAGCACAGAAAGAAGGCGACCAGCTTGGGCTGACGGCCGATGAGCTGGCATTCTATGATGCCTTGACGAAGCCGCAGGCGATTAAGGACTTTTATGAGAACGAAGAGCTGATTGCCATCACAAAAGAGCTGGCGGATACGCTTCGTAAGAATCGCACGATTGACTGGCAGAAGCGCGACTCGGCCAGAGCAAAAATGCGGATGATGATTAAGAAGCTCCTGAAGAAACATCGCTACCCACCGGAAGGCATGGACGACGCAGTCCAGACCGTTATGACACAGTGTGAGCTGTGGACGGATAACGCAGATATGGAACAGCGCGAACATAAGGTGGTTAATTATTCCTTTCGCCATGAACAGAATTTGAGTATGGTTGCTGAAGAACCTGCGCCATATGGAAAGAAAGATTGATTCTTGGAGGTAGAATATGGACGCACGTAAAGGTAACATCTACGAGATATTAAACGGAAACAAGCAGTTTCTGATTCCGGTTTATCAGCGGTATTACAGCTGGGATATCGAACAATGTAAACGCTTGTGGAATGACATCGTTGAGATGCAGAAAAAGGGCAAAGCGGGCCATTTTGTAGGTTCCATCGTGAATATTGCGGAACAAGCAATGCCGACCGGTGTCCAGAAATATATGATTATAGACGGCCAGCAGCGAATGACCACGTTGTCATTACTCCTGCTTGCCCTGCGTGACTACGCAATCAAAAATCCGGAAGACACCACCATCAATGCCCGACGCATCGATAATATGCTTTTGAAAAATGAGTACGAAAGCGGCGATGAACGCTACAAACTGCTTCTGACGGAAACTGACCGGGATATCCTGATGCGGCTTGTGGAAGAAAAGCCTATTCCGGATGACACTCGCTCAAAGCTGCTGGACAACTATAAATTCTTTGCTGGAAAGATTGCGGATAAAGAATTACAGCCTGCCGAGGTATACGAATCCATAGGCAAGCTGCAGATCGTAAATATAACGCTGGATCGATCTGTGGATGATGCGCAGGCTATTTTCGAGAGTCTGAATTCCACAGGTAAAGAACTGTCTGAATCCGATTTGATTCGGAACTATGTTCTTATGGGTCTGGAGCCTACTGAGCAGACATATGTTTATGAACACCTCTGGCGTCCGATGGAATTGCTGTTCGTTTATGAGACGCAAGACTCCGTTATGGACAGATTCTTCAGAGATTATCTGACCATGAAGATTACACGCATTCCGAAGCAGGATCGTGTATATGAGGAATTCAAGCTCTACCACCTGAATTGCGAATTTAGCACTATCAGGGAGCTATGTCAGGATCTGCTCACTTATGCTAAATACTATACGGATATGGTATTCAAGCGGAGCAGCAATCCAGCACTCAAGTCTCTTTACGAAGATATCAACGATCTGCGAATGGAGGTATCTTATCCCTTCCTACTTAAAGTACATAATGATTATGCCGAGGGCATCATTTCTGAGGATGACCTGAAGTTGATCATCAGACTGTGTATCAGCTATGTTTTCCGTCGCAGCATCTGTGATATACCGACAAACTCTCTGAATAAGACGTTCGCCACGCTGAAAAATGAAATCAAGCCTGATGACTATGTCAACTCCATCAAGGCGTTTTTCGTTATGCGTAATGACTATAAAGAGTTCCCAGATGATGATAAATTTGCGGCGGCCTTTGTATCGAGAGATATTTACACCATGCGCTCCCGCAACTTTATCCTCAGCCATTTGGAGAACTACGGCAATAAAGCGCCGATTATCATCGAGAACTATACGATTGAACATATAATGCCGCAAAACGGCAGTCTAAGCCCAGAGTGGCAGCAGATGCTTGGCGCGAACTGGCGTGAGGTGCAAAAGACTTATCTGCACACTATCGGTAACCTGACGCTCACTGCGTATAATTCTGAAATGAGCGACCATCCGTTTATGGTTAAGATGGATATGGAGGGCGGCTTTAAAGAGAGCGCACTCCGACTGAATGCTTATGTCGTAAAACTTAATGAATGGAATGAGCAAACGATAAAAGAGCGTGCTGCGCTGCTGGCGGATAAAGCTAAGCAGATCTGGGCTTACCCGGATATGACAGCTGCAGAGCTTGCTCCGTATCAGACCGTGGAGAAACCGGCAGAGCGCTACAGCCTTGAAACTTATGATACGAACGTTTTCACGAAAACGTTGTTTGAAGTTCTGGATCGCAGAATTCAGAACCTCTCTCCCGATGTAAAGCGTGAGTTCAAAAAGTTGTATGTAGCCTATAAGCTGGATACCAATTTCGTGGATATCGTATTCCAGAAACAGAGACTTCGTATTTCAGTGAATATGAAGTTCTCAGAAGTGATTGATCCGAATGGAATCTGCCGAGATATAACCGGTATTGGCAGATGGGGCAACGGCGATGTTGAGCTATATATGGAGCACACATCGGACGTCGATCAGATTATGGAGATCGTGGAGCAGTCCTATCGGCTGCAAGCGGATGAATGATGAAGCACAAGTTGAAGTGCTTCAACTTGATTAATACAAGCGAGGGAATGCATGGTTTTTAATACATTTATAAAATGTCAGGTTTGCGGAAGTATTACCAGAGTCCGATTACAGGTTGGATGGCAAGAAGAACATCCTATTGTTGTGGCTTGCGGTAAATGTGGTACTTCCTTATCTGGCAACGTTAAAATAGGACAAGACCGACCGGGGCTGAAGTTTTCTTTCGACAATGCTGATGAAATCCCGGATGCTGAAGCTGATTACATGGTTGAATGCTCTGGTGAATTTCCGACCGTGAAACAAGGCAAAGCAGCGGAGTTGGAAGAAGTTGTCATTACTCCGTTCATTCGCTATATGAATCGTATGAAGACGGATGATTCATATGAGCAGTTCGGAAAAGCGGTATCACAGCTTAATGCAACAGAAAAGAAATGGAAGAACTACAAGAGAATCATTGACCTATTCAAAAGCAAAAGTGAATACCTTGTTCAGGAGATTCAAAAGGAATTCTCCGGACAATACTTTCAGTGCAGAGATGAGTCTGAAGTATTAAGAGCGGTTCATATGATTGAGGTTCATGGTTTTTATTCTGCGCTGAAAAAAGAAATTTTAGACGATCTTTCTTTTAGCGCAGGAATTATGAAACTGGACCCTGCTCAGCTTAAGAGTTTAGTGGCCTTCTTGAATTCACATGATGGTTACCATCTTGATGAGCTACAGGATTTAATTTATAAGGCCTACGATGATTTCGTAAAAATATACCAGCGCCTTATTCCGGCGCTTGCAATACAGTATTGCAAAGAGGATGCTTTTGATCTTGAAGTTGAAGGTTCGACAACGAGTAGCTTTGATAGTGTAAAGCAGTTTTATTTGAATGTCTATGAAGCCCTTGGAAATCTGCTCATTATCCCAGTCGCTCTTAATAACATAAAATACAGGGCTGACGCGAATTCGATGAATCCTTTGGAAGCGAATGTGTCTTCATTGGAGGATTTTATAAAGCTCACAAAGGCATCGAGGTATCATTTCTGCTTGAACACAGAGGTATACACCGATTTCTTGCGTGTTGTAGTAAATGCAAAACTAAGAAATGCAATTGGACATAATGATGTTGAATATGACGCAGTGAGTCAGATCATTACTTACATTCCGAATCCGAAAGACAGAACCATAAAGAAAACGGAATATCTTCTCGAATTTGAAAACGAAGCGATGCACATGTTTCAGGCGTTATTGGGTGTTTCAGAATACCTGTATCGTCTGAGAGAACTTTCACTTATGTATGATGGCAAAATACCACTTATGGTTCAGGAAAGAGCAAACTGGCCGAAAAAGATAGGCCGTAATGATCCGTGTCCATGTGGAAGCGGGAAAAAATACAAATTCTGTCATGGGAGGAATTAGGGTTGAGGCGATGAAATCCCATGCACTCGCGGAGCAGATCAAGGTTGAGACGATGGGCTTGCCTGATTCCTGAAAAAGTCCCATTTCACGCGGGTTTCCTGAAATAGTGGATATGTTCCCGCGAACTAATGGACTTGAAGCGGACGAGGCAAATTTCGATTTTTTCAGATGAAATCGGCTGGATTTGTTTCCGCGAACGTCGGGAGGCTCTGACATCAAAATGGACGTATCGAGCCATGTGGAAGCCTGCGTCCTGCTTTCCCGTGAAAGGGAGATTTTTCAATGAAAACATTGTTGCAAGATATGTCGGGAGAATTCCCACAGATTATCCGACACTTAGCTTGCCTTGCTGTACAAACCCTAACCCCACACCATCTGTTTATATATCGATATAGGCTTTATCACTTGCGGTCAAACAAAAAACGGCTCGGCATCCAGAACGTTTTCTCGACATATACAGCAGATACAGGGCAAATGCGTCCTATAAACATCATTGCCGCAGCAAAAGAATTCGGCTGAGCAAACGGCAAAGGAGGTCATCGTATCGACAGCAGTGCAGCAATCATCGCCTCTCTCCTGCTCTTTTTACTTTTGTTTTGGATTCCGAAGAGGAACAGGCGCATTATGGACATTATTCGGAAAAAGAAAGGAAGAAACGGAACCATGCCTACCGAAATGCTTAAGGAGTTCATCGGCAAGACATGCTGCATCGGCATGCTCGGCGGCTTTTCCGATGTAACAGGTATGATTGTCGCAGCAGAGGAAAACTGGATCAAAGTGGAGGAAAAAAAGAATCTTCGCATCATCAATGCCGATTATATCCGCGATATTACCATCAAAAAGGAAAACTGAGCCCTCTTCGGCTGCGGCGCTGTCGAAGAGGGAACGATCTTTTTCCGCCCGATATTCTTCAACGTCAAATTCCCGAGACATTTATCAGAAGAAGGCATTCGTGTACATAACGGAATAATTCCGTATATCTGCATCGTAACCGATTGTCACCGCTCTATATTTTCCGATTCTATCTGCATACAAGAGGTTCTATCTATGCACCGATTCGCTCAAGGCAGAACCACCGTCGTTTACGACCTCGGAGACGGGACGGTCTGCAAGCTGTTCCCGGCCGGCTATCCGCGCGCATACATCGAGCACGAATACCGAAACGCCGTACGCTTCCGCCAAATCGGACTTCCCGCGCCCAAGGCATTCGGGCTGATCGAACGGGACGGCCGGACAGGCATCCTGTACGAAAAGCTCTCGGGCCGGACGCTGCGGCAATGCACGGACGAAGCGGCGGTTTCCCCGGACGACGCGCTGCGGCTGCTTGCCGGTCTGCACGCGCGTATCCTGCGCGCCGATGGCACGGGCGGGATGGATTACAGGGACGTCCTGCTGCTTGTGAACGGCGACGGCCTGCGCGGGGAGATTGAGGCGCTGCCGGACGGCGACAGGCTGCTGCACGGCGATCTGCACCCCGGAAACATCATCCTTGACGAGCGGGGCGAACCGCATATCATCGATTTTATGAATGTCTGCTGCGGCCCGGCCCTGTACGACATCGCACGGACCTATTTTCTCACCGGCGCGAAAAGCTATCTGACCCATATGCACGCGACGAAAAACCAAATTGAGCCGTTCCTCGCGGTCCTCCGAAAGGCCAGGGAAAGAACGGGCTTTTAGAAAGGCTGCAACGATATGAGCGACGCCATCCCCTTCCGCCCGATTGGGCGCATCCATACCGACTTCCCCGCCAAGTTCGGCGTGCCGCGCCAGAGCGCGCCCGACTCGGCGCTGACGGGCCGGATCGTTTTCGAGCCGGAATACCGGGTGCCCGAGGCGTTCCGCGGACTGGAGGACTTCTCGCACATCTGGGTGCTCTGGCTGTTTTCCGAATCCCTGCGGGAAGGCTGGTCGCCGACGGTACGGCCGCCGCGCCTGGGCGGAAACCGGCGGTTCGGCGTGTTCGCCACACGATCGCCTTACCGGCCGAACCCGATCGCGCTGTCCTGCCTGAAGCTGGAAGCAGTCGATACAAACGCGCGCGATGGGCCGGTGCTGTGCGTCTCGGGCATCGATATGCAGAACGGCACGCCGGTGCTGGACATCAAGCCCTACCTGCCGTACGCCGATTCGCGGCCGGACGCATGCGGCGGCTTTAGCGAGCAGGTGAAGGAAAAGCGGCTGACGGTAGACTTCCCTTCCGCACTGCTGAACGGCCTTGCACCCGACAAGCGGGACGGCGCGCTGGAGTTTCTCGCGCAGGATCCGCGGCCGGGCTACCACGACGACCCTGCGCGGGTCTACCGCATCGCCTATGCAGGAAAAGACATCCATTTTACGGTCGCCGGCAACGTCCTGACGGTGACCGGCATAACGGAAATCCACAACGACAGATAAAGAAAGAGGAGTACAACACATATGGGCGGATTTTTCGGGGTCGCCTCCAAGAGCGACTGTGTATTTGATCTGTTTTTCGGTACCGACTACCATTCCCACCTCGGCACCAAGCGCGGCGGGATGGCCGTCTACGGCAAGGACGGGTTTGAGCGCGCGATCCACAACATCGAGAACGCGCCGTTCCGTACCAAATTCGAGCGCGACGTCGAAGAAATGAAAGGGAACCTGGGCATCGGCTGCATTTCCGACACCGAGCCGCAGCCGCTCATCGTGCGTTCGCACCTCGGGAACTTCGCCATCAGCACGGTCGGGCGCATCAACAACGTCGACACGCTCGTCCAAGAGGCGTTCACCAACGGAACGACGCACTTTCTGGAGATGAGCGGCGGCGACATCAATCCCACCGAGCTGACGGCCGCGCTCATCAACCGGCGCGACTCGATCCCTGAGGGCATCCGCTACGCGCAGAGCATAATCGACGGGTCGATGTCGATGCTCATCCTCACGCCGGAAGGCATCTACGCCGCACGTGACCGGCTCGGGCGCACGCCGGTCATCATCGGCAAGAAGAAGGGCGCCTACTGCGCGTCGTTTGAATCGTTCGCCTACCTCAATCTGGGATACGACGACTGCCGCGAGCTGGGGCCGGGCGAGGTGGTGTTCATCACCCCCGAATCGGTCGAGGTCGTCGTCCCGCCGGCAGACAAAATGAAAATCTGCACCTTCCTTTGGGTGTACTTCGGCTACCCTTCCTCCACCTATGAAAAAGGAAATGTGGAACAGATGCGCTACAACTGCGGCGACATGCTCGCCCGCCGTGACAACGTAGAAGCGGACAGTGTGGCCGGCGTGCCGGATTCGGGCACCGCGCACGCAATCGGCTACGCCAATCGGGCTGGCATCCCCTTCACGCGTCCGTTTATCAAGTACACACCGACGTGGCCGCGCTCGTTTATGCCGCAGAACCAGTCCAAGCGCAACCTCATTGCGCGGATGAAGCTGATTCCGGTCGACGCGCTCATCCGCGGCAAGCGGCTGATTTTGATCGACGATTCGATCGTGCGCGGCACGCAGCTCCGCGAGACGACTGAGTTCCTCTACCACAGCGGCGCAAAGGAGGTCCACATCCGTCCCGCCTGCCCGCCGCTGCTGTTCGGCTGTAAATACCTCAATTTCTCGCGTTCGACCTCGGATATGGATCTCATCACGCGCCGCGTGATCGCCTCGCTGGAAGGCGGCGACGGCAGCACGAACCTCGCCGCCTACGCCGACCCCGACTCGCCGCAGTACGCGGAGATGGTCGAGTGCATCCGCCGTGAGCTGAAATTCACTACGCTCAAATACCACCGACTGGACGATATGCTCGCAGCAGCAGGCGGCGACCCCTGCCGGTTCTGCACCTACTGCTGGACAGGAAAAGAAGAATGATTTGCCGCGCCGTCGCGCCGGACGAATTGGAGCTCAGTCTGTTTGACGGGTTTGTCCGTCGGCAGGAGGTCAACCTCTGTTACCGGCGTGAGCATGGGCGATGGGTAGTGCGTTCCGACCCGTTCGTAGACGACTGGAGCGAGGCAGATTATCGTTTTCTCATTGAATGTCTGCATAACACGCTGAAAACCGGCGGCGCGTTGTTCGGCGTGTTCGACGGCAGCGTCCTGAAAGGCTTCGCGTCGGTCGAATCAAAGCCGATGGGCTCGCGGGGGCAGTACCGTGACCTGTCCGCCCTGCATGTGTCCGCCGACTGCCGGCGCCGCGGGCTGGGCCGCGTTCTGTTTGCGAAGGCGGCCGGATGGGCCCGCGCACAGGGCGCTGAAAAGCTCTATATCTCATCGCACTCCGCGCTGGAGACGCAGCGGTTCTACCGCGCGCTCGGCTGTACAGACGCCGCAGAGCCGGATAAAGCGCACGCCGTGCGCGAGCCGTTCGACTGTCAGCTCGAATACAAGCTATAGCCGATTGTAAAGCTGCGTTTTACAATCGAGAACCGCGCGGCGGTGATACGCGCGCTTATCGCCGCCTGCCAAAATCAGCGATTTTGGCGGCTCCCCTCGGCGCGCGGACTCGCTTCGCTCGTCAAAGAGGTGTTTTTTCGAAGGCAAAGCCTCCGAAAAAACGGATTCTATTTAAAATTGCTGACTTTTACAATTGGCAAGGAATATAAGCTATAAAAGGAGAGATACACAATGACCGAGGAACAGAAAATCTTTGCAGGCAAGCTGTTCTGCCCGGGCGACCCCGCCCTGCGCGCGCTGAAGCTGAAGGCGCACAACCTGTGTACACGCTACAACGCCACCTTCGAAGACGAAACGGAGATCCGTACCGTCCTGCTGTCCGAGCTGTTCGGCAGTTTGGGTGCAGGCAGCTTCCTACAGGGGCCGATTTATGTGCACTACGGCTGCCATACGACCATCGGCGATCGGTTTTTCGGCAATTTCAATCTGACCATCCAGGACGATGCGCGCGTCACCATCGGCAACGACTGTAATTTTGGACCGGGTGCGACAATCGTCACGCCGGTCCATCCGATGCTGCCCGACGAACGGAAGCTGCTGAAACTGCCCGACGGCAGCGAAAAACGCGTCTGCTACGCAAAACCCGTCATCATCGGCGACAACTGCTGGTTCGGCGCAAACGTGACGGTTTGTCCGGGCGTAACGATCGGTGACAACTGCGTCATCGGCGCGGGCAGCGTGGTCACGCGCGACATTCCGTCCGACAGCTTTGCCGCCGGCGTGCCCTGCCGCGTGATCCGCAGGATCACCGAATCCGACCGGATGGCAAACCGTCCCGAACTGTTCTGAACGCAAAGCCGGCCGTCTATGTAAACGACGCCTTTACAGCGCAACAACGAATGAATCATTGTTTTCCTCCGATTTTCCGTTATACTATGGGTGTAGGGCCTACAGAACAACAGAGAGGAGTTCCCGAATGAACCTGGAAATCGGAGCAATCATCAAAAGCCTTCGGTCAAAGCATAAATACACGCAGGAGCAGCTTTCCGCCTTCCTCGGCGTGACGCCGCAGGCGGTCTCGCGCTGGGAGGCGGGGAACGGCTATCCGGACATCGAGCTGCTGCCCGCCATCGCCCGTTTTTTTGAAGTCAGCACCGACGAGCTGCTCGGTCTGGACCGCACAGAGCGGGAGAAGCGGCGCGACGAAATCCTGCTCGACATCCAGAAGCATGCCGAAACCGGCGCCGCCGACCCGGAAACGCTCCAAACGGCCAGACATTACGCCGCCGAATTTCCGTCCGACGAACGCATCCAGATGCATGTGGCCGACACGCTGTGCCGTATGCATATGTGGGAGGACCGGCCGTCTCTGGACGCGCTTGAGGAAGCGGAAAAGCTCTACCTGACGCTCGCAGACACAACGCAGGACGACGAATTCCGCTATGAGGTGCTGGAATCGCTCGCAGCGCTGTACGCAGTCGGCTACAAGGACGCGTTTCGGGTCGAGCAGGTGCTGCGCAGGCTGCCGACGATGAAATACTGCCGCGAATCGGTCGCCTCTTCGATGTCGAATATGATGAAAAGTGACCCCGCGCCCGCGCAGGATTACATCGAGAAGCTGACTGCCTCGCTCGCGTCGGCGCTGGAGCGATATATCGTCGACAGAATCCCGAACGGCCCGGAGCGCTGGGACGAAAAGGTTATGATGCTGGAGAACGTCATCTCGCTGTACCATTTTGTGTTCGGCGACGACCTGGTGTATTATCATGCGAATGCGGCAGTTCTGTACCGCATCATCGCCACCTACAGGATCGCGCAGAAGCGATACGACGACGCACTGGATTGTCTGGAGCACATGTGCGTTCATCTTCAGGCGGACAGCCGCGTCAAAGCCGGCGACACATTTACCTCGCCGTTTACGGACGCGATGTCCTACCCCGAGCAGGTACAGCCGTTCGGCACGTTCCATACACTGCTTGCACACAACAGCGCATGGTATGTCCTGCACGACAAGCTCCCGCAGGAGCGGTACGACCCTATCCGCGAAACGCCGCAGTTCCAAAAGATCGTAAAAGCGCTTACGGAGATCGCGGAATAACAAAAAAACGCCGTAAAACGGATGATAAATCCATTTTACGGCGTTTTGCCGCGCATAAGAGGAAATCTTCCCTTTGATTGGCTCCCCTTCCGGCAGAAAACAGCAAATCACTGTGTCGGAAACACGAATGCAATCCGCCGCGCAAAGAAATGTCCCTGCCGCAGATAAGACAGGGACATTCCGTCTGTATTTCGGTCATCTTATCGCAGCCAGAAATAGGCGATCATAAACACAGCGGCGACACAGAGCATCACACCCAGCGCAACAGGAAGCATAACAGAGAGTGCGCCTTTGATCATCGCGCGGCGTTCACGCGGGGTGATATTCAGCTCGCGGAGCTTTTTCCGCTCTGCCTCATAGGTGTCATTTTTCGGTCGATACCATTTGAAGCCCTCGACGTTCATATCCGCAACTGTGCGGCCATCATCCTCCGGCGGCAGCTTTTTCAGATCTGCCATAGCGCTCAACTCTGCGGGTAGAGGTGGCAGGCCACACTGTGACCCGGCTCATACTCGCGGAACACAGGCGTCTGCTCACGGCAAATCTGCCTGCATTCTGGGCAGCGGGTGCAAAATTTGCAGCCCTTGGGCGGATTGGAGGGGGACGGCAGGTCTCCCTGAAGGATAGTACGGTTCATCTTCACGGTCGGGTCGGGCATCGGAACAGCGGAAAGCAACGCGCGGGTATAAGGATGCATCGGATTGTCGAAGATCTGCTTTTTGTTGCCCAGCTCGACAATATTTCCGAGATACATCACGCCGACACGGTGCGAGATATGCTCGACGACCGAGAGGTCGTGCGAAATGAACAGATAGGAAAAGCCAAACTTCTCCTGAAAATCGGTCAGCAGGTTGATAATCTGCGCCTGCACCGAGACGTCCAGCGCACTGACCGGCTCGTCACAGACGATGAACTCGGGTTTAAGCGCGAGCGCACGCGCGATGCAGATGCGCTGCCGTTGACCGCCGGAAAACTCGTGCGGATAGCGGTCGTAATACTGGCGCTGCAAGCCGCAGGACTGCATCACGCCGAGAATATAGTCCTCAAACTCCTTTTTAGGGACGATCTTATGCGCCTTAACCGCTTCGCCGATGATTGCACCGACCGGCATACGGGGGCTGAGGCTGGAATAGGGGTCCTGAAAGATGATCTGCATCTGCGGGCGCATCCGGCGCAGCTCCTTTTTGGAGACGGTAGCCAGATCCAGCCCCTTGAAGAGCACCTGACCGCCCGTCACTTCGTGCAGGCGGAGGATGGAGCGGCCGACCGTCGTCTTGCCGCAGCCCGACTCGCCGACAAGGCCGAGCGTGGTTCCCTTCTCAATGGTAAACGAGATATCGTCCACCGCCTTTAGGAACGCGTTCGGCTTGCCGAAAAAATTTTTGCCGACAGGGAAATATTTTTTAAGGTTTTTGACCTCAAGACACAAATTATTTTCCATCGGTCACTCACCCGCCTTCCTGACGTTTTCGAGCCGGCAGGCTACGAAATGGGTATCACTGTACTGGCGCAGGCAGGGATATTCCCCGGCGCATTCGTGGACGCGCATTTCACAGCGGTCCCGGAAATAGCAGTAGTTCGGCAAGTTGATCGGGTTTGGCACCTGTCCGGGGATGCTGTAAAGTCGTCCGCCGGTCTTACCGACGACAGGCTTGCTTTTCATCAAGCCAATGGTATACGGATGCTTAGGGTCCAGAAAAATCTCCTGAACCGTGCCCTTTTCAATGATCCGTCCGGCATACATCACGACGACATAGTCCGCCATTTCCGCAACAACACCGAGGTCGTGCGTGATAAGCATGATGCTGCCGTTGATTTTGGCGCGCACCTCACGCAGCAGGTCGAGAATCTGCGCCTGAATCGTGACGTCCAGTGCGGTTGTCGGCTCGTCGGCGATAATCAGCTTGGGATTGCAGGCCAGCGCCATCGCAATCATGACGCGTTGCCGCATACCGCCGGACAGCTCGTGCGGATAGCTTTTATAGACCTCCGCTGCACGGGCGATACCGACAAGGTCGAGCATTTCGATGGATTTTTCCTTTGCCTGCTGTTTATCAAAGCCCAGATGCAACGCCGAAACCTCGTCAAGCTGGCTGCCGATGGTGAAAATGGGGTTCAAACTCGTCATCGGCTCCTGAAAGATCATCGTGATGTCCTTGCCGCGGATCTTGCGCATCGCCTCGGTCGGCATTTTCGCGACATTGTACGCTTTGTCGCCCGCGTTATAGCGAATTTCGCCCGCAGTGATCTGTCCCTGGGGTGCCTGAACGAGCTGCATCAGCGACAGCGAGGTAACACTCTTGCCGCAACCCGATTCGCCCACGACACAGACGGTGCTGCCACGTGGGATATCGAAACTGACACCGTCGACAGCCTTGACCACACCGGCATCGGTATAGAAATAGGTGTGCAGGTTATCGAACTCGACGATGTTGTTCGGATCGCGCATCTCAGTGAGATATTCGGATTCCTTAACATTTTTGCGCGCCTTGAGCGCCTCGTAGTGCTTCATTGCGCGGCGGTTTTCCTTGGCGATGGCACGCTCCTCCGCGCGGGTAAGGGTATATTTCTTTTTCTGTTTTACGTCTTTTTCCTTCCGCATAACGCACTACCTCTTCATCTTCGGGTCGAACGCGTCGCGCAGTCCGTCTCCGACAAAGTTAAACGCCAAGACGGCCAACACAATGAGCACGCCGGGCGCAACCCACAAATTCGGATAGTAGGAAAGAATCTCCTGCCCGCCGTTAGCCGGTGACGCCATTGAAATCATACTGCCCCAAGCGGCCAGCGGATATTGCACGCCGAGCCCGAGGTAAGACAGGGTGGATTCATACAGGATGATCGAGCCGAGGCCGAGCGTCATCGAAACAATAAGCTGCGGCATCACGTTCGGGATCAGATGCTTGAAAATTTTGCTGAACGAGGATATACCCGTCGCCTCCGCGGCGGTCATATATTCCTGCTCACGCAGGTAGAGGATCTGCCCGCGAACCAGCCGCGCGGTGCCCGACCAGCCGAACACGGTCAGAATGCCCATCAACCAATAAATGCGTGCGTCGGGGCTAATGGCCGGAATCGCCTTGATAAGCTGCGAGGAGATAAGCAGAATCGGCATCCCCGGCAGACAGATGAACACGTCGACCACGCGCATAATAACCATATCGACCCAGCCGCCGAAGAAGCCGGCCAAACCGCCGAAAATGACGCCGAGGATCGTCTCGAGAAAAACGACAAGGAACGCCAGCGTCAGCGAAACACGGCCGCCGTACATCAGGCGGACAAGGACGTCCATGCGGTTGTTGTCGGTCCCGAGCGGATGCTCAAGCGAGGGCGGCGCTTTATCGGTTGAAATACCCTCGGTCACATCGTATAGCTCGTATGCAACGCCGTCTGCGCCGGTAAAGGTCTCCTTAGCGGACATCTTGACGGTGCGCTCAATATAAAAGGTCTGGTCCTGCGCATAAGGAACGAACAGCGGACCGACAAAGCTGAACAGGAACAGCAGCACGATGATCACCAGTCCGACGATTGAGAGTCGGCTGCGGAAGAAGCGCTTGAGCACCAAACGCATCGGAGAGATGACCTTTACGCTGTCATAGAGGCTCTCACCGGCAAATTCATCGGTTTCAAAAGTGGTTTGGTTCTTGTTTTCATCCATAGCGGCGTTCCCTCCTTCCTCTACTTGATCTTGACGCGAGGATCGACGACGATGTACAGCAGGTCGGACAGCAGAATGCCGAACACCGTCAGAACCGCAATGAACATATTATAGCCCATTACGAACGGGATATCGGCCTGGATAACCGCTTTATACGCCACATAGCCGATGCCGTCAAGCGCAAAAACGCTCTCGGTAATCATCGCACCGCCGAACAGGCTGGGGATGATGCCCGCAACCATCGTCACCAGCGGAATGAGCGTATTACGAAACGCATGCTTATAGATCACCGTATGTTCAGACAAACCCTTAGCCCGCGCAGTACGGATGTACTCCGAATTCATCACCTCGAGCATATTCGTGCGGGTGTAGCGCATCATACCGCCGATGGAGAGAATCACGAGCGTGACCATCGGCAGCACGAGGTGCTTGCAAAGATCCACGAATGCCGGCCAGCCGGTCAGAATCTGGGTGGCATCCCGAAGGCCCATCAGTGGCAGCCAACCCAATTCGATAGAAAATACCCGCATCAGCAGCGCACCAAGGAAGAAGGATGGCAGGGATATCCCCATCATCGCCAGCACGGTAACAGTATAATCGGCTATTCCGTACTGCTTGGTCGCCGCGTAAATGCCCAGCGGAATGGAGATGATAATCTGGAAAAACAGCGCCACAAGTGATATACCGAACGATATCCACATATACTTCGAAATCACCTGCGCCACAGGCTGTCCGTAGATGAACGATATGCCCAAATCGCCTTGAATAAGGTTGCCGAGCCACTCAAAATAGCCCTTGACCAGACCGCCGAATGACGAGTCTCCGATGCCGTACAGGTCTTTCATCCGCTGCACATCCTCTTGCGTCAGCAAGCCCTGCTGGACCTGCGCCGCCGTCTGGTTATCAATGTAATCGGCGGGCATGTTGCGCACGAGGAAATATATGATAATCGAAGTGCCGAAAAGTATGAGGATCGCCAGAAGGATCCGCTTGATGATGTATTTTGCCATCTTCGCTGTCTCTCCCTGAAAAAATAGATGATGAACGCCGCCGGACGCGCGTCTATTTCAAGCGACGGCGCAGCTTTTTCGAAACGCCGGCGTTCATCATCCATCTTTAATTCAAATGCTTGTCCGAAGGCGGAAAGGGGATATCCGCATGGGGCAGCAAGAGCTGCTCCCCCATGCGGCATTCTCCGATACAGGAATACTTACTTCAGGCTGACGTTCCAGATCTCGGCAATCGGTCCCTTATAAGGGGTGATATTCTGGAAGAACGTGGAATCATCGAGCACATCGCTGTTGTATGCGTACATATTCTTGCGCTGATAGGTCGGAATTTCCACAGCCATTTCCATCACAAGATCACACGCCTCAGCGTAAACCGGCTTTCGTTCGGCTACATTCAGCGAATTGCGGCCCTGTTCGATCAGCTCGTTCAATCTGGTGAGGATTTCCTTTTCTTCAGCACTGCCGTCGGTAAACTTATAGTACAGCCCGAAAGCCTTCGGTGAACCGGCGGTATTCTTGGACGGATCGGAGCAGTAGATCTGATGCATATCCGGATCGATGGTCGAACTCCATGCAGCAGCCCAAACGGCTATGGTGTCGGTTTCCAGCTTATTAAGAACATTGGCGTCTACATCAATGATTATCTCCACGCCGATCTTTGCCAGTGTAGCCTGTGCCTCGGTAAACACGGCGCCGGCCGGATGCGTTGCAGCCTCCGACGGGAGAGTGAAGGTAAAGGTGACCGGACTACCGTCCTTATTGACGATTTTCCCGTCAACCTCCTTATAATTGTCGGACATCAGGAACATTTCCTTCGATTTTTCTCCAGTACCGTCAAAAGGATACATATCCTCCGCGTCCTGCGGATACGCCCACGAAACCTTCGACATAGGTCTGTAAATGACCTCCGCCAAGCCGCCGGGATACATATCGAGCGTCAGCTCAACATTCATCGCGTAAGCAAGCGCTCTTCTTGCATACAGATCGGGTATGAGCTTGGCATTGATGCCGATATAGCCATAGCCGAGATTATCGACGAGCACATGGCTGATATTCGTTCCGGAGAGCTTATTGATGTTCTCGGTGCCGGCCTGCGGATCGGAATAGTGAACCTCGCCGTTAAGAAGGTTGTCGATCTCCGACCCCATTGTAATGGTCTTATAGCGAAGATACTTGATATTCGGCGCGCCGAGCATAAAGTTATCGTTCGCCACAAAGTAAACGATGCCATCCGAATAGAACTTGGAGAAATCGGTCGTCACATTGCCGGCGCTGTCGCAGGCGACATAGGGTCCGGCGCCCATCGGGACAACGTTCTTTTTGATATGCTCCTGGAACTCGGTGCTGTTGAACTCTACGCCGAAATTCTCCTTGCCGTCCGCCGCGGCGGTCAGCTCAGGAGTAGAATAGTAATGCATCGGCGCAATTTGAATTGAAAAATTCCAGATAGCCTTGGGATCAACGCCATTAAGGACGACAGTCAGTCTCTCGCGGGTGACGCCGTCGGTTTCTACCGTGTCCAGCGTAATGCCGGAGATGGATTTAACCGTTCCCTTGTTCTCTTCAAGATAGGCAGCGGCAATCTCCTTTTTCAGCGCAGCGGCGAGCTGGCTGACACCGGCGTCGGTATCGGTGACAACATCGTAGCCATAGGCTTCATCATACTCGGCAACGGTCATATTGGCGTTGACGTAAGCATAGGCAAGATCGATGCATTCTTCTTCGGTATAGCTTTCGAGCTTGGATACATCGACGTTGCTGCCCTCTGCGGCGACCCAAGCACCGTCGGTATATTCAATAAGCCCCATATAGCTGAGAAGAATGGTCTTGGAATACTTTTCCGCATAATCGTCAGGCTGTGCCAGTGCAAAATCAGCAGGCGTATAGCCCGAAGAAATCAGAACGCCGCTGTCGGCAGCGATGCAGGCCTTAACCAGCTCCCAGGCGAGCGCAACATCGGCCTCGGTGCCGGTACCGTCGATGACAGCCTGCACACGCTCCTGCGCCGCTGCGGCAAACTCGGCATCCTTACCCGCGGCAGCATCATCACCCAGCACCTGATTGCGGTAAGAGGTCAGCCCCTGAATGTCCATAGAATACAACGTACCGGAACCGCTATAGGCGGGATCCAGATACTCATAAAGCGTGAACAGCAGGTCCTTGCCGGTGACAGGCGTGCCGTCGCTGAAGGTCAGGCCGTTCTTGAGAATGAATTGGTAAGTGGATGTGGACTGGTCCTCTGCCACCGTCATCGTGTAGGAGAGCGCATAGGTGTTCTCGTTCAGACCCGCTACCGGCTCGGCATTCTCATTCGAGGTGATAAGCGTTAGCTGCGTCATTTCAACGATGGCATCGTCGTAGCCGCTCGTCGCGTAGAACGGGTTGAACTTACCGTCCAACTGCAAAGTACTGATGACGAAAGGATTGGTGGCATTGCTGCCGGTTCTCGACGACGCGTCGCGTCTGTCAGAGGGAACGTCAGCGCCCCCCCCCGGATCCGGACTCCGACGGCGCGGCGGACGGATCGTTCTCCGTTTTTGCGCAGGCCGCAGCGGCGACCAGCAGCAGAAGACAGAGCAAAAGCGCCAAAATTCTCTTGACTGCTTTCATACGTTTACCTCCTGAAAAATTTTTTCAGTTTTCTATCAATAAAGCGGCAATTTCAGCCGTTTATTGTCAGTTTTCCGTCAGCGACGGTCAGCCCCTCGGTATTCAGGGCATCGAACGTGCAGTTCTCAAAGATGCAGCTCCCGTCGTCGAAAGCAGCGCCGGCGGCAAATACAGGCACATCCAGTTCGGCGGTAGAGACGGCGGAAACATTCCGCACGGCACAGCCGGAAAACACCGTATTCTTCGCGCGTCCGCCGAACGCGCCCACACAGATGGCCACGTTTGTGCCGGAGGCGATTTCCAGCGTCACGTTATCCAACGTAATGTTTTCGAACCGCGCGCCGTCCAGCGACCCGAATAGGCCGAAGGATTTTTCCGGTGCGGTCGCCGCCGCGATGCCGCCGACGCGGTTCGAAGCACTGACCGTCATATTCCGGATCGAATACCCGGCAGAGATGAATTCTCCCGTAAAAACGGCAGGGTTTCCGTCGGCATCCCGCAGGGCGGTCCAATCGATACCGGCAAGATCAATATCGTTTGCAAGTATATATTTTCCCGAAAAATCGGTAATTTTCGAGAGCGCATCCGCACCTTTGATACGGGTATAATTCCCCTCGATGAATTTGCAGTAAATGTTGATGACATTGCTGCCGCTTTTTTCCATCAGTTCGCCGATGGTGGGCGAATCGGCCTCCCAGCGCGCCTGCTCGGTGCAAGCGGCGTCGTAGTAGTAGTCCAGCAGCGACCAGCCGGCCTTTTTCGGTTCGGTCGTGGTGGGACGCGAAAGGCGGGCGGAATCATCGCTGTTTGTCCAGGTCAGCAGCGCTTCAGACGGATTGTCCGCATCGACGAAACGGATGGTGGGCGGGTCGGACCAATGTGCATAAAGCGTAAGCGTGTGCAGAGTGACGTCCCCGCGCTCGCTGGGAACGGTATTCGACGCATTCAGGCGGTCGTTGTCGAAATCCCAGCGATACTGCTCGTCAAACACATAGACAGGATTCTCCTCAGTACCGGTATTTTCCACCTGCGTATACCAGCCGAGAACAACCTGATTGCCGTTGACCGGCTCAATAAGCATGCCAGACTGCCCCGAGGGCTTTTTGACAAGTGAATTCTCTTTATAATATGCCACGCGCGTGGGCAACGTATTGATCGTTCCGCCGAGCGCGTCATATGTCACTTCATAGACAAAGTCGGGATCCGCGACCCACGGGTCGGTAAACGAATCCGAACCGACACTGCAGCCTGCCAGCACGGGCAGCAGGAACGCCGCCGCCAGCACGAGCAGGAACGCTTTCTGTCTTTTCCATTTCTTCATAACGACCCCTGCCTATCCGAAATGCTCCGTGTTTGAAAAACGGAGCTTAACAAATCTTTACATTTTGCATACGCGTTTCATGTATTTTAGCACAACAGGCAACGCTTGTCAATTTCCAATTGAAATTTGAGCGCATGCGTAGGTTTTCACACACTGTTGTGCATTTATTTTGTATAAATTGCGCGTAAAAAGTGAAAAAAGGCAACTTTTTCTCCCTATCCCCGCGTACAATACAATCTCCGAGGCTGCCGCTCGGCAAACCCTGCGGATTTTCGGAAAAGCAGCCATGAAAAGGCGAATTTTTATGCCGGACGACAATAGGACGACTCGAATTCAGCAAGAAACGATTAAGGGGAAAACCGCAACCCGGTTTTCCCCTTAATCATAGGCATTTAGTAAAAATGAGTCCTTAACTGCGGTCACGGCACCGAATAAGGTCCGACACTGAGATAAAAGCCGATCAGCGGATAAACGCCATCGCTGTTCTCCGCCGTTCCAAAGCTCGCCCCGGCATAAATGATATCCTCTTGTCCGGCGAATCGGATTTCCGCCATCAGATACGCGCCGTCCCCGCCCAAATCGACGGTCTCCCAGTAAGCGATCCCCGGCATCGAAACGTAACGGGCGTTTTTCAGCAGCCACGCCATGTATTTATTGCCGCTTTGCTCCGTCAACGGTTTTTCATAGTCTTGACAAGGCTCATAATCCGATTCGAGGGTATCAATAAGCGCGACCGCCTCTTCATACTTTTCCTCGCCGATAACGGCTTCTATTCCCGAACGGTCGCCGATCCGCAGTGCGTCGAAGAACGGATCCAGCACCCGCATCATCCGGTCAACCACATATCCGCTTGAAAGGTTCTCCGCGCTCGGCTTCGGATGCTCGGGTTCCTCCGACAGCTCGCCTTCGGACGAGACGCGCACGCTGAACGTTCCGCCGTCGGTTCCGACGATATGCAGCAGGTTCGTGCCGTCCGCATAGCCGGTCGAATCCCGGCAGACCTCGACGGACGCATAGCGCTCCGAGACCCGCTCGCCCGTCCCGTCAAGGAGATACGCCTCATCCCCGCTTACTGCAGCGGCGATGCGCGGCGCAGACGAGATCAGCTCGAGCCGTTCGTATTCCCCGAAGGGCAAAATCTCTTCGCCCTCCGCGTCCAGCAGCGCGCAGGGACGCTCCTGCGTCAGCTCGGCCGTTTTGCCGTCCCGGCCGGTGACGCTTGCCGGGCTTCCGTCGGTGAACAGCGTGACGACGGCATTGCCGTCGTTTTTCGCAACGCCGTAGACATAAGTCCCCTCGCCCAAGGTGTACAGGCAGGTCTCGCCCCACCAGAGCTTCCAACGCTCGTTGTCCGTGTATGGATTTTCGACCGTCACCGTAATCGGCGACGCCTTTTCCCAGATCGCAAACGGCTCGTCAAGCTGCGAGGCCAGAAAGTCGGGGTCGGCATAATCTATGCTGTCCTCCGAGGAAGCGTCGCTTGTGTCGGAGGAGGTGTCGCTCGCATCGGAGAAAGCATCGCTTGCGTCGGCGGACGGCGCGGCGCTGTTCTCTTCGGAAGCGTCGCTTTCCGCAGAGGGCATATTCGACGAGACATCGCCGGAGGAAGCCGCAGCGAGGTCGGACGACTCGGACGAGATATCCGACGGCGCGGCGGGATTGCCGTCGCAGCCCGCAAAGACCAAAGCCGTTGCGAGAAGCAGGAAAATGCAGAGACAAAACAGCTTCGTACGCATGTCAAGGCACCTCCTGGAAATACGTTACGCTGGGACGTAGATCAATTAGCGCGTAAAGGCCGTTTTCATCGGGCACGGCCTCGAAAGTGGCTACGAACCCGATTGCGTTCGCAAAGCCATGATAAGAAAAGTCCGAGAGCCAATACGGATCCTGATCAGATAAGGAAAGCTTCTCCAAATAATGAATAAACGAAGGAGACTCCATATACCGTCCGTATTTGAGCAGAAAAGCCATATACTTATCCGGGTTCTGTTCATCAGTCTGCAGGCTCGTATAATCCTGATACGGTTCATAGTCGGGTTCCAGTATGTCGACCAGCGCAGCGGCACTTTCATAGCGCTCCCTGCCGATTAGGGCCGAGATCCTCTCACCGTCGCCGTCCTTCACCGCATTGAAAAACGGATCCAGCGCCCACATAAACGCTTCCGCAACATATTCTTCACGATCCGTTGTATTGTGCATCGGCTCCGTTTTCAGTTCGCCGGTTTCATAAGCAAAATATATCTGATACGTTTCACCGTCCGTTTCGGTTACATGGAACGTGCTTCCCGAATAGCCGGCGCGGCAGCGTTCGATTTCCGCAAATTGTTCAGTCAGTCTTTCCCCTTTCCCGTCGAGGATATACATCTCGCCTTCTTTGACCTGCGCGACTACATATGTCGAATACCCGACCGTCAGGCTTTCATACTCGCCGAACGGAACAACTTCACTGCCCGACGGATCCAGAAACACGCCGGCGCTTTTGCCCGCAAGCTCGGTTGTTTTTCCTGTCCGATCCGTAAAGACGATTGTGCCGTTGGAGGAAATCAGATTGAGCGCCAAATAAGAATCCACGCTTACATTGTATTCTCCAACCCGTGTACCGGTGCCGAGGTCGTAAAGGCATTCGTTTTGCAGCCAGAAACGCCAATGCTCATCATCCGTATTCGGGTTTTCCACCGTTATTGTTATGCCGTAGGGATAAGAAACATAGAAATCATAAGGCTCTTTCAACTGCGCCCGAATGGAATCAGGGTCGAAGCTTTCCTCCGAAGAGGTGTCGCTCGTGTCGGAGAAAACACCGCTTGCGTCGTCGGACGGCGCGGCGCTGTTCTCTTCGGAAGCGTCGCTTTCCGCAGAGGGCATATTCGACGAGACATCGCCGGAGGAAGCCGCAGCGAGGTCGGACGACTCGGACGAGATATCCGACGGCGCGGCGGGATTGCCGTCGCAGGCGGCAAAGATCAAAGCCGTTGCGAGAAGCAAAAATAGAAACAGAACAAACAATCTTGTACGCATAATCGTTACCGCCTTTCCGTCAGGAATTAAGGTAATTGTCGATCGCGGCCGCCTCAGCAACTGCCAGCGCTTGCAAATTGCTGTCAATCATCAACCAACCGGCAACCGCCGGATTGGTGTGAAAGGAGTGTTCGACAATATAATACAGAGGGCAATCCGTCTCGGCCGCAGCGCGCAAAACACCGTAGAAATTTTCCTTCAAACCCTGATCATTTGCGTTTGAATGCTTTTCCTTTTCATTATTGTTCCCCTTTCTGATCGTACGGTCTTCGGCATCGGTGAAACCGATGCTTATGCTTGTTTCTATCCTATTGGATTTTAATGAAATTGTCAATATACACATTTCACTATATTTTCATTCACATTTTGTCATATATATACAAATATGGGCGTCAAATCAGACGCCCATATTGCTTTTATTGTACAATCAAGCGCAAACGAATCAGCCGAAAAGCTCGTCCAGCAGCGCATAGATTTCCCCCAGCGCGGAAACGGTATTGATGCGGCTGCGGAAGGCAGCCGCGCCCGGCATTCCCTTGGTATACCACGCGAGATGCTTGCGCGACTCGGGCAGCGCCCAAGCACCCTTAGTCTCAACCAGCCGCGTAAGATGTTCGCGGACGACGGCCTTCTTCTCTTCGTTGGTCGGCGGCGTGAAGGGGACGCCCTCCCGCGCGCAGGCAAGTTCACGAAACACCCACGGATTCCCGAGCGCGCCGCGGCCGACCATCACCGCCGCGCAGCCGGTCAATTCGTACATCCGCGCGGCGGACGAAGCGTCGGTAACGTCGCCGTTGCCGACGACGGGAATGGAAACCGCCCGCACCACCTCGGCAATCCCGGCGAGGTCGGCCTTCCCGGCGTACATCTGGGCACGCGTGCGGCCATGCACAGTCAGGAAAGCAGCGCCGGCGCGCTCGACGGCCTCAGCCAGCGCGGGCGCGTTGCGCGACGCGTCATCTACGCCCAAGCGCATCTTCACGCCGACAGGGATATCGGTCGCACCGGCGACGGCGCGGACGATCTCGGCAGCTTTAGGGATGTCCTTCATCAGCGCGCTTCCCTCACCGTTGGCAAAGACCTTGTGCACGGGGCAGCCCATATTGATATCGATATACAGCGGGCGGTAGACGGCGACCCGCTCGGCAGCTTTTGCCATCACGTCAGGCTCGGAGCCGAAAAGCTGGATGCCGGCCGGCCGCTCGTCGTCGCGCAGGTATGCAAGCTCGGCCGACTTGCGGTCGCCGTAGAGCGTCGCCTTGGCCGAAACCATCTCCGAGCAGACGATATCCGCACCGAGGCGGCGGCAAATCACGCGGAAGGCATAATCTGCCGTACCGGCAAGCGGCGCAAGAAAAATTTTATTCCGGATGTCCATAATCCCTTCCTCCAAAAATCGAAGCCGGAGCTGCCTATGCAAAACAACGGAACACCAGGCGCGAGGGACGGCCTTTCTCAATTCAAAGTATTGCGCGCGGCTTCTGCTTCGAGCCGGTCGCGTGCGGCACGGCGCAGCGGCGCATAAGCCCCGTCCTGCGACAAAGGACCGTCCCAGAGCCGGTCGGCGAGCGCGCGTGTCTGGCCGATGAGCGCCATATCGGCGAACGAAGCGCATTTGAAGCGTATCTCTCCGCTCTGACGCGAGCCGAAGAAGTCGCCCGGCCCGCGCTGCGCAAGGTCGGCGTTGGCAATCTCGAAGCCGTCGTTCGTTTCGGTCATAATCTTCAAGCGCGATCGTGATTTTTCGCTTTTGCTGTCCGACATCAGGATGCAATAGCTCTTGTGCTTCCCGCGGCCGACACGTCCGCGGAGCTGGTGGAGCTGCGAGAGACCGAAGCACTCCGCGTTCTCGACGAGCATCACCGCAGCGTTGGGGACATCCACACCGACCTCAACGACGGTGGTCGAGACGAGAACGTGCAGCTCCCCGGCGGAAAAGGCGGCCATCACCGCGTCCTTTTCCGCCGGCTTCTGCCGGCCGTGGACGCAGCCGACGGTATAGGGGGCATAGACCGGCTTGACGCGCTCGGCATATTCGGTGACAGCCTTTTTGTCGTCCGACTCGCCGTTTTCCTCGACAAGCGGGCAGATGATAAACGCCTGACGGCCCGCGTCGAGCTGCTTCCGGATGAAGGTCTGGATGCGCACGCGGTAGCTTTCGTCCACAAGGAAGGTGTCGACCTTCATCCGGCCGGGCGGCATCTCGTCCAGCACGGAGACGTCCAGATCGCCGTACAAAATCAGCGACAGCGTGCGCGGGATGGGTGTGGCGGACATGACGAGCGTGTGCGTCTGCGGGCTGTCGGCGTCCGCTTCGGTACTCTTGTTTACCAGTGCCGCGCGCTGGATGACGCCGAAGCGGTGCTGTTCGTCGGTGACGGCCAATCCGAGCCGCCGGTAGTGCACGTCCGGCTGAATGAGCGCGTTGGTGCCGACGATGACGTCGATCCCGCCGCTGCGCAGCCGTTCGTGAACGCCGTTCTTCTGTGCCTTCGTCAGCGAGCCGGACAGCAGCTCCACCCGAAAACCGAACGGCGCAAGCAACGCCGTCAGTGAACGGTAATGCTGCGCGGCAAGGACCTCGGTCGGGGCCATCATCGCCGCCTGACAGCCGTTTTTTACGGCGAAATAGATGGCGGCGGCGGCCACGGCCGTCTTGCCGCTGCCGACGTCGCCCTGAACGAGCCGCATCATCGCCTGCCCGCTCGTCATATCGCCGAAGATGTCCTTCACCGCCCGCTCCTGCGCGCCGGTGAGCTGAAAAGGCAGCGCGCGGAAAAAAGCCGCCGCACCCGCGCCCTTGAGCTGCATCGGATAAGCGGGTTTTGCGCGGCTGCCTGCGCGCAGCTCGCGCATGGCAAGCTGAAAGACGAGCATTTCGGAAAAGGCGACCGTGCGGCGCGCCTGCTCAAGCACCTCGAGCGACGGCGGAAAATGCAGTCCCCGCACGGCCGCGGCGACCGGCAGCAGGCCGTATTCTTCGCGCAGCGGCTCAGGCAGAAGCTCGGGCAGTGCGTCGGCCAGCGGCAGGGCGCGGCGGACCGTATCCGCCACAGCCTTTCCGGTCAAACCCTTCGTCAGCGGATAGACCGGAACTATGTCGGGCAGATGTCCGCCGGGCAGCAGCGCCTCAGCGACAGGGTTGGTCATCTCCCGTCCATACATGCCAAATACGACACGGCCGTAAAAACGGTAATGCATCCCCTGCCGCAGCGATTTGGTCAGCCACGGCTGATTGAAGAAGGTCAGATTGATCGCGCCCGTGTTGTCGGAGGCCGAGAGCTTGGTCACCGTCAGCCCGGTGCGCGTGCGCCCCTCGGGCGCCTTCGCGTCGATTTGCAGTACGAGCGAACAGAGCTGCCCGTCCTGCGTCTCGGCGACGGCGCGGACGTCCCCGCGGTTCTCATAGGCGCGCGGGAAAAACAGCAGCAGGTCCCGAATGTCGCAAAGCCCCAGACGGGCGAACGCGGCCGCGCGCGCTTCGCCGACGCCGTGCAGTGTATGCAGCGGCGATTGCAGCGTAAGCTCCATATCCAATCTCCTTCCTATATAATAATTAGCCGATTGTAAAACTGCGTTTTACAATCGAGAACCGCGCGGCGGGGATACGCGCGCTTATCGCCGCCTGCCAAAATCAGCGATTTTGACGGCTCCCCTCGGCGCGCGGACTCGCTTCGCTCGTCAAAGAGGTGTTTTTTCGAAGGCAAAGCCTCCGAAAAAACGGATTCTATTTAAAATTGCTGACTTTTACAATTGGCAAATATAATAAAATATAATAATATGTAAGCAATATAATGATACAGGTGCGAAAACCGGCATGGATATCCGCCGGCGGTGACGATTTTCCGCGTGTAAGCATTCAGCTTTCCGAGCGGACTGCCCTATACTTTCTTCCAGTCCAGACGCGTGTACGGCTCGCCGAGCTTGTCCAGCAGCAGCCGTTCGCGGGGCGTACAGGCAAAGAGGAAAATCTGCGTGCCGTTCTCCGCGGACGTGCGGGCGAGGACAGAGAGCAGCGCCAGCAGGCGCTTCCCGTCCAGCCGGGCAAACGAATCGTCCAGCACCATCGGCGGCTGCGCGGACTGCGCGTACAGCAGCCGCAGCAGCGCCAGCCGCAGACAGAGGTAGGCGCTGTCCTTCGTACCGCAGGAGAGGTAGTCCACACTCTGCTGCGCAGGCGTCTCGACGGTCATCCCCATCCGCGTGTCGAGCAGCAGGCGGTCGTACTTGCCGATGGTCGCGGTGCGGAAGCATTCGGACGCGTACTCGGTCAGCTTGGGCGCGATGGTGCTGCGCATATAGGTGGATGCTTCGTCCATCACTGTCAGCGCGAGCTGCAGCGCCGCAAAACGGCGATTGGCTGTCTTAAGGCTGTTTTCAACGGCAGTCATCTTTCCGCGCAGCGCGGACAGGTCGGGCGTCTGCGCCTCGAGGGCGGCCTTGTCGCGCTCATTCGTGCGCTCGACCTCGGTGAGCGATTCGATTTTTTTGCTGTAAAACTGGATTTCGCGGTCGACCTCGGACGCCGGGCGCGGCGGCGGCTGCGCCCCCTCGGCCAGCGTGCGCAGCCCTTCGACGTCCACCCCGTCGAACGCCTCGGCGCGTGCGCGGCGCGCGCTGTCATAGGCGGCGGAAAGCGTGCTGATCTCCCCGGAAAGAGTGAGCAGCCGGTCGAGCAGCTCGGCGGTGCTGCCGTCGCTCTTTTCGTTCCGATAGCGGCGGATGCGGGAAGCGATGCTCGATTCCATCCGGTCGCAGCGGCTGATGCTCTCGCCGTAGCGGGCATTCAGTTCATAAGCGCTGCGCTCCTCCAGCTCGCACTGCTTTCGAAGCTGCGGCAGCTCGCTGAGCGCGTACAGCAGCTCCTTTTTATCCTTATAGCCGAGCCTGCCGGGCAGCGCGCCCGCGCGCCGCTTGACGACCAGTGCGGCGCCGACGCAGAGCAGTCCGGCACCGAACGAGACCGCGCCGGGGACCCAGCCGAGCCGCGGCAGGAACAGGCAGCAGACGCCGAAGGCGCACAGAAGCAATCCGGCGATCAGGAACGCGGGGAACAGCCGTCTTTCGCGCGCGAGCGCAGCACGGACGGCGGGTTCCTCGCCCGCCCAGCGGCTGCACACGGCGCTGGTTTTCTCGTACGCGTCGGTGGCCGCGCGGCTCTCGTAGGCGAGGCGGTCGCGTTCCTGCAGCATCGCCATATACTGCGCGTTGTCGTTCATCAGCTCCCTGACGGCGGAGGTGTCGGGGATGTCCGCGCCGGAAAACTCGGCGGCGGCGCGGTCGTAGCTCCGCTTGGCCTCGGCCTCGGCAGCGTCGATGGCCTGCAGGCGCTCAAGCTGCGCCCGCGCGGCGTATTTCTCCACGTTTCGCCGTTCGTCCTGTAAGCGGGAGAGCTTTTCACGCTCGCGCGCCAGCTCGTCGGCGGTCTTGGTAAGCGTTTCGTTGCAGGCCCGAATGCGCTCGTGCAAACCGGCGGCACGCTCGCATTCGTCCCTGTAGCGAGCGAGCTTTCCCTCCAGATCGGGAATCACACCGCGGTTCTGCGCGTTTCGCAGCTCGGCCTTGGCCTCGCGCAGCTTCTTCTGCGCCTTCTCGGCGCTGATGCGCTCGTCGGCCGAAAACAGGATGTTCTGCACCTGCTCAGCGAGGGCGTCGTCACCGTTTTTGTTCTGGAAAAGCTGGCGGAAATAAGCGCTCTTGACGAACAGCTCCTCCGGCGCGCCGAACAGCACCTCGCCGGGGACGAGCGACTGGAACACCGGCTTGCGGGTCTGCAAATTGATGATCTCCACGTGCTCCTTGGACGGCAGGTCATACGTCCGCTCGACCCGGAACGAGCCGCTCGGGCAGGAGATGACCAGGCTGCCCGACGCACGGGTGCCGTTCCACGGCATATAGAGCTTCTTTTCATTCTCGGCAACCGACTGGCTGCGCGTGGACGAGAAGCCGTAGAGCACAAATTTGATGAAAGCCGCCAGTGTGCTCTTGCCCGCTTCGTTCGGCGCCTCGATCAAATTGATGCCGGTCGCGGGCGTGAGCACGACGTCGGACAGGCAGCCGAACGCACCGATTTCGATGCGCTCGATTCTTGTCGCCATCATTCAGCCCTCACCTCCGAAATCGTTGATACTGCGGTCGTTGAGCGCGCCCAAACCGTATTTCAATGCGTTAAGCGCGATGATATAGTCCTCGCTGTCGGGCTCAGCGGCCTCGATGCAGGCCTTCATTTTGGAATAGAATACGCCGCGCAGCGTCGATTCCCGTTCAAGAGCGAGATAGTCGGGCGTGGGCAGGGTTTTATCGATGATTTCAATATGCCACGGATATTCGCAGCCGCGGCCGATGTCCGCAGGCGTGATGAGAAAGCTGTCGGCCACCTCGCCCGTCAGGGTCAGGCGCAGCGCGGTATCTTCGGTATAACGGCGGATGCCGGCACGAATGCGCTCGACCGCCTCGATCTTATCCGCGCAGCCGCCGATGTCCACAACCGTGCGCTCGTAGCGGCGTTTAGAGAACCGAACAAAGCGCAGCCCGTTCGATTCCTTTGACAGTTCGCCGAACAGCGCGCCATGATAGCCCGGCTCATCGAAGGAGCGGCTTTCCAGACAGCCCGGGTACGCGTACTGCGTATCGCCCTCGCGCAGCAGGCCGCTCGGCGCGTGAATGTGGCCGAGCGCAATATAGTCAAAGCCGCTTTGGGCGATTTCGGCTTTGGTGATCGGCCCGTTTGCGGACAGCGGAACGCCGACTTCGCCGTGACAGACGAGGATGTTGAGCCGGCTTTTGTCAAGCGCCGGATAGCCGACCACCGGTGAGGAAAGACATGTCTTGCCCGTAAAACCAACGCCGTAAACATCGACTCCCAGCTTATCGAGCCGCACGCGTTCCTTCTCGCCCGTAAAAATATGTACGTTGTCCGGCCATTCCATCCGCTTATACACCGACGCGTCGTTATACGGGTCATGATTGCCGGGAGAGATGAAAAAGCGGCAGGTGGAAAACGAAGCAAACTGCCCGGCGAGCAGCTCGCAGGTGTCCCGTGTGACGCAGTCGCTGTCGAACAGGTCGCCGGAGATGAGGAAAATATCCGCGCCGTTTGACCGTGCGAACAGGACGGCGGATGTGAACGCGCTGCGCAGCTCGATGCGCCGGCGATCTGCCTCGCCGGGCGTAAAGAGCGAAAATGGCGCGTCAAGATGCAGGTCGGCGCAGTGGAAAACCTTCAATGCCATAGGAATATCCTTTCTTTCGGAGTTGGGGAAGCGTGCAGCGGCGCCCGCGCCTTCCCGGCTTCCGCCGTTCGGCCAAACGCGCGGCAGAGCGGCTGAAATGCCGCTTCGCATACATATCGTCTTTATTCAAAGCCGCGCCGAACGCTTACCGCTTCCCCTCGGGCATGCGGATAAATGCGGCCATCGTGCCGCGGTTCCCGCCCATGACGCGGTGGGAAAAATAATCACCGCCGCCGCAGATCGTGCAAACGCCGCAGTCGGAAATCCGTTCATCAGCCACGCCGAGGCGGCGCAGGTCCGCACAGATGACCGCCGGCAGATCAAGGAAGTACTTCCCTGCTGCGCCGGCGGGTGTAAAAGCCGCGCTCAGCGACGGATCCTTCTGCACGAACGTACCGTACAGCTCGTCGGAGACCTCATAGCAGCAGCGCCGCGCACAGGGGCCGATGGCAGCCACGAGGTCCCGCGCATCAGCGCCGCAGCCGAGCAGCGCGCGAACGGCATTGGCGGTGATGCCGCCGAGCGTACCGCGCCAGCCCGAATGTACGGCTGCAACGGCGCCGCTTTTGGTGTCACAGAGCAGCACGGGCACACAGTCGGCATAGCGCACGGACAGCAGCAATGCGGGCGTTTGGGTATACAGGCCGTCCACGCCTTCAGCGAAGGGCGGCGCTGTCAGACCGCGGCCGGCGTCCGCGTCGTCCGCGCGGCGCACCGTCAGGCTGTGCGTCTGATACGAGCGGCAGACGCGCGACGGCGGCAGGCCGAGAACGGCGGCGGCACGGGCGTGGTTTTCAAACACGTTTTCAGCCGTATCGCGCAGCGTGCCGCCGCCCTGCGCGAAATTGAGCGAGGCGAACACGCCGTCCGAAACACCGCCGCCGCGCAGCGAGAACAGATGCGGGATGCCGTATGAAGCCAGCAGCGGCGAAGTGAGATATTGCACACCGGCGTCATGCCGGACAAAAGCTTCGGTCATAGACGCTCCTTTCTGCATGCAGCGAAAAAGCATATATCGTATTATAGCATCCGAAACGCCGTCAGGCAAGAGGGGTGCGCAAACATTTTTTGCAAATTTCGCGCATTGTTCTTGACAAACGGATAAAATACTGGTATAATAGCAAAGCTATATACGGTATTGTGTTTGCGGTATCGGCTTTTTTCACGGCGGAATAGCTCAGTTGGCTAGAGCATTCGGTTCATACCCGACAGGTCATAGGTTCAAGTCCTATTTCCGCTACCACAAAAGCCCGCGCCGCCCGCTCCTCTTTTTCGGGGCAGGCGGCCGGTATATGCGGCCCGTTGGTCAAGCGGTTAAGACACCGCCCTTTCACGGCGGTAACACG
>ERZ857984.778-NODE-778-length-33464-cov-2.628274_pt1 | contig 33464 bp, 42 predicted proteins | sample MGYA00519914_ERZ857984 | MGnify/ENA primary metagenome ERZ857984 (study PRJEB31778, sample SAMEA3449417) | human gut metagenome | biome: human gut; feature: human-associated habitat; material: faeces | place: United Kingdom | collected 2010/2012 ... | reverse complement strand
AATTCATTCATCAGAAAATTTATTGCATTTTCTGCCTGCAATGAGGCCTATATTTACTATTTATGGGGTCAAGGGGAGCCAAAGCTCCCCTCTGTCAAAAGGCAACGCATTTCAATTCGTATCCATGAACAACAAGTGTCTGATACTTTAACCACATAGAAAAAGTGACTGAGCCACATTATTTGGCAGGTTTTCTGCATTCCTCCGGAATAGCCGGAGACCACAACAGGAACGGTTCTAGGAAATTCAAGTCAGTGCCGTCCATAAGCTTTGGGATCTCAGTCAACAGGTATTTCAGATAGTCATAGCGCCTCTCAGATTGTTGGCCCTTGTCGTCTCAATGAGACTGTAGATGATGGCGTTGGATACTGCTTCGTGGACAGTTCTACGCCTTTCTATTTCTAAGAATTGGCAGCAGCACAGAAACAATCGACAGCACCCAGAACAGAATACAGATAGGTCTGGTTGTCAGATAAATGAAAATAGGGGTACTCTTTGCAACCACCATTGCACGCACAAGGTTCTTTTCCGCCATCGGTCCCAGAATAATTGCAAGTACAATGGGAGAGGTGATCATATCGTTCTTGCGCATAATGTATCCGATCACGCCGAAGATAAGCATGACCCACACATCCACCATACTTCTGTTGCAGGCGTAAGAGCCCAAAACCGATACCGCAATAATGCACGGTGCCAGCACATTGACCGGCATAACGGTCAGCTTTGCAAGAAATCTGCAGGAAAGCAGACCGATGATGCCCATTACGATATTTGAAATCGCAAAGCCCAAAATGATTGGAAATACAACATGTGCCTGCGAAGTAAACAGGTCGTTACCCGGCACCAGTCCGTGCATGGTAAAACCGCCAAGCAGAATGGCAGCTGTAGCGCTTCCGGGAATGCACAGGGTGAGCAGCGGGATCAATGCGCCGCCGGTAACTGCGTTGTTAGCAGACTCAGAGCACACTATGGCTTCCATCGAACCGTTGCCGTATTCTTCAGGATGCTTCGAGGAGTTCTTGCCGACATTCACCGCGAGATAGGACGCAATATCGCCGCCCGCTCCCGGAAGAATACCGATCAGAATACCGATTATGGTCGAGCGAAGAATGGACCACGAATAACCCAGCCATTGTTTCAACGGAAGGATCATTTTGCCCTTCAGCTGGCTGATGGCCTGGTCCACAATGCCCTTGTCCGCATTGTGCGTATTCTCCGCCATGATCATTACCTGCGACATGGAGTAAAGGCCGATCAGCAGTGGAATGACCGAAAGTCCGCTGCTCAACTGCGGAATACCATACATGAAGCGTGGAAAACCTGTCTGCGTGTCAACGCCGATGCAGCTGATTGCAAGGCCGAATGCCGCACAGAACAATCCTTTTACCACACCGCCATTGCACAAACTGCTGATGATGGTTAACCCGAATATGGCGACCATAAAATATTCGCCCGGGCCAAACATCAGCGCAACCTTTGCAAGCGGTGGAGCCACGAACAGCAGTGCCACACCGCTCAAAAATCCACCGATCATTGACGATATCGTAGAGGTTCCGATGGCCTGCAAGCCCAGCCCCTTTTGCGTCAGCGCAAAACCGTCTTCCGCCGTTGCTCCCGATGCCGGCGTTCCCGGCGTGTGAAGCAGAATGGCGGTGATACTGCCGCCGTAGATCGAACTGGTAAAAATAGCTGTCAACATGACCAGTGATGCGATTGGATTCATATCATAAGTGATCGGAAGAAGCAGGCAGATCGCCATGCTTCCGGTCAGCCCGGGCAAAGCTCCCAGTACCAATCCACACACCACGCCAATCAGCATGCAAAGCAATATTTCGCCATTCGCCAGCGTCACAAACGCGTTCGCAATATTTGTTAACATATCTTGCTGTCACTCCATCTTCTTAAAAAAGTAATCCAGCAGGTAAATTCAGATTCAGTTGGTAAACAAACAGCCAGTAAAGAAACGCCAGTATTCCAACCGTAACCAAACCCATGATCTTGATTTTTCTCTGACCAAAAAAATACATACAGCAGGGCACGAATATTAGAGAAGAAATAAAGTACCCGATCTTGTCCACGCAAATGACATAAAGAATTACGTAGGTAGCCAGAATATAAGGCTTTTTCTTGATCTCGGATGCAGTATAATCTGCCTCACCGCGACGCACCTTCACTGTCTTCACAACGCCTTCAGTGATAAGGATTACGCTGAACAGAAGCAATGCGAAAAGGCAGAAGGAAGGGAAATACTTGCTGACTTCCGGAAACTTTAATGCCTGCACTACAAAAACTACTGAAATAATGGCTCCCAGTGCGCCAATTACAATATCATTGCTCAGAAATTTGCTTTTCATCAGATTTCCCCTTTTTGAGTAAACCTCGGCTCCAAAAGCCGAGGTTTACTCACTAAAGATGTAGAGTTATGGAAAAGATCTTACTTCTTGTCCCAGCCGAGCAGGTAAAGAACGTTCTGGAAGTTGGTATCCAGTTTCATCGCATTGGCTCTGTAGTCCTCGCCAACAAGATCACAAACGCTCAGACCGGCATCCGTGTAAGCCTTTACCAGTTCCGGGTTGGCAAGCGCCTTCTTGAAGGCGTCACGAATCTTGGCAACTACTGCGGGATCTCCGCCCTTCGGCATGATTATGCCTCTGTTGGCGCCGCTGATTACGGACGCATTGATTCCAAGACCATTGGCTAGTTCATTGAATGTGGGGATATCGGGGTACATCTTGCTACGCTCGTCGTTGAACACGCAGATCACGTTGCAGTCATCTACGGTCTTCTTGATGTCGCCGACATTACCGATCATGAACTCGCAGAATCCGCCGAGAAGGTTTGCCTTAGTCTCGCTGAAGGAGTTGACATTCAGCGCAACAGTGGTCTTCTGCAGTTCTGGAACCGCGTTCACCATCTGGCAGTAGGCGATATGGTCATCGCCCGCGGCGACCGTTACACCGATAACAACAGCATCGGTGCTCTTTTTGCAGTAGTCAAGAAATTGCTCGAGCGTCTGCACAGGGCTGTCCTTGGGGGTAAACAGAACGCAGGGATCGGTGACATTCTGTGCGATGAACTCAAAGTCGTCGATTCTTGTGGCATAACCCATATCCGGGTTGTAGCAGCTAAAGAATGCCGGGAAATTGGTGGTGTAAAGGTTGTAGCCGTCAGGGTTTGCCTGGAGACATTCATTCCACTGTACCCATCCGCCGCCGCCATCATTGTTTATAACATTGATGGTGGTTCCGAGCTCCTTCTCAACGAAGGGCACCAGCAGACGAACACCGGTATCATACACGCCGCCGGCACCTGCCAGCACGGTAATGGTAACCGGTCCCTTGGGATAAGTATCGGCCTGAGCTGCGGCACTCGCACTGGTGCCAGCAGTACTGCTCGCAGGAGCACTCTCTTTGGCTGCGGGAGCGGAACTTTTTTCCGAGCAAGCTGCAAGAGAAAGAACCATGGTTGCCGCCAGAAGTGTTGACATAAACTTTTTCATACAATATCCTCTTCTTTCTTTATTTCTGTTAATCTCCAGCAAAATCGTTGTTTTAAACTGCTCACCCTCTTTTGCTTTTAAGTATAGTGTATACGGCTTCATAACTCCAACAGATTAAAACCTCTTGATTGACAATCATTTGTTTGTTTATGGAGCAGCACATCTGCTTCCTACTGAACCGACTCGATGCAGATGGTTATAGAAACGGCACCGGCATCCGGCGTTCCAAGGCTCCTCTCAGCCTGAGGACGCGCACGACCGACCTTCGGAAGCAGATCCTTGGTATTCTCGGCAGCCATTTTTGCAACGGTTGCTGCTTTGCGCCACGCTTTTACCAATGTCGCTCCGTCAGCCGCCGATTTTTCCAGACTCTCGGCAAATGGAACTAATACATCGAGCATGGTTTTGTCGCCGACATGTGCCTGTCCGATCGCCATCATTTTATCAGCTGCTGCACGAACGGCCTTTGCAGCGGCAGAAGTGCTGACGACAGCTTCGGTATCACCGATGACTGCGCCGGCCGCCTCAAGCGCTGCGCCCCAGAGCACGCCGGACGTGCCGCCAGCCTTAGCAGCCCACGCCTTTCCAGCTGCGGCGATAACGCTACCAGCACCGGCCTCATTATCCATTGCTTCCTTTGCCGCGTCAAACGCAAAGGTCACGCCCTTTACCATACCGCGTCCGTGATCGCCGTCACCCGCAATCGAATCGATCTGTGCCAGTTTCTCCTCTGATGCAATGATTGATGCCTTCATTTTTTCAAACCCGTACACAACGAGTTTTGCGATCTCCCTTGAACCGGCCGAACCCTTTGTGAAGGACACAGAATGCGATGCCGCCGTAACAACACGTCTGGCAATGTCCGATTTTTCCACGCTTCCCTTTTTGAAGGAAGCGGTATCAGCGGGAGCATTCCAGTATTTTTCGAGTTCATCATCCAAGTAGATGATCGAAAGCGCAATGCCTGCCATATCAAGGCTCGTTACATATTCTCCCACCATGGGATCGACCAGAATATATCCGCGCTCTTTAAGCTGCTGTGCAACTGTTTTCCAAACGACGAACAGTTCTTCATACTTTGTCGAGCCCAGGCCGTTGAGTATCACGCCGATACGATGAGAATCATCCGCAGGCGTTTCGCTCAGAACCTTTTCCACAAGCAGTTCGGCAATTGTGGCGGCAGAGCACAGGTCACTCTCATATACGCCCGCCTCGCCATGTATTCCCTGCCCCACCTCCATTCTTCCGGTCGGCACATGGAACTTCGGCTCGGTCTCGCCTGGAAGAGTACAGCCCTTGAATCCGATGCTCATGGTGCGGGTACGATCGTTCGCCTTGGAAGTAATTCTCACGATGTCGTCGAACTTTTCCCCTGCGGCAGATGCAGCACCGGCCATCTTAAACACCGTGAATGTGCCCACATTGCCTCTGCGCTTTTCCACCTCTTTGACAGACGCGCTGGCCATGTCGTCCGTGATGTAAAAGGTTCTCGCATCGATTCCTTCGGCGATCAGCGCGTCTCTTGCCAGATTGAAGTTCATTTTGTCACCGGCATAGTTTCCGCCGACGATGAAGATACCGCCGCCATTTTCTACCGCGTGAGCAACGTTCAGCACATCTTCTGTAGAGGGAGATGTAAAGACATTTCCCACAACGGTAGCGTCCATAAAACCGTCGCCGATGATTCCGCAAAAAGCCGGATAGTGGCCACTTCCGCCACCGTTGATCACGGCTACTTTGCCTTTGGGCGTTTCCGTTGCTCGGGCTACGCCGCCCGGAACCTGCACAATATAGTTGCTGTACGCGCTTGCGTATCCCTCCAGCATATCCTCGCGAAATGTCTTGGGATCATTGAACAACATTTTAAGTCCTCCCCTTTACTGTCTGTTGAAACGAATGATATTTCCGATTGGTCTCAGTCCGCGTATGGAGCTTAAAACAATATCACCGGACTTGTTTACGCAGAGGCTGTGAAACGCAAACATATTAAGTCCGGGAAATCCAAAGTGTGCCGCCTCTTCGAGTGTGTCAATATCGAGAATCACCAGTTCTCCGCTCAGCATTCCGAGATAAACATACTGATCGTCGCTGTAGGTACTTGCCTGCCGGGTGTACCCTTCAAGCAGCGCGATCTGCTTTCCGGATACATCATACACATGCACTCTGTGATTTTCCCGATCGGACACCCATACACGATTATACTTGTCGACGTTGACCCAATGAGGCAGATAGTATTGATCAGAATCTATATGTCCGGGGCTGCCCCAGCTCGTTACATAGTTACCGTCCTTATCAAATTTATGAACTGCACAGTTACCATAGCCGTCCGCCGCAAAATATTCTCCGGTTTTCGTCTGCTGCATGCAGCAAGGTCTGTTAAATGGCTTACCCAGTCGGATAATCGTATCCAGCTCGTAATAAAATGAGGTGTTGTTGACAATATGTCTTCGCTGTTCTTCCTCTGAAATCTTTCCGGCTGCCACCAATTTTGCGTAAACGTCGGCATCATAACCGGTATCGGAAGATACCCCTCTCGTGCCAAACTCACGAACAACCTCTCCACGATCGGTAATTTCCTGTATCGTGTGCAGCGTGTTTCCGGAATCGGCGATTAGAAATGTTCCCTCTTTGGTGGTTCCCAAAGAATGCGGGCGCTCGAAAAGTCCCTGTCCAAACGATCTCTTGAAGTTTCCATCCTTGTCGAACACACAGATCGGATGCTTCTGACAGGACGTTGCCACATACAGATCTTCACCCACATAATTCACACACAGGCAGTCGAAGCCTTTTGCCTCCTCTGGCCACTTGATCCAACTGGCATCGACCGTGTATTTGAAAGGACCCGATTCAAAAAAACATTGCTCGTCTTTAAGCGTTCCGGATCAGCAGTAATAACCTTCATTTTCCTCACCTTATCTTCCAAAAATAATTAGCCGTAAACTTTTCTTTGAAAAATGGCAACATCATGACTCGGCAAAATTTTCGCATTTAATGCCTTGATTTTATTCAAGCTTGCATACCATATAGTCTCATCAAAGCAAATACTATTTGGTATTGCCTTTTCATAAGACTCATAAAGCGCAATGGTGTCCCCTGTCAGAATGTATTTGCCCTCTTTCGTTTCAACGACGACGCATTGTCCGCCGCGCGAATGTCCGGACGTCAAAATAACCGATAAACCGCTGTCTATCTGCCGATCGCCGTCTACGATCACGAACTTTCCGATTCCATCCAGCCACTCACATCTGCCGCAGTCCGACCGCAGCATATAGAGATAATAGTCGGATTCTTGCGGTGAAAGAGCATACAGGATTTCCTTTTGCTGCACGTATATCGCTTCAAGAGCGGGCAGCAGTCTTAGATTGCAGCAATGGTCATAATGTAGATGCGTCAGAATGCACCGCCTTATCTGTGCAGGATCGACGCCGACGCCTTTCAGAGCATCTATTAAATCCGGCGCATCCTCCATTTTTCTAAACGGAAGATCTTGCTCCTGTATCGCCGTTTGTGACATGAGTCCGGTGTCCACCAAAGTCACTTCGCCATCGTCGTTCCGCAGCACAAAACACGAATATACCGTCTGCATCTTTATTCCGCGTGGAGTGTTTGCCAAGTTGTCCCCTTTGTCTACGATTGCGGGGCCTAAAAAAACAGGAGTTATTGTATATAACATTTCTTCACCGCTCTTCGAATTTCACGACTCCGGACTCGTAAACCACACTATGTTGTGCATAAAAATCCCGAATGACGGAGATCAAATATCTTGCATATTTACTGAGTGTTTTTTCGCTTTTATAAACAAATCCCAAATTGATTTCAGGCGCCAACTTTGATTCCACCGGAAATACCCAGATGGAACAGTTCTTCGATTCCAGCTGCGCACGAAAGCTGTACAGAAGCGATTCCTGGCAGAACGAGACTCCCAGCCCCTTTTCCACCATAGAAAACATGGTGCGTATACCTGTGGTTTCAAGTGATATTTTGGGAAATATCTTTTCGTTGGCAAGATATTTGTCCGCCCACATTCTGATCGGCATATCTTTTTTCAGCATTACAAACGGCATATCTCTGAAAAGCAGCATGTCGGTGAACGCCTTGGGCGGCTCTGCGCCGGCGGAGTCCAGATAGCTAAGAATGCGTTCATTCACAAAGTTTTTTGGCACCAAAAGGCACATCTTATCAGCTAGGATATGATCGACCGTCGTACCAATACAGTTTATATTAGCACCAACGATAAAATCTGCGTCCTGCGCAATTGCAGTTTGCATGGTGCCGATATCACCTTCGATGATCGACAACTCAACATAAGGATAGTCCTTGTAAAATCGGTCCATAATGACTGGAAGCAGCGAATAGGCTCTCGTTTCGTTGATGGCAAGGTTTATGCGACCCTGCTCCACTTGATTGAGTCGTTTCATTTCCTTGCGAATTTTGTTTTCAAGCTGAAGGACTTCATGTGCATAGTTATTGAGCAGCAACCCCGCATAAGTCAGAGTGATGCCTTTTTTGCGGTTGAAAAGCTTTACATCTAGCTCTTCCTCCAACTTTTTCATATGAGTGGTCAGTGCCTGCTGAGAAATATGTATCTTTTCTGCTGCCTTTGTAAAGCTCAATTCCTCTGCAATTTTCACGAAATAATGCAATGTCAAAAAATTCATTCTAAGCAACTCTCCTATCACATATAAATATGTATCTGTCAAACGGGATACAACAATCCTCTTTCAGATAGTTATTATACATGAATACAGCCTCAGGAGGTTTCTTTTTACTTTTTTAAGTTTACCGCTTCGAAAGTACTTTTTCCAACAGATAAAAAAAGTGTGATCCACAACTTTAATATTGTGAATCGCCAGATGATCAAATGATGGAGAATTTGTAATATAGAGATTTACACGCCGCCTGTCGCATACTATAATTAGAGTCAACTGAATGACTACCATTTCATCAATAACTGGAAAAAGGATGATTTCACCCAGATCAAAATCGTAGTCCAGCGCCCAAGTATTCAGAGGAGCAAAAAGGAGACGCAGTTTGCGCTCCATATTTGCAGCAAAAAAGCCCATGGCAATGGAGGTCATGGATGTGTCTGGCAGCCGGCACATGATCCTGTCCAATCCGTACCGCCGCTTGACAACACCAAATTCCCCCTCAATTGCCACTCGTTCACAACCGTCCTGATAGATTTGTTTGCGCTCCGATGCTTTCTCGGCTACTGACTTCCGCCCCAGCCGCGGACCTGAAAGGCGTATCCCGCGTCCGGTGCACCACAGCTTATTTTCCCCGTTGGGATAGGCACGGTCTGCCAGAATTGAAGCGGGGTAAAAGCCAAAGATACGATTACAAACGGTTCATTGACTGCCACATTATCCCCACCCTTGGTGAGATCAAGCTGAACAAGCTTACCTCACGGGATATCCAAAAGCTGTATAACGACATGAAAGAGCATGGTCGTGTTCGGGAAGCGCAGAAAGCAAAGAACCCCGGACTAAGCGCCTCCTATATCAGAGGCTGTCATGCCATGCTGCACAACTGCTTAGAACGAGCGAAAAAGGAGCATCTCATCTCATATAATCCGACTGACGATTGCATCGTGCCAAAGCTGCAAAAGCAGGAGATGAAGATACTTCCAGCAGAGCACATAAGTGCCTATCTTAAAGCAGCAAAAGAACGCGGAGTGCTTCCCATGTTCTTTCTGGAACTGACTACCGGGCTCAGAAAAGGAGAACTGGTCGCCCTGCTCTGGAGCGATCTGAATATCGAGAAAAAAGTCCTGTCGGTGAGCAAGCAGGCAGTCAGAGCAGAGGGTGGCGAGATCAAAGTTACACGTCCGAAAACCGAAACATCTATCCGAAAGATATCGCTCTCACAGCAAGCGGTCGATCTACTCATTGCCGAGCATGAAAAACATCCCAAAAATCCGTATATGTTCCCTTCGCCGGTAACAGGAGAAATGTATTATCCCGATTCGATCGTAAACATCCACAAGAAGATTTTAAAAGACGCAGGATTGGAGCATATAAGATTTCATGACTTGCGTCACACATTCTCGACCGTAGCACTACAAAACGGTGTGGATGTAAAAACGGTATCCAATATGCTTGGACATTACGACGCCGGATTCACGCTCCGCACCTATACCCACGCCACAAGGCAAATGCAAGAAACGGCAGCAGAAAAGATGAGCAGTTTCATGACGCGGGCAATGTAAAAGCGCATACACAAAAGCAAAAGGCGGCAACCATGCCGCCTCTTGTACTTACTTGCCCATTCAATTTGTGAACTTAATATGGGATCTGCGCTTATGCAAATCAGCACTTGATTGCAACAGCTTTCCAAGTGATACTTTACTGTCATTTGCGCTCCAAAATCCCGTTGGGGTCAAAAGTGGGTCAAAGTCGATTTGAAAGCTGAATGCAGCACCGCATATATGGCTGAATTTAAAAAGGATTTTGGTAAAATATTCTCTTTCTAACCATATTTCTAACCGATTTTAAAGCCTTATGCGACCGAAAAATTATTGATAAAACAAGCTCATAAACAACAAAAATCCGCATTTTCATGCGGATTTTTGCCCTATTGGTGGGAGCGGGTGGATTCGAACCACCGTAGGCGTACGCCAACAGATTTACAGTCTGCCCCCTTTGGCCACTCGGGAACACTCCCATATCTCTTGCTATGAAGTTTTTAATGGTGGAGCTGGTGGACGGATTTGAACCCCCGACCTGCTGATTACAAATGTTGTAAGGACTGTACATTGGCTGATTTGCGGTGGTCTATAACTCTTTTGTCTCGGAATCGGTTGCTCTTAAGACCTGTCTCCCCCACTGTTTCCATACGTTGCTCTTCGCTTGTGGGTCATGTTGTGGGTCAGAAAATCGCCTCTTCACTAAAAAGGTGAAGAGGCCTTTTCTATGAGGGAAATCATATTGTGATATTAGCTTGCGCGGAAAATTTATTGGAGACACATTTGGGACATTTCAGTGTAAGCGCGCAAAATTTTTGGCAAAAATTATCAAGTAAAATGGCAAAAGAAATTGAAGTAATTCAGTGAGAAAAGCGGGAGGTTTGGCCCCCCGCTTTTTTGCGTTTTCAGGGGTGAGAAACATGCTTATCCGGGACGTATTCGAGGAGGTCGGAAAGAGGGCACTCAAGGACGCTGCAAATGCGGTTCAAATGATCGAGATTTACCCTCTCGATCAGCTCGTTGTAAATCTCATTGATTGTGGCGGGACGGATGCCCGTCAGGATGGCCAGATCCTTCTGTTTCATGCGCCGCTCGCCGAGCAGCCGGGAGAGATGAATGCGGATCATGTAGACACCTCCAAAGATCATCAGATTTTGTTACTGCATAACGGAATGGGTAATTTATGCCTTAAAAAAATATGATGATCAGTAATTGCGGATCAGCAGCTCGCGGTACGGCTGCCCGCCATCGTTATAGCGTGCCTTGAGGCTGTGCTGTCGTGACAGTTCCTCGATTGTGAAGCCGCTGTAAAGCTCCCGTATGTAGGGATCGTCGTTGTAGGAGAGAAGGAAGCGGCCCTGTATCCTGCCGAGAAGCTGCCGCAGGCGTTGATGCTCGGTGTCGCCAAAAGGTCCGTTATAATAGTCCTCAGTGCCATGGTAGGGGGGATCAGCGTAGATCAGCGCGCCCGGCTTATCATATTGGAGAATCACCTGATCAAAGCTTCGGCGTTCAATCTTCACCATCCGCAGGCGGTGGGAAATCTTCTCAAAATATCGAACCGTCCGTTCAAGGTCCTTTGCGCTGGCTCCATAAGTCCGGCCGTCGGCCCCGTAGCTCCCCTTGCAGACCAGAAAATAGAGGGCCGCGCGCTGGATATCGGTGAGCCCGCGCGAAGTCTTGAGCGCCAGCGCGTCCTCGAACAGCTCGCGGGAGTTGAGAAGCCAGGCCATCTGCCGCTGCAGCTCGGCGCAATGGTGCTTGACGCAGCGGAACAGGTTGATGAGCTCACCGTCGGTATCGTTGAATATCTCCTCGGGCGCGTGCCTCTCGCGGGAAAACAGCAGCCATCCGGCCCCGCCGAACGGCTCGATATACCGTAGGATCTCCGTCGGGAACCTCGCCAGAATATCCTTTCTCAGCAGTCTTTTGCCACCGATTCTGGGAATGAAACTTTCCATGTTGCTCCTTTCCGGGCCGGTTTCCCGGCCCTTGGCATCATTCTTTTGTAATGGTCACGATTCGGTCATAACGTTCGGCTTTATCTTTTGCCGTCAAATAGAGGGCCATCAGCTGCTCGTATTCGTCGCGGGAAACGGCGGCTTCCTTTGGCAGCACAGGGATCGTAAAATCCTCGGAATTCAGCCATGCGGGATTGTAGGTGGGATCTACGACGACCTGCCCTTCTCCGACATACAGGAGATCAGACGGGTTCACGCTGCTGTCGGTCCCTTTTTTCAGGATAGTCCCGCCCGCCACCTGCGGAGAATAGCAGGGATACGCGGTATCGGTGTCAAACTCAAGGTGCAGGTGGTAGTCCCATCCGCCCATACCGGATTTTCCTTCCACGCCCAGCACGTCTCCCTGTGAGATCATCTGTCCGGCCCTCACAGCAATACTCTCGAGGTGCATGTAGCGTGCCACGAGGTCGCGGCTTTCTCCGGTTTTGTGGTTATATACCTCCCGGTAGATCACCACAATCACATTCCCCACACGGTTATCAGGTCCCACCGTCACGATTTCGCCGCTGCCGGAAGCATAGACGGTATGGTCCTTGCCGGTACCGCCCTGAATCGAGGATAGGTCGATCCCATAGTGGTGATATCCCCAGTGTCTTTTGTACTCTGAATTTTTGTAGCCGCAGAGCATCATCTGCCGCTTAAATGGCATGATCAGCTTTTGCATAATGTCCTCCTTTACCAGAGCCGGTAGCGTGGCCGCTCCTCGCCGTACCACCGCCAGCGCAGCCAGTCGTCCAGCGGGATCACGATCCCGGATACCAAAAACCACAGGGCCGAGAATCTCGGACAGACCTGCCCCCAAAGATTGCCCCACTCGTCCGAGTAGTCCCAGACCGCCCAGCCCAGCCAAAGGTTGACGACGCAGCCGGTGAGCAGCTCAAGCGCGGTGACGATCGCCGCGCCGAACAGCATCTGCAGGAGCAGCGGCATCTCCCAGGGGAGCCACTCGTTAAGCCCTCCGATCAGCACAAAGCAGGCGCCGCCGCACAGAAGCATCGACGGGTGGGAATGCCCGCGCCAAAGGCACTCGGCGAGATAGTAGAGCACCCCGCCGGTCAGCCCGAGCGCGAGGTTACGACGCATTGGAGCCACCGGCCAGCCGCGCGAGCACCGCCTGCATCTGCTGCTGCGCCGTCTGGATCGTCGCGTTGTAGTGCTCAAGCCAGGCTCCGGTAAGCGGCTGGCCGTACACGACCGCATCTGCCCCGGCCACCGTCTCCAGCGACCTCACATAGTCCTTGAGCTGGTGGTAGTAGGTAAGCTGCGCCGTCTTTTGCCCGGCGAGGGTGGTGTAGATCGTCACGATGTCCGCCGCCTGATAGACGGCGCAGGAGCCGTTGGCAGGCTGGTACGGGTAGCAGCTCGCGCCGAGGACAACCGCCGAAAACATGTCGGAGATATTGAGCTGGTCCTCGGTGGAGTAGTCAAAATGCTGCGTGCTGCCGTCGGCAAGCTGGATGTCCGCGCCCGCGACGATCAGGGCGTTGCAGACCGCCGAAAGCTGCGAGATCTTCTCGGCCTGCGCCTCATCCAGAGTGCGGTTGGGCCGGGAAAATACCCCGTCCTCCCAGCGGTCGCCGATCGAGACGGAGGTGTTGCTGCAGTCCCAGGAGAGCTGATCCAGCGGCAGGGTAATGCCCAGCGCGGTGTCGGCCGTCACCTCGATGATGTTGCAGACCACTCCGGAGGTCGAACCCTCTGCCTCTAATTGGATAATCGCTAATCTCACAAATGATACCTCCCTACAAATCATATCCCCAGCGGACAATCAAAACGCCAGACCCTCCGGCTGCGCCGGTAGCCCAGCACGCACCACCGCCACCGCCGCCGGTATTGGCAACTCCCGCAGCCCGGCTGCCGTCATTTCCGGCGCCCCTGCCGCCGCCCGGTGATCCACCTGCGCCGCCGACGCCTCGATAGCTGTTGCTGTAGTACGCGGCACCGCCGCCTCCACCGCCATACAGCGGCATCGAGGCATCGTCAAACGCCCGCTTATTGGATGCGGTGCCAGGGAATCCGTTGCGGTTGCCGGTCGTGTCGTTGTTTGCCGCGCCGCCCGCGAAGCTGCCTCCGGTGGTGCCGCTTCCACCGTCGGCGGTAATGATCTCTCCTCCGATGGTGACACTGGTTTGTCCCCCCGCCTGCGGCGTCTGCTTACTGCTTTCGGCAGCACCTGATCCAATTGCCACCGGGTAACTGCCCGGAGTGACGGCGATCTGCTTACGCGTCTGCATGTAGCCTGATGCACCACCGCCGGGACCAGTGCCTCCCGCATTTGGTTTGCCACCGCCTGATGCACCGCCGCCGACAAGGAACAGGTCGTAGATTCCTTCGCAGAGGGTCAACGTCCCGGAGGTCTTGCAAAGAATATATCCGCCCTTAGAGGGGTCGCTTGTGTCGTTGAGGGTCATCACATAAGTACCGGTAAAAGCCGGCGGGTCAAAGGCGGTGTAGACCAGCCGCGCCTTGCCGTTGGCGTCGCCGATAAAGACCTTCTTTATCTTTGCGGCCTTGCCGGCTGCGTTGCCGATGAACAGTTTTTTAACCTTTTGGGCCTTATTGCTTGCGTCACCGATAAAAATTGCCATCCCGCCACCTCAAATCTGGAAGTAGACCAGCCCCTGCGCAAGCGCGGTGCTGCCGTCGGTCATGGCTCCCGTCCCCGCGTAGATCCGCCGCGCCGCCTGCGTCCCGATCGCCGGGTTACCCACCACAACAGTTCCAGAGAAGGTCTTGGCCCCGGCAAAGGTCTGTGTGCCGGTCGTCACCGCCCCGGCTGCGGAGGCGGACGCCGCTCCCATCGAGAGCGCGCCGTAGGAGAGGGCAAGTCCATTGCCCGTTGTTACCTTGATGTGGCCGTACTCGGCGGTGGTCGCTACTCCGTAGGCCGCATCGCTCGATGAGTGGGACGCGGGGGCCGCCCCCACATCGGCGGCGGTCAGAGCGATATCCGCCGAGAGTGCCTTGCCGTTTACGGTGCGGGTCAGCGGGACAAATACCGCCTCGAGATAGCCCTTGATCCGGGCCTTGACGGTGCTCCACAGCACCCGCATCAGGGACGGATTTTCCCCCTCGCTGTCTGCAAGCAGGAAGGCGTCCGCATCCGCAATGGTGGCTTTGGCGTCTCTTCCGGAGAGGTCCGCATCGGTCTGCCCGATGGCGTTGATCGCGTCCTGAATGCCCTGTTCCATGTTGTTCAGGTGCGCGGCGTTGACCTCGGTGCCGAGGGTCGTCACCTCGCCGGTGGCCGGATCTTCTACATGGTCGATCCATGTGGTAGGGGTGTAGGTTGGTTTGCTCAATCAGACCACCCTTTCTGTGATTTCGTAGACAAATGAGATGTAGAATTTTTTGCCCAGCGGCTTGATGAAGCTCATGGAGCTCTCATCCACCAGCGTGCTGTCCGAGTCGTAGATCCTGACGTTCCCAACCGTCCCGGCAATATCGATCCCAATCTCCACCATCACCCGGACGGTGGAACCGGAGGTATGGACGGATACCGATGCGCTCCTGCTCACACCGTCGAGATCATAGGCCGCGCCGGAGGCAATCGCTGAGGCGAACTGCGCCACGATTTTTGCCAATTTTGTTGAGGTCAAATTTCATCCCTCCCCGGAGGATAGGTCCCGCAGCGGAAGGTTCCGCAAAGCGGCACCATGCGCTGGCCCAGAATAACACTGCGGACAATCGTGATTCCCTGCGCCTTCTCCGCCCCGTAGTTGGGCAGGGAGGACGCCTGCTTGACCTTGCATACCTTTTCGTCGATCAGTGACAGGTCGTTGATGCCGGTCGCCTTCGACGCCCGCAGCCACACCATGAATTCGGCCCAGCGGTCCCCGTCGTAGTTGTAATACGGCTCGATCTGGCAGAGGTCATATCCAAGGGAGGAAACCGCGAGCTGGACGCTTCGCCTGGTCCCGGCCAGCCGCGCGACCTCCGCCTTGGACTTAAGCCGCTCCCGGTAGACCTCCAGCGATTCCCCTTTGAGGCGGGGCATTTTGCGCTCGCGGCCATGCACCGCCAGCATCCCGTCGTCGCAGGTATTCAGCATCGTCTGCCGGCGCACCCAGCGGAAATCCTCCGCCGCCTCATCGAAATATTCGCCCACCACATTGCCGAAGACGGCCCATTTGTTGACCGCCGCCTTCAGCTTCTTCATCGGCATCGGCAGCAGATAGAAAAAATAGTCTTTGAAGCTTGTGAATACCGCCATGTCACACCTCCGAAACGGTGACCGACAGGGTACCCGGCAGGATCACCTTGTCGCTGTCGAGCACCACATCGGCGGCCGGAACGGTCACCAGCACATTGCGGACGGTGGAAAGCTCGGACCGCAAATAGAATACGATGTCGCTCACCAGCAGCTCATTGAGGCTGCGGTCAGAGGAAAGGGTGAGCATCCGGGTCAGGACGCCTTTGGCCTGTGCCGCCAGATCGTCGGTATAAAGTGTAGAGGGGACCTTGAGGGTCACCGTAATGTTTTGCCGGACGACCGACGCGGACTTCACCAGCAGGTTGTCATAGGGTCCCGCGACGGCTTCCACCGCCGCAGTGACGGCGGTGAGCAGAGCGGAGGACGCCTCGCCAGCGGATGACGTCACGATAATATCCACCGTTCCCTGGCCGCGCGGGTGGAGGTCGTCCACCTGCGCCCGCAGCACACCCTCCACCGCTTCGGCGGCGGCTTTGTAGGTATCCGCAGTCGGCAGGGTGGCCAGCCCGGACCATGCGTTGAGGATACGTTCCCTGAAGACCTCGAGGTCCTCGATGTCGGTGCCCTCTTTGGTGATCCAGTCCTCGCCGTTGGTAATCGAGATCACGTCCGCGCCGCTCTCCAGATTGATCAGCGTTTCGGTGATGGTATCCTTCGCGCAGTTGTAGGCGCTGCCCGCGAATTCCGCCTCCACCGGCACACCGCAGGAGGTTTCTCCCAGCTTGAAAACGGTATCCTGTGTGACGATGAAGCAGAGCTGCTCCCCGTTGATGTCATATGAGGTCTTGAAGACGTGCCCGGCGGGGATCTTCACAGCGCAGGTGGATGAGGCCCGCGAAAGGGTGAGAACCCCTCTGGTCTTGGACGCCTGCTTGCGGGCCATGCTGTAGTCCTCGGCTTTCGCCTCCAGCCAGCCTTCGGCGGCAGTCATGACAAAGCCGTTGGCCAGCAGGGAGCGTGCCAGCCGCCTGAGCTCGATGTAGAACTGCGCGACGATCCGCAGCAGCATATAGAAGACCGAGCCGCTTTTGGCGGCGGTGATGGGGAATCCGGCAGCCGCAAGGGCGGCCTGCATCTGGTGGATGACCGTCCCCAGCTCCGGCACCGGAAGATACTCATCCAGAAAATCAGTGTTAATCAATGGCTATCACCTCGATATCGACCCGGCCCACAGAGACCTGCAGCCGGTTGGTTTTGCTGTCTCCGGCCCAGCGCCAGACGGCGGAGATCACAACGGTGTCCTCCGCCCGCACCACGACGCCGATGCTGGTGGTCTCGACCTCCTCCCGCGCGGCAAGCCGGGCATAGACCCGCTGCTCGATTTCCAGCAGGGTGAGCTCATCAATCTGCAGATGCAGAAATTCCGGCAGGCTCCAGCCAAATTCAGGATCGAAGAACAGCTCTCCCTGCGTGGTCAGCGCCTCAAGGCGGATCTCCTGTATCAGACAGTCCATGTCCGAGACGGTGGCAAAGTCCCCGTTGGATCGGACGGCCGGCTGCCAATTTTCGTCCAGCGCAATATCGGTGTAATAGCGGTTCATGGGATCACCGCCTTCCCGACGATGTAGGGAGCGAGCTGGCCATACGGGAAGATGACCGCCACATTGTCGCCGACGTCCAGATTCAGCTTGCTTTTGATCCCCGGAATGGTGGGGACTGAGTTATCGGCCTGTCCGGCGGCATTCAGCAGGCGGACGCTGTAGGCATATGCCTCGCCAGACTGCTGTTTGGCAGTCACCTGTGCGTAGGATGCGGCCGGGTAATGGATATGCGGATAGTCCTCCGCGACCAGTTCCCGGAGGATACGTCGGACCGAATCACGCAGACTGCCCATGGTCAGACCCCCTTGAAGAAGATTTTGGACCGGATGAACCCCGCGTCGCTGACAGTGAAGAGAACCTTGCGGATCATAAAGTCCCCTGAAAGCTGCGGGTGAACCAGCCGGAACTTGGTGGAGTGGCGCAGCTGCGGGACCGACACTGTGGTCAGGACCCAGAGCCCGCGCTCCTTGGTAAGAGAGACGATGTTTTTGCCATATTCGAAGAGCATCATCGCGGTCTGCACCGGCGGCTTCCCCCAGCGGTAAACTCCATCCTGCATATAGCCGGACGCGGAGACGCCCCAATGGTGGTTGATTCCCTCGATTGCCGAAAGAGCCGTCCCGTTGATGACCGGATAGACCCGCTGCGGGTAGACGGCGGAGGAGAGCTCCAGAGAGGGGATACCCGCCGCCCGGCAGCAGTACCGGACCACCTCCTGCGGGGTTGCTCCCGCAAAGCTGTGATTGAGCGGGGTCAGCGCCAGCCGGAGGGCGGCGTCTCGGAGACGAACCTCCCTGACGCTGCCGGAGCTGGCAAAGTCTGCGGCGAGCAGGCCCTCGAAGACCTTTGTAAAGCTGCCGCTGTACCCGAGGTAGAGGGCGGCGGGGTCCATCCGCTTGAGCCGCACCGCATCCCCCAGCGGGGAGGTGAAGCGCACCGCCGCCCAATCGCTGGGCGAATCATCGCTGCTGCAGATCGTGAAGGCGACGCCCTGTTTGAAGGTATAGCTGCCAAGCTGCGCCGCCATGGTCGGGTAAAAACAGTCCATCATGGCGCTACCTCCCCGGATCGAAGATCGGGCTGCTTGCCGTCTTATCCTCGATTTTCGGCGCGCCGCCGCGCGAGCTGTCCAGATAGATCCGGTAGTCCTCGGTGAGATCGGGCGCCGCGCCGCCGGCGTTTCCGGATGAGCTGACCGTTGCCGTCACCGGCATCGGGATGTATTCCCAAAGCTCCAGCTTCGCGGCATACTGGTCGCTTTTGTTGGTCCGGCTGTGCGAAAAATCTTTGAACAGGACGGTGGAGAGGCCGATGGCGGCGGCCTCCGAACAGACCAGCGTGAGAGGGACGGGCACGATCTGTCCGGACGCCTTGAAGAGATTGTTGATCCGGGTGAGCTTCTGCAGGGCGGTTTCGTTCGCGGTGGCGTCGATGATCAGCTCGATGGTGACCTTTGCATCCTCATAGCCGACCGCCTGCTTCGGCTTGACCGCCGAGCCCTCGACCTCCACCTCGTCGATGGCGGCGGCGCATTTGATCTCCAGCTTTTTGACCAGTCCGGGGAGCGTAACGCCCCCGAGCCGGATCAGCTGATCCTCCTGATATATCATTCGCTTCCCTCCCCGGAGACAGTGATATCGATTTCGGGGGCGCTGTTGGTTTCATCCTCCAGCTCCTCGAGCAGCGCCCTGAGCTTCTGGATGTCCTCAATGTCCTTCAGGCTGATGGCCAGCACCAGCTTCTCGATGATAAGCTGACGTTCGCCGTCCGCGCCGGTCAGGCCCTGTGCGGCCCCTCCCTGCAGCTCCACCGCCTTCTCCATCGTCTGGGCGGGCAGGTCTGCGGTCTGCTCCATGCCGTCCCGGAAGGTGGTGAAGACGCGGGAACCGGACAGGGTGAGATCCGAAAGCGGGCCTTCCTGCGCGTCTGAGAAAGGCAGCATCTTACGGATGCGGCTCAACGCTCCGCGCACCGCCTCAACGGGTGCTTCCACCATGCTCCTGATCCCATTGGTGAAGAAGCTCAGGATATTCGCGCCCATCTGCTGGAACCACTCGGGCAGCCCGATAAAGAAGTCCTTCACCCGCTGGATGCCGGTCATGAAAGTCGTACTGATATTGTTCCACAGATTGACCATAAAGGCGCTAATCTGATCCCAATGGCTGATGATCGCCATCGGAATGCTGATGAAGGGGAACAGCGCTGCGACAGCCTCCTGCATCCATCCGGGCATCCCCTCGAAGAGGCCCCGAATCCAGTCGAATCCGGCGCGGATGCCGCCCACGAATGCGTTCCATGTGTCTCTGCACCACGCAGTGACCAAATCCCAGTTGCGCCAGAGAAGGATGATGGCGGCTATCAGGGCGATAATTCCGAGGACGATCCATGTCACCGGGTTTGCCAGCAGGGCGGCGGTGAAGCTCCAGACGGTTCCAATCAGCGGAACCAACGCACCCTTTGCAAGGAAGAATCCGTACTGGATGAGGAAAAGGCCGTATTTCACTGCTGGGCCGATTCCGGCGAGCAGTTTGGCGCTCCTGATCAACCCTCCGAATAGTGTGCCTAGCCCTCCGAGTCCAATCTTCAACACTCCAATTGCAGTCATTAGACCGCCGAACGCCATGATTATATACATAAGATTGCTGATGAGCTGCGGGTGCTGTTCGGTGAAAGATGCAAACGACTTCGCCCCGCTGTCCAGAATCTGTATCAGCTCTGAAAAGCGTGGAAGCATCGCATTTCCCACAGTTTCCAGCGTCGCCTGCATCTGTTGCTGTAGGAGCTGCCAGCTCTGGCCCGGAGGGGCGTTGATGGTGTTGGCCATTTCTTCGGTGATCTTCGTCCCTTTGCCCATCGTGTCGTAGAGGGTCAGGATGTTGCCCTGCAGGTCGCCGATATTGCCGTAGAGCAGGTCGATCAGCTTGACCGCTTCGATCGTGCCGAACGCTTTTTGCAGCTCTACTTTATCCGCCGCCGTCATCGTCTCCCCGAATTTGCCCTTCAGGAGACTGAGCACCTCGGGCATCGATTTGAGCTGCCCGTTGGCGTCGGTGAACTTGAGGCCCAGCTCCTCGCCGGCCTTGGCAGCGGACTGAAGGAAAGCGGTATACTTCGTCCCGGCCTCACTGCCGCCCATTGTGGCCTGCAGCATCCCAAGCACTGAGAGCTGCTCCTCCAGCGGCACATTGGCCTGCGTGGCCGATCCGCCCAGCGCTGAGATTGCGCTTGCCATCTCGCTGCCGTTTGTCTTGAACTGCTTGACGCTCTGAGAGATCCCGCCCGAGAACATTTCGGCAAACTCGATATCGCTGAGGTCCTCGTAGTAGCCCTTGTAGATGCCGTATCCGGTGGCAAAGAGGTCGGTCATCTGTCCGACCGTTGCCTTGGTGGCCTTTGCGGTCATACCCGCGAGCCGGGTGTATTCGGTCACTCCTTCGTCCGAGAGGGAGGCGATGCCCGACTTGATGTCATAGGCGGCGGAGATGAACTCTGCCTTGCTGGTGCCCGCCCAGGTGGAGGTAAACTGCTTTGCGGCGTCCTCTACCGCCCCGAGACTTTCCACCCCGAGGGAAGAGAGCTCCGCCAGAGCATCCTGCGTCCCGAAGATGGATTTCACCGGGGCAGCCATACCCTTGGCAATTTCCGTCCCGGTTCCTACGAGGACGACGCCGTCGCGGGCACAGGCAGCCATACTGGTGGAAAACTGCTGAAACTTATCGGTTGTTTGACCGACCGAACGCTGTATTTTCGCGGCGGGGCCGCTCATCCGATCAATCATGCTGACAATCATCGAGAGCTTAAAGATGGATTCCAATGCCATTTTTGTTTCACCCCCTTGCATTTGAAGTCAAATTTGCTATACTGAAATAAAAGACATATCGAGAGGTGCAAAGCTATGTTTGGACTTTTTGCTGATATTCTCGGAAATCCACTGGTTTTTGTGGTCTTGGTTGTGATCGGATTTGCTTTCCTGTTCTTCCTGCTCTTGGCTGCGGCTTATTTTGTGGCCTGTGCCATTATGCTGGTTTTCTGTATCCCTTATACTTTTTGGCGGGCCAGGCCCGCTGCACAGGAGGTCCCTGTCATTGAACTTCCGGGAATGCGGGGGGCCTTTCACGAAATGGCAAATGCCGCCCGTTTATACCTCCACTGGATGACAGGCAGGCCGCACAGCATCAAATCCTTTGCGATCCGATAGACTTCAGGCTGTGAGCCGGGACATTGTTCCCGGCTCATTTTTCTTTCTGGAAGGCTCTCGCAACGCCATTGGTGACGATGCGCTGGAAGTCCTGCTCTACGATCCGGGCCTTTGCCTCCCACTGGCAGAGCTCCTCGAGGTCGCAGGCCCCAAGCTGCTCATCGGTGACATAGGGCAGGAACGCCCGGATGTGCAGGCAGAACGACTCATATACGCTGCCCTCAATGGCAGCGATATGATCCTCTATAACTTTTTTACCGAGATATCCTTCGAGAGGCCCAGCAGGGCGAAGAGCTTGTCGGTCAGGCTCATCGCGATCGCCGGGTATTCCTCGATGTCTGTAGCCAGCGCGTCAAGCTGCTCGGGGACGATGTTATCGATCACGAAGGCGCGGGTTGCCTTGGTCGGACTGTTGGCGCTTGTCTTCACGAAGCGGTCGTAGCTTGCCATCGTCGGCTTGCGGAAGAGATAGCTGCGCTTCTCGGTGGTATCGTCGTCGAGCTCCAGCGTCACATCGACGGTGTAGAGCTTCTCATACTTGGCCTTGATTGCGTCGAGGTCAATCACGTTACTCATGGATTTTCTCTCCTATCTTTTCTTTTTTGCCATTTAAGTTGGAATTTGGAATTACAGGGCCTTTAGCCCGTCGCGGACGATTTGTCCGTAGACGAGAAATTCCACCTCGACGGTGAGGCTCTTGTCGCCCTGCGCCCCCTTGTTGGTCACCTTGCTGGGGGTCAGGCGGTTGATCACATCGTTGCGGATTCTTTCGCCGTCTTTGGCATAGCTCACGATCACCTTGGGAACCTCGACGCTGTAGATCCCCACGCCCTGGCTTTTGCACCAGGCGGCAAACTCGTCGAACTCCTCCTTCAGGAAGGTGATCTTGCAGTTGCCCTTGTAGTTGCCCCTGCCGTACCCATGCGGCAGGGAGCCGGCGCCGTAGACCAGCTCCTTCTCGAGCTCGTCGTCATAGTCGATGCTCTGCGCCCCGAGATCAAGGCCGGGCATCTTCAGGGTGATGTCGGACCAGCCGTAGTAAATGCCGTTGACTGCTGCCATAGCTTACTCTCTCCCTTCAGTTGGCCGCATAGGGATTTTCCATACCGAGATCCACTCTGATCTCCCGGACATGCCCCACCGGCACATAACGGATTACCAGCTCCAGCGTCTCGCTGGTCAGGATGTCCTGCCCCTCCGGCACGACGACCCGCGCGGAGGAGATCTCCCCGGCGGCAATCATGTCGTCAAGGGGGATCATCGCCATCTCGCCGATCGCCGAGAGCTCCCGGTCGAGGTTGCTGATATCGACATACCGCTGCAGCTGGGTCAGCAGCCGCGCGCGGACCTCCCGGCAGATCTTGTTGGTGACCCGAATACGCTCGGCATACTGGTAGTCGCTGCCGTCCGGGCAGAGCAGGCGGGCGTTGGTGACATACCATCCGGACAGTCCCTCATAGCGCCGCAGCGTCAGATAGCCCGCCGCGTCGAGGGTTTCGGTTTCCGCCTCAATCCCTTCGGGGGTGAGGGAGAGCAGCTTCTCATCCGAAATTGCAAAGGAGCGCGTCTCGCCGATCGACTGCTGGACCGATGCGCGTGCGTAGAGGCCGCAGATGAGCCCGGCAAGATTGATTTCCTGCGTGGTCCCATCCATCCGGCGGTAATTGCCGCGCGCCGTTACCACCTGCAGGTAGATGCTCTCCACGCCCCTGCGCTGGCTGACCAGTGAGGTGACGTAGTCATCTGTGTTCTGCCGGGAGGCAGGAGGTTCTGCTTCCATCACAAGGAAGAGCGGCTTTTTGTAAGTGCTGTGATAAGTGGCTGCCACGGCCGCACAGGCGGACCAGAGGGACGGCTCAGAGCTGCCTACGATATGGACGAACTCGATGACGTCGTGGATACCGCGCACCATATCCAGCGCTTGCAGCACATCATCGTTGGTCATGGCCGGAGCGGTGGTTGTGAAGGAGAAGAGGTCCCCCGGCGCGAATCCGTCCTCTCCGGCGGTGAAGGTGAGTGTCAGGCCGGTGTTCTCGACGGCGAGGCTGCCGTTCGAGGGGACCGTCTGCTCTTCATTCCACGTGCTTCCGCCGTCCAGACTGACCCGGACAGCCGCTTCGTTGAGTCCGCCCGGTATCGTAACCTTGATCTGAATCCGGTAGGCATTATGAGGAGAACCGCTGACCGCCACCGTCCCGCTGCCCTGTGCGACAGCGGTTACGCTGGAGGGTATTCCTGCCGTCGATGCAACAGCCGGAATGCAGTAGACCAGGTTGGCGCCGTTCTCGATGCTGTCCATGACGGCGTCGGCGAGCGGAGAGAGCCCCAGCAGTTCCCGGATACGCCTGGCGCTCATCGAGCTGCGGATCACGATGGCTTCGCTTGCGGTGACAGGAGACGCGCCGATCTTCGCGTGGATGCCGACCGCACTTACCGCAGAGGCCAGCGCCCCGTCGGACAGGTTAATATTGACGTCCCGAAGCATTTATCCCCCCACCTTTCCGGTCCTGAATTTTTTGACGGCCGCGAGGAAGTCCGCGCGGGATACGCACTTGCCCTTCCGCCAGCCCTGCTGGGTCATCACCCCGGCCATCACCGGGGCGGAGATTCCATTTTCCCGCTGATGCTGCTCCACCGGAAGCAGCTCCGCAGAGTTTTCCTTTGCCATTGATATCCTCCTGTTCCTTTACGCCTACGCCCTTATGGGCCTCAGCCATTTTCGCGCTGTGCATTTACGGTATAGTCACTGACGGGCGCGGTCTCGACCGGCAGGTAAATTCCGCCGGTGCAGTTGACGGTCAGGATCACTGATACGTTTGCCCGGAGCAGCTCGTCGGACTTCTCGCTCCATTGGACCTCGCCCGGCTCGAGCCGGATGCCGAAGCCACCCGCATCCGCGATGACCGGCTTGATCGCCGCCAGAAGCTCGACGTAATACTCCTCCAACGGTGCGAAGGTGTATTCCCCAAGCACGACCGAGAGGGCAACGCTGCGCTCAAACTTGCGCCGGGCGCGCCCCTCCTGTACAGCGACTCGCTTGCCGCTGGCGGTGAGGCTCTCCGCCGAGATCAGTACCCCGGCGACATGGCTTTCCGCACAGGCCGCCAGTTCCTTTTCGGTCAGGTAGACAAGCGTTTCCGTCCCCATGATCGATCGGATCAGCCCGGTCAGATAATCTCTCGCTTCGGTAATCATCGCCTAGACCTCCTTGGATACTTCCTGTTCAAGCCGCGTCCGGATTTCCTCCAGATCCTCCTTGCCAAGCCCCAGAAAGGGCCGGGCGGGCAGCTGCACCCGGACGCTCTTCTTGCTGATCCAGTGTCCGCCCACCTGAAAGCGAAGGCACCTGGCCTTTTTCGCCCGGATGGTCACCGGACGCTTATCCCCGAACTGATGGCGGGCCGCGTAGATCACGTTGGTTCCAACCGCGAAGCCCTTTTCGTCCGCTCTGGAACGGATGGAATTGCGCAGCCGGGCCGTCTGCACCAGCGTTTTTCCCTTACCCAGCCGCGCCCGCAGCGAGGGCTTCCATGGCTGACCATCCGGTCCCTGCTGGGCTTTGAACCGCAGCCGGGTGCTGGTCCGCACCCCTTCGGCGAGGCTCTCGTTGAGCCCCTCCAGATCAAGGTCCGAGAGCCGCCGGAGTTTAGCCGTCAGCCGGGCGATGTCGCCGGTGAGCTGTACGCCCGCCATTACATGCCCCTCATCCGGTCGCGGGAGAAAATCCGCTGCGGCCCGGACATCTGAAAGCCGGTGGCCGACGCGGCGGACGGGCTTTCGCTGTCCGCCCCGATGCTTACTGTCCCTGCCGCCGCAAGCTGCAGGAACTTGAGAGCAAATTTGTACCGCTCAAGGTAGTTCTGTTCCCGGTCCGCCTCAGTCCCCACACCGATGCGGGAGACCAGATTGTAGACCGCGATGTCTTTCGCATACTTGGAAATCACCTTCGGGACCCGGGTGAGCGGGACGGCGTACCGTTTGGCGAGATAGCCGTCAATTTCCGCCTGCGCGTCTTCTGCCGCCGCTTCGATGAGGGGGAGGAGACGCTGCTCGCGCTCCTCCTCATCTCGGATGTACTGATCCCCCAGCAGGGAATTAATCAGATCGTCCTTGAGCATTGCCCTCACATCGGCGGCGTTGCAATAGGCAGCCACCGCTACTTCCCGCTGACGGCCCCGGTGGACTTATAGGCGCACTGCCACAGGCCGAATCCGGCGTTGCCCCGCGCGTCCGCGCCGTAGACATACTCGGCACGCATGAATACGTTGGCGTCGCGCGGATTGTCCAGAGTAACCATTTCCGGCTTTTTGCGCTGCTGGAAGATCAGCGGCTTGATGACCCCGCCGGTGGCCATGAGGTACCATTCGGATGCGTTCGCCGACAGCTCCGGGACAACCTCGACCTCCGCGGTGTCCCGCATGACGTTGGTCGTGCCGTCGATCGTTTCCGCCTTGACAATCTGCCTTGCCAGCGACTCGAGCTGCGGCGGGACGACCAGCCTGTTCGGCATGATCTTCAGCGGCTTGCCCTCTTCATTGACCAGAGACATCATCGAGGCGCGGGCGGCGGCGTAGCTTTCTGAGGACAGCTGCGCGGTTCCAAGGTTGGAGGCGGTGACTCCTTTTTTCACCGGGTGATTGGTCGCAAAGAACGGCTTGCCGTCATAGCAGAGGGCGGTCTCTCCCTTCAGCAGCAGCCCGAAGACCAGTTCATCCGGCCAGAAGGCAGCCGCCTCGCCGAGCCGGGAAAAGAGCGGGGAATAGACGCCGTAGCGGTCGTCCTCGATCGCGTCCCTCTTGACCGATACGGTCATCTCGAAGGGCTTATTGATGATTCGATAGCCGTCTGCGGCGAGCTGCTTGATGACGCGGTCGCCGATCCATTCCCGCATACCGGGCAGGGCGGACAGCCAGGGGTAAACCTCTTCGCCCGCTTCGCTGGGAACAAGGGTAGCGAATTTATCCCACTTGGGAGCGGAGTTTTCAAACGCCTTGTTGAACAGGGCTTTGAAGCCGGTATTCAGTCCGGCGAGGCTTGCACTGGTAATCTGCATAACTGTTTCCCTCCTTATCTTGTTTCAACGATGACCTGCCCGCCGTCGAGGCCAAGCACCTTGCCTGCGGCAGAGCTGCCGGTGGCGGTCTTGCAGACGGTGCAGTCATCTTCGATGTAGCAGCTCTGGCCAACCAGCGCGATGGTCACCGCGTCGGTGCTGCTGTTGTCCCACAAAAATGTGCCGCGCCGGATCGTGACCTGCTCCCCGGCCGCCGCGTCGTTCTCCGCGCGGCCCAGAGCGGTCAGGCTTGCAGCTTTAGTGGCTGCCGCCGCCTTTCCGCTGGCGTTTGCCACTACCAGAGCGCCGGCGAAGATTGCGGAGGCCGCCTCCAGTACAATGATCCGGCCCTCGGTTTCAGCGGTTTTTCTTGCTGCTGTCAATGCCATAATTTCTCATCCTTTCTGGCAAAAATCGGTGTATTCATTCTTCTTCCGCGCCGCCGTACTGCTTCAGTTCCTCCGGCGTAAGGCCGAGGTTCTTGCAAACAAGCAGACTGTCGGCATCCCCGGCGCCCCTGGCTTTGGGCGGGACGTCCGTCCTGCCCATCGGCACCGAGGCCGGGGCGAGCGAGACGAACTTCTCGAAGCCTTCCTTATCCTTCAGGACATAGGCGGCCGCCCACTCCTTCTGAGCCGGGGTGATCTTACCCTCGGCAAGCGCCTTCTCCACCAGCTCGGCGGACTGCCGCTGTTCGAGCTGTGCCTTGAGCGCGAGGAAGTCCGCTGCCGGTACATAGTTGGCGGGGTTCTTCAGCGCCATGATCTTCGCGCTCACCGTCGCGGCGTCGGCGTCCTCCGGCACCTCCAGCAGCCCGGCGACCGTCTTGCAAACCACCGGCTCGGCGGGAGGCGGGGCTTCCAGCCGGGCTTTGAGCGCCTCCATGATTTCCTCCTCGCCGGCGGCGTTGTCCAGGCCGAGGAGCTCCGCGAGTTTCTTCAGGATATCCATGATATTGTCCTCCTCATCTTTACAGGCAATCGGGAACTGCCCCTCGATCGCCGGGGTGTTGGTCAGCGCCACCGAATGCAGCAGCACCGCCTTGTTGTCAGATTTTCGTGCCATGACCACCGGGGAGCAGTAGCGGTACTCCCGCTGCCTGATCCGGTCGCTGGCGCGTTCGGTCCAGTCCACCTTCGCCGCGATCGAGTGGTCGGTGAGCAGCAGCTCCCTGATCCACCCGGCGGCGGGGGCCTCCTGTCCGTACAGCGTCTGGTGCTCATAGTCCACCACAATATCGACGCCCTTGCCCTCCATCGCCTGCTTCATGGCCTCGAAGCTCTCGGCGTCCACCACGAAGTCGCCCTTCGTGCTGTGCACCTGTCCAAGGGGCAGGATATCGAATACTTCGGGAGCGTCGCCGAGCGGCTGCAGGGTAGACATTACAAATCGTTTCATCGTTTCCTCCGTTCCGTCTTAAAATCGCCGCTGGCCGCGTGAAAACGCGGGAAAAACGGGGTGATGGGTTTTCTCCGGGCAGGTTTCCGTTTATCCGTCAAAACGTCATACAGGCGATTTCTCGCTGCCTTCCCGTTCCCGGCGTTCATACGCCGTTTTGATGCTCTCGGGGAAACCGTCCAGGTCAGGCTCATAGGCCACCGTCGCCGCGTTGTAACCAAAGCCCCGGTCGGGTCTGACCGAGATAAACCCGCTGCCGACGTCCACCCGCTGCGGGACCTCCGTCTCCACCTTCAGACCCATCCGCCGGACCTGCGCCTCGGTCAGACTGATCACCGAACAGCGGCAGCGAAAGCCGTTGGGCGGGTACCATGTGTCCCAGACCGGCGAATCCGCCGGAAAAACCCTCCCGTTCATGGCCAGATGACTCTTGCGGGTGTGGGAATCCTCGACCGCGTCGTACATCCAGTAGGGCCGGTCCCGCAGGACGGCGGGCGAACGCATCTGCCGGTATGCCCCGACATTGTAGGCCGTTTGGAGATTGGTGCGAAAGACGTTCTCGGCCTGATAGGGGGTTACCCCCCGGTAGCCGCGTTCCTTCAGCCAGTCGTTCATACCGGCGCGGAACTGCTCGAGGGTTGTGCCGTCCTCGATTGCTTTTGCCAGCGTGTCCTGAAACTGCTTGAGAACGGTGGCTGACGAGTAGCCGGAGACGGTAAAGGCCAGAGCCCGGTACCGCGCCCGCAGACGGAAGAATTCGTGCGGAGAAAGGGCGAGCTTGCTTTGAAAATATTCGAGAGCTTCCTCGTAAGTCATCCGCTGCCCGGCGGCAATCCCGAAGAGTTCGGCGATCCGCTCATCCATGCGCCCTCAGCCTCCCCGCGAGATCCGCCGCCAGCATGGCGTCGGCCAGAAGGCCGGTAAGCTTGTCGCTGCAGGATTCTTCAAACAGCTCGTTGACCGTCTGCTGGTCCTCCAGCTCCCGGCGCAGCTCCTCGAGGGAACCTGCCTTCAGCGCCAGCTCCCGCACCGGCCGGAATACCTGTTCAAACAGATCCGCCGAGAGGGCGATCGACCGGTCCCCCAGCGCGTCGATCCGCTTTTGATAGTCCGAGGCGGCGGTCAGCTCCGGCGTCTCCTTGTTGACAAACGCTTTGAGCGGCAGATCAAAGCCCTGATTCTGACGGGCGGTGACCGCCTCGCCGTCCCTCGGCGCGGGAATCCCGAACCGCTCGTAGATGTGTGACAGCGGCAGCGGAACCCCCATCGAGGACAGCTCCGAGAAGATCTCGGCCAGCAGCTTCAGGTCCTCCGGAATCTCGCAGTCGAATTTGATCGACGGGAGCCGGGAGGTTTCGCCGAAGTTGAAGAGAACCAGCGGACGAATCAGGTCATCCCGCAGGGTGGATTCCAGCGCCGCGCAGTCGGCGAAGGTCAGGTCATGCCGGACCTCGTTATGCGTCTTGCTCTGTGCGTAGCTGCCCCCGCCGCTGTCCGAGGTGAGCGTCTGCCCGAGGATGGCCTTGGACGTCTGCTCGTCGCAGTAGCGGGCCAGCCGCTCGAAGACGTCCGAGGAGGAGGTCTTGTTCGCTTCGATGAACTCGATCGCGGCGGTGGCCGGAATCATCCCGGCCGCGTCGCTGCCCAGCTGCACCAGCGCCTGCATGAGTTTGTTTCGGTCATCCTCCGACGCCGCCGCATCGTATTTGCCAAGGCGCAGCGGCATCCCGTAGACCTCCGCGAACGCCACCCAGTCCTTGACCGAATAGTTTTTGAAGAGGTACATCCACGCGCAGACCCGCAGGACTCCGGCGCGGGAGGGATGCCCGGAACGGGCGCGGTAACGGTGGACGATGAACTTGTTCGGGATAAGGTCCCTGCCGGTGGGAGCATCGTTTGTGATCAGCTTCATCCGGTCATCCTGATCCCAGAGCAGCAGCTTCTGGTGGATCGGGATGATCTCTTCCACTGCAACGGCGCCGTTTTGATACCGCCAAATGATCTCCGAGATGGAGATGCCCTTCCCGATCGCGTCAAGCAGCTCCAGCAGGACGCTGTCAAAGTTGCGGATCGCCCCGATCTGCTCCGAGACGAAGGCGGCGATTTCCTGATCCCGCGCCTCCTCGCCGAAGGGGACGACCTCATAGTCGAGGCCGGTGACCGCGTTCTTCCGGGTCTGCAGCTGGCTGAACAGGTGCGGATCTTTTTCCTCCATCTCCTCGAAAAGCTGCATCTGGCGGCTGACGTCGCCGTCGTCCGCCTGCCGGAAGATCCGCGCCAGCTTCTGCGGGTCGAGTCCGTTGGAGGGATAATCCGACCAGCGGCTGTATTTTGGCGGGATGGCGATCCTCCCCATGGCGGGCTGGGCGCGGGGACGGACAATCACTTTCTTCATTTTGGCATCACCTCCTTAGTCTTAGTAGGCCCCGCCGCCGAAGCGCGCGCCGCGCCGCTGTACGGTGCTGTATCCGGCGTCCGCGCCGAGATGGCTGCCCATTGCCAGACGGACGGCCATCTCCAACCCGTCCGGGCCGTCGTCGTTTTTGCCATGGGGATATTCCTCCAGCTGCTTGAGCAGGGTTTTGTGTTTCCTCGAAAATTTGATGTAGTGGTTTTTAACAAGCGGCTGCAGGGACAGGATGCGGATCTCCTTGCTCTGGCGGTTGTTGATCTCCTCCACCGGCAGATAGACGCCGGTTTCGCGGGACCGCTCCGCCATGACCTTCGCAAAGAAATACTGGAACTGCACCGTCTCAACCCCGAAGCGCTGATATGGTTTGCGGAGATCCCGCATCGCCCGGCGCTGCATCTCAATCGCGTCGTCTATGATGACGTCCGGCGTCCGGCGCTCGGTTGAGCCCTCGATCACATAGAGATAGCCGGTGCGGATGTTTTTGGCAATCCCGATCAGGGTGCTGGTATCCGCGTGCCTGTTTTTGCCCAGCGAGGGGTCGTTGGCGGCAAAGAGGACAAATTCGGGGGATGTAAAGTCCGGCGGATCGTCGTCCCAAAATTCGAACCACTCCGGGTTGAAGGCGCAGCTGTCCGGGTCGATGGGGTTGTTCTGCAGCTCGGAGTTGAAGGACGCCTCACCCTCCGATACCCTGATGACCATGAGGGCGTAATAGTCAAGCTTCTCCGGCCAGAGGACTTCTGTGCCCTCCAGCATGGCTTCCCGGTTTTCCTCGAAGAATTCCTTCGCCAGCTCCTTTCGGCGGGGATTCTCCAGATCGGTGTAGACCAGCTCCCATGCATCCCAGAGATCCGTATGTACCGCCGGGCTGATGATGGCCCGGTAGGTCACCGCATCATACTCCGCGTTTTTCAGAACTTTTGACAAAAGGGAATCGAAATGCAGGATTGTACCGATATAGACGATATCGGTGTAGGTGTCTCCGGCCTTGGAAACGGCCTTATAGTACCAGCTTGCCAGCTTGCGGCGCTGCTCGGGCGTGTTGACGTTCTCATCGTTCTCGACGTCGTCGAGGGTTATGAGGTCCGGCCGCCAATTGCGGTGGCGGCGGCCGCGGATTTTCTTTCCGCTGCCGATGCCCTCCACCTTGATATCGGTCGCGGTGATCATCACGCCCGAGGTCCATACCTTGCCGCCGCGCAGGCTGCCGAAGTCCTCGAGGATCCGTGGGTTCTCCTCCAGTTCGGTTTTGATATCTCCTAAAAATCCCTCCGCCTGCTCCGAACTGTCCGACAGAATCAGGAGGTAATGCTTGTATTGGTAAAGGATCGCGTGAAGGTTGTCCTTGAAGGTAAACGACGTGGATTTGGCGTGCCCTCTGGGCGCGGCGATTGCGCGCTTGCAGCCCGGTTTCCTGTTGATGGTTTCGGCCGAGGTCAATGCGCTGCACCCCTTGAGCACGCCGTCCATCCAGATGTCGTCCAGCTCCTCGTGGAACCTTGGGGATTTCCTGATGAAGTAATGCGGAAGATATGCCCTGCCGAAATAGGCGAGGTCGATTGCCCCGAGCTGTCGGCGCAGCCCGTCTTTCCCGGTGAGGGGAGCGAGGCCCGCCCGGTACTCCTGCCAGAGCCGCCGGCGTTCTTCCGGCCAGCGGCCCGGCCGCTGTACATACTCCTCGAACAGCTCCCGCTGATAGCGGGCCTCATCGACCGCCTGCGTATCAACCGACAGGACGCCGATGTATTCATTCAGGTTGATCCCCATGCGATCACTCCTCCGCCAAAATCATCTGCCTGGCATCGATCAGCAGGTCGCGCATCCGGCGTGCCAACTCGGGGCTTCCCTTGACCGTTTCCAACATCTTTTCCTCAAGCTGGCCGAATGCGAGCTCCGCCTTTTTCTTCAGGTCTGCCTGCGTCCTCTTTTCGTAGGTTGCGTTGCGCGAGAGCGAGGCGATCAGCCGCCCTGCTTTATCCAGCGGCATTTCCTCAAATTCCTCCTCCGCGCTGCTGACCCGGCGCATCAGTCCATCCATCATGACCATGGATGCCGCCCTGGTGTAGTCCAGCTCCGGGTGTGCTTCCACCGCCGCGGCGATGGCCTTTGTGCGCTGCAGCGTGTCGATCACCCGTTCCGCCGTTTTCTTCGTCCGCTGCTAGTATCTCCCAACCGCCGATTTGCTGATCTCAAAGCCCTGCTCCTTAAGCCATACTGACAGCTCGATAAACGAGTTGGCGGGATTGGCGAGCTTTTGATCGAGCTGTACCCGCACATCCTCCGGCAGCCGGTCGATACTCGAACAGGTGCGCCGCGCCTGCTCAGACATCGATTCCCGGATCGTCGATCGTGCCCTCCAGCAGATCGACGCCCCTCTTGGTCAGCTTGATGACCGCATCCTTACGGTAGGCAGTGTAGGCGTTCACCGTCCGGTCGGTGAAGACAATATACCCGCCGTCCAGCAGATACTCCAGATATTTGGAGATGTCCGGCGACAGAATCAGGTCTGCCCCCACCATCGCGTTGGCGATCTGACGGGTCAGCAGGGAGTTGCGTGGGCCGCTCCCGAGATACCGGATAATATAACCCCGGACCGATTTGTTTTTGCTGACCTCCTGCTCTGTCATCTCATCCAGGATTGCCATGGCCTGTTATTCCTCCTTTGCTTTGTCTTTATAAAGAATCTGATCGATTTTATCTTCAATCCGGCTCATCAGCCGGATATGGTCCTCCCGCAGCACAAACACCAGCGGCAGGTCCGCCTTCAGCTCTGAGAGCTCCTTTCTCAGTTCCGCGGTTTCCCGGCTGTGCTTTGTGTCCAGCTGCTCCAGCCGGTCCAGATGCTCCGCCGCCATGGGTACGATCTTTACCTGTTTCATATCTTACTCCTTTGCCGCCAGCCAGTTTTTGCCGCTGTGCGCCTCGGCGATCAGAGGGACGGACA
>ERZ857984.773-NODE-773-length-33703-cov-4.657454_pt1 | contig 33703 bp, 35 predicted proteins | sample MGYA00519914_ERZ857984 | MGnify/ENA primary metagenome ERZ857984 (study PRJEB31778, sample SAMEA3449417) | human gut metagenome | biome: human gut; feature: human-associated habitat; material: faeces | place: United Kingdom | collected 2010/2012 ... | reverse complement strand
CAGCCAGCGCGGCCGTGCCTCCGCACACGCCGGTCACCACCGCGATCTGGGGCACCACACCGGACACCCGGGCGATCTCGGCGGTCAGGGCCGCGTTTGCGGCCAGCAGGTCCAGGCCTTCTTCCAGCTTCGCGCCCACAGAGTCGTAGAACGTCACCACCGGATTGCCGGTCTTGGCGGCCATGCCAAGGACCTTGCGGTTTTTATTCAGATCCTTTGCGGTCACGGCGGCGCCGCTCTGGCACACCGCATACACCGGCTGGCCGCCGGCGCAGCCGTACGCGGCCTGTACCGCGCCGCCCGCAAACAGCTCGGTATAAACGCTTTCATCGAAGAAAGCGGCCAGGATCTCGCCCTTGCTCAGCTTTTTAGAAGCCATGTGAAACCCTCCTGCATTGATTGATCTAGTTTTGAGTTCATTATACTATTTTGACAAATGGATAACAATAGTTTTTTGCCCGCGCAAAAGCTATCGTGCAACAAAATTGTCTGAATGTGACAGCTTATTTTGCGCCCCGTGCCGGCCGCCTGCGGGGCGATCTTTGCCGGGTTTGCACCGCCCTTTCCTGCTGCTCCTGGGTCACGGCGCGCGCTTTGCCCTTCTGGGCGGCGGCGCGCAGGGCAACCAGCTCGCTTTTGGCAAGGGGCCGGTACTGGCCGGGCTGCAGCATCCCCAGCTTCACCGCGCCCACGGCGCTGCGCCGCAGGCGCACCACCTCCAGCCCCACCGCCTCGCACATGCGGCGGATCTGGCGGTTCTTGCCCTCCTTGATGGTCATTTCCAGCACAGTGCGGCCGGGCTCGTCCACCACCACGTTGATCACGGCGGGCTGGGTTACGGCCCCGTCGTCCAGCTGCACTCCCTTGCTCAGGGCGATCACCTGGCTCTCCTCGGCCCGGGGGCGCACGGTCACCCGGTACAGCTTGCTCACCCCGTGGGAGGGGTGCATCATCAAATTTGCAAAATCGCCGTCGTTGGTCAGCAGCAAAAGGCCCTCGCTGTCTTTGTCCAGGCGGCCCACCGGGAACACCCGCGCCGGGTAATCGGCCAGCAGGTCCATCACGGTCTTGCGGCCCCGCTCGTCGCTGGTGGTGGTCACATAGCCCCGGGGCTTATACAGCGCCAGGTAATGATACTCCTGCTTTTTCACAAGCCGCACCCGCTCGCCGTCCACCATCAGGGTATCGCGGCCCACGTCCATTTTGTCGCCCAGCTTTATGGGGTGGCCGTTTACCTTAACCCGCCCTTCCCCAATAATCAGCTCGGCCGCCCTGCGGGAGCACAGCCCCTGCTCGGCCATTACCTTTTGAATGCGTTCCAGTGCCATACGTTCGTTCCTCTCTCTTGTTGCTCCGCCGGCGCTTGCCGCCGGCCAGATCGGCAAAAGGGGCGGCTCTGCCGAACCGCCCCCAAAGTTTTGTTATTCCGCGGGCGCGTCTTCCCCAGCCGGCGCGGCTTTTGCTTCCTTTTTCGCCGTCAGGGCGCAAAGCTTGTCCACCAGCTCGGGCAGCATGTTCAGCGCGCGGTCCACCGTGCTGTTGGAATCCGCCAGCTGGATGGTGCGCACATTGCCGTCCCTGATCACAAGAAACGCCACCGGCGTGACCGACACGCCCGCGCCGCTGCCGCCGCCGAACAGCTCCTTGGTCGTTTTTGCGCCGAAGTCCGACCCGCCCGAGGCAAACCCAAAGGTCACCTTCGACACAGGCAGGATCATGGCGCCCTCCACCGTGATGGGGTCCCCAATGATGGTGTTGGAGCCCACCATTTCCCGGATCTTATCCAACGTAACGCCCATCAGACCTTCCAGCGGCCGTTCTGCCATACCGTATACCTCCTAAAAGGGCCAGGCCCCTTTTTTAAATGACGTGCTGCTTTTTCAGGCGCACCAGCGCCCAAATGCATGCTATTAACATTATAATCGCGTGGGCGGTAATTTTACAAGAGAAAAATGCCTTTCCCGCGTTTTCACCGGTATAATCCGGCTCCAATTCATACTGTGCAAATTCCAGCCGGAAAAAATTCTGCAAAGCGCCCAGCGCCGCGCCCAGCACCGCGTGCAGCCGCCCCACCGCCAGGGCGGTGGCCGCTGCGTCCTGCCCGTGCACGGGCAGATACACCCGGATATGGTGCACCCGCAGCGCCGCCAGCACCTTGCCCATAAAACCGCCCGCTGTTCCGGCAATGCCGCGCACCGCGTCCAGCGTCAGCTCAAAGCGCTTTTCCGGGGCCGCGCTTTTTGCCGCCTTTTGCCCTGCAGCCGTTTTTTTTCGCCCGCTTTGCGGGTCGTTCCCAGCCGAGCCCGGCGCTTTTTCCTGCTCCGGCGGGGCTTTGACCGATCCTTTCGGCGCCTTCCCGCCGCCTGGCGTTTTGCTCTTTTTCTTTTCTGCTTTTTCTTTCCGGGGGAAAAGCCGGATGCGCACGCCAAACACCCGCACATTGGCCCAGGTCCCCTTTTCGCCGCTCCACCCAAGCTCTGCCGTAACCGGCGCCAGCAGGGTTGCCGTCAGCAAGGCCAACAGCCCCAGGAGGATCCACAAAAGCACCTTCAGGATCAGCCACAAAACGGCCATTTACGCCTCTCCCCTATTCTGCGGCGGCTCGGTGTTCTCGGGCAGCTCTCCGGTCTCGGCATACTGCTCCAGCGGCAGCTCGTCGCCGTGCAGCGGCGGCAGCTGGGCCAGGCTCTCCAGCCCAAAGGTGCGCAAAAACACCTCCGTGGTCCGAAAGCTCACCGGGCGGCCGGGCAAATCCAGCCGGCCCGCCTCCTCGATCAGCCCCTTTTCCAGCAGCTTCGCCACGGTGGACGAGGAATCCACCCCCCGCACCTGCTCCACAAACCCGCGGGACACCGGCTGGTTGTAGGCAATGATCGCCAGCACCTCCAGCGCCGCCTGCGAGAGCGGCGTGTTGCGGCGGGTGTCCAGAATGCGCTTGACCGGCGGCGCGTACTGGTTTTTGGTGGCGAGTTGCCAGGCGTCCTCCAGCTGCAGCAGGCACAGGCCCCGGCCCGGCTCGGAATAATCGTCCCGCAGCGCCAGCAGCACCCGCTCCACCGTGGGCTGCTCGATCTCCAGCACCTCGGCCAGGCGCGCCGCCGTGACCGGCTCCGCGTGCGCAAACAGCATGGCCTCAATGGCGCCCTTGCATTCTTTCAAGTCCATAACTTCAGCTCTCCTGCGTTTTTGCGTATCCCCGCCGCACAGACAGGGTCTCGTCGTCGCCAATGGTCACGCGCCCGGCGCGCACCAATTCCAGCACAGCCAAAAAGGTGGCCACGGTCTGGCTGCGGCTGTCCTGCTTTGGGAACAGGCTGCGCAGCCGGCTCACCTTGCCCGTCACCAGGCTGCGCAGCACATGCACCACCCGGCTCGCCACCGATACAAAGGGCGCGGTGACCAGCGGTTCAAAGCGCTCCTGGCTGGGCTGGGCCCTGCGCAGCCCGCGCCCCATCAGGGCGTTCCACGCCTGCTCCAGCAAAAAGGGCTCGTGCTTCAGGGTGTAGGTATTGTCAAACTCCATCTGCATCGGCTCGCGCACCGCCGCAAACGTGCGGGCCGCCGCCTCGCCCATTTTCTTCGCGATCTCCTTGCAGGCGCTGTATTCGATCAGCTGGCCGGTCAGTTCCTCTTTCATTCGCTCGGCTTCCTCGCTGCGGGGCAGCAAAAGGAAGCTCTTCATCTGCACCAGGCGGGCGGCCATCTCGATAAATTCGCTGGCCACCTCCAGCCTGCCCGTGGTAAGCGTGTCGATCAGCGCCGTATACTGGTCGATCAGATCCAGGATCGCCACCTCGTAAAGGTTCATTTTGTTTTTGCTCACCAGATACAGCAGCAGATCCAGCGGGCCTTCAAACTCTTCCAGTTTAAACGTAAGGGTCTCCATGTGCAGCTCTTTTCTCTTTTAATATCACACGCTCACGCCGGAGGCGGCCCGCAGCAGCAGATCCACAAAACCGGTGAGCTTTAACAGCAGGTTCAGCACCCAGTTGTTCACAACGGCCAGCGGCCGGTCGAACACCCCCAGCAGCAGCAATGCGGCCATGGCAAAAAAGATATAGCGCTCGTACTGCATCACCTTGAAATACAGCCGCCTTGGCAGAAACACCAGCAGCATGCGGCTACCGTCCAGCGGGGGCAGCGGGATCAGGTTGAACACCGCCAGCGAAACGTTCATCAGCACCATATATAAGGTGAACAGATACAAAAGGTCCGAAAAAACGCCGCCGGGCAGCGCCGGGTAGAAAAACAGCACCAGCTTGTACACAATGGTGGCCACGAACGCCAGCAGCAGATTGGAAACGGGCCCCGCCGCCGCGCTGATGGCCATGCCGGCCTTGGGGTTTTTAAAGCGGGCCGGGTTCACCCCCACAGGTTTTGCCCAGCCGAAGCCCGCCACGATCATGCACAGCGCGCCGATGGGGTCAAAGTGGGCCAGCGGGTTCAGGGTGAGCCTGCCCGCGTCCTTTGCGGTGGTGTCGCCCAGCTTGGCGCTCACAAAAGCGTGGGCGGCCTCGTGCACCGGGATCACGATCAGCATCACCAGCGCCCGGGCAAGGTAACTCAAGATCTGCGTTGTGCTGAGCAGCCCCATGCGGCAGCCTCCTTTGATTCGTTTTTGCACATATTACGTTTTATTATACCGGTTTTGGATCGCTTACACAAGTGAATTGTAATTTTACCGGGCTTTTGTGCAGATATTTCAAAAAATCGCTTGCAATTTTGTGTAGGGTCTGATATTATATTTTAGCGACTTGATTATGAGGAGGTGCAGCAAATGGCAAAGTGCGATTGTTGTGGCAAGGGCGTTTCCTTCGGCATTCAGGTGTCCCACTCTCACCGGCGTTCCAACCGGACCTGGAAGCCCAATGTGAAGCGTGTTAAGGCTATCGTAGACGGTTCTCCGAAGTACATCTACGCCTGCACCCGTTGCCTGCGCTCGGGCAAGGTTACCCGCGCGATCTGATTGATGCAGCAAAGCAAAATGGCCGGTCACATTTGTGACCGGCTTTTTGTTTTGCCGCGCTTTGTGCTATAATGGCGCTGCAGGGATAAAAACACACTTTGGTTGGTAGTCCAAAGGCGGCGGCGCACCGCAAGTAGCCCTCCCCCTCCCGGGGTCGTCCGTTCCCTGAGTTTATTTTTAGGGAGGAACGCGCAATGGACACAGGCTATCTTTCGCTCACCGTTTATTTCGAGGCGCCCTTTTGGGTGGGCGTGGTGCAGCGGCACTGCCAGGGAAAGCTCACCGCCGCAAAAACCACCTTTGGGGCCGAACCAAGCGACCAGGAGGTTTGGCGGTGGGTGCTGGGGCGCTGGCACACGCTGCACTTCTCGCCCGCAGTAAAGGCGCCCATTCCCTGGCGGCCGGCAAGCCCCAAGCGGGCCCAGCGGCAAGCCGCCCAGGCGCTGGCCGAACAGAAGTTTTTGCTGCGCCGGCAAAAGCGTCTGGAAAAGCACCGGGGCCGTTAACGGCCCCGGCAAAGTGATCCCCCCGCGGCTTGCCGCGGGGGGATCACTTTGCCTTTATGCCTCACGCCATGGCGTGCACGCCGCAGAATGTGCGGAACGCCTCGTTTTCCTGGTGCAGGTCGGCATAGCCGCCCGCGCCCTGTGCCGTGCCGCCCTTTAAAAACAGCACCTGGTCGTAGCTTCCCAGCAGCTCCGGATCCAGCTTGTGGGTGATGGTGATCAGGGTCAGTTCCGGCACCGCCAGCAGCTGCTGTTCAATGTCCATTGCCGTTTGCAGGTCCACCGCGCTGGTGCCCTCGTCCAGGATCAGCAGCGGTGTTTTGCGGATCAACGCCCGGGCAATGGCAACGCGCTGGCGCTGCCCGCCCGAAAGGTTGGCCCCGTTCTCCCCCACCGGCGAATCCAGCCCGCCGCTGGTCTGGGGCAAAAATTTTGCCGCGCCCGAAAGCTGCAGCGCCCGTTCCAGTTCCTCCTGCGAAAACTCCTCGCCCAGGCAGATGTTGTAGCGGATGCTCTCGTCGAACATGGTCACGTTCTGGTGAATCACCGACACCATGCGCTGCAGCGCCTCCACATCCAGCCCGCGAAGCTCCTGCCCGTCGTAACAAATGGCGCCGTCGTACCCGGCATAGCAGCCGGTGAGCAGCCGGATCAGGCTGGTCTTGCCGCACCCGCTCTCGCCCACCACCGCATATTTTTTGCCCCGCTCAAACCCGCACCAAAGGCCCTGCAGCACCGGCTGGCCCGGTTCATAGCAAAAGCGCAGATCCCGCACCTCGATCCCCTGGCGGAAGGTGGGCGCCTTTGCCCCGGTAAAGTCCGCCGGCTCATAATCGGCCAGCCCTTCCAGCCGTTCCAGCACCGGCTTCATGCTTTTTACCTTGGGCAGGTTTTGCAGCAACGCCATCACCGGCTGGATGAAGGTGCCGCTCAGCTGGATAAACGCGATCACCGCGCCCATGGTGATCCGGCCCTTCAGCAGCAAAAACGCCGCCAGAAAAATCACCGCGAACTGGGTCAGCGCGGCCAGCATCTGCGACAGGGTCTGGTTGGCGGCAAACAGGCGGTCCGCCGCGTACTTTGCGTCCGCCGCCGCCTCGTTTTCCCGTTCAAAGCTTTTCCCCGCCGCTTTTTTCATTCCATACGCTCGGATCACCTCGTACCCGGAAAACAGGTCCTTCAGCTTTGCGGTAAACACCGCCATCTGCCGCGAATACCCTTCCTGCCTGCGCTCCAGCGCCTTGCCGTACAGCGAGGGCACCAGGAACATCACCACCAGCCCCACCCCCAGGCAGGCGGTGACCAGCGGGCTCAAGTACAGCAGCAGCCCCAGGGTCACCAAAAACATCACCGCGCTCTCCACGGTAAGCAGCAGCGGCTGGATGTAATTCTCCTCCACCTGCTTTATGTCGTTGGTCAGCGCCGAGATATAATCCGCCGTGTTGTGCTCGGTGTAGTCCTCGTACCCGCGGCGGAACACCCCCTGGAACACCCGGCGGCGCAGCAGCAGTGTGATGCGCCGGATCAGCTTTTTGCCCAGCAGCTCGTAAATCCAATACAGGCTCCCCAGTGCGGCCAGATACAGCAGTGCGGCCAGCAGCACCTTTAAAAATCCCTCCATGTCCCCGGCCAGGGCCACGTCGGTGATCCGCTGCAAAAACAGTGCCAGCAGCACCATGGCGCTCGACGCCGCCACCCCGGCAAGCGCGGTGAGCGCCAGCAGGCCCTTGTTTTTCCTCATGCATTCCTTCAATGCTTTCTCCCCCTTGTTTGAATTGCACAAAGCATATCATAATATTAGATATGTGTCAAACAATATTTTATTTTCATCTAATATATTCCAACAAAAAAACGCGCCCCGAAAGGCGCGTTTTTGGTTTATTATGTTTTTCCTGTTCTATTTTCCTGGCCGCCAAAGCGGCGGCGCAGTGCTTCGGCCGCTTCTTCCACCGCCCGCTCCTTCACGCTGCAATAAATGCGCTTATCCTCCTGGCGCATCTCCAGCAGCCCGGCCGTGAGCAAAAGGTCCAAATGGTGCGAAATGGTGGCCGGGGTAAGGCCCAGCGCCTGGGCCAGCTCGGCGTTGTAGCTGCCGCCCCGCCGTGCGAGCTCATCCATAATGGCGAGCCGCGTTTTGTCCCCCAGCGCCTTCAGGCGCGCGGCCAGCATCTGGTCCGCCTCGCCCTTGCTTTGTGAAAGCTCCATCAGCGGCTCGCACAACAGGCCGCAATAGCAGATCTCGTCCGCGATCAGCAGGCCGAACGCCACCGCCAGGCTGGGCCACACGCAGGCAACATCCTCCGGCTTTTTCACAAAATAGGCGCCGCCCAGGCGCATGGGGTCGGTGCCCATCCTGCCGATCAGCGCCTCCAGCGGCTTTGCCACCGCCTGCTGCGCCTTTTTTTGGGCGGGCAGGTTGCGCTCCAATAGGGCCGCCATGCGCAAAAACGAGGGGCGGGGGTCGCACAGCAGCTCAAAGGCCCGCCAGCGGTCCGCCTCGTCCAGGCTCGTCTTCCGCACAAACTCCATCAGCGCGCGGGCGTCCCCCGCCGCCTGCCCGGTGGGCGGCTCCCCTTCCTCTTCAAAATAAATGCCGCACGCGTGGATGCACACCTCGGTCAGCCGCTGCGCGTCCCAGTCCCTGCGCTCCAGCTGGCTTGGATCCTGCAAAAAGGGCAGCACCCGCATAAAAAAGATCGCGTAACTGCCCTGGAGAAGCTCCTCATCCCCCGGTTCCAGCTTTTGATTCTGCGCGAAGACCCGGAAGTATTTGTCGTAAGCCTTTCCATTCCGCGAATAGAACGCCTCGCCGTCCAGCCCAAACTCGCTCAAATGCCGGATCGTTTCCTCCCGCACAAAGCGGGGATCGCCCTGCGCGCAGAGCAGCAGCAGGCTGGCTGTTTCAAACAGCGGGTCAAGCTGATCGTGCACTTTATATTCCATGGCTGCGCCCTCTTTTCCAAGCTCCCCGGAACAGCGCGCTGCCGTTCCTTTTTTCAAAAAGCCAAGGTCAGTTTCCCATTACCGTTTCTTTCAAATATCCGTTAAAGGCGTCGTATTCCGCTTGTGTGAGCCTCTGCGGATGCGACATCACCACCAGGCGGTGGCCCCCGCAGCCCGCGCGGTAGGGGGGATGCAGATGTTCAAACCCATTTGCCGCATACCCTGCCCGCTCATAAAAGCCCTTTCGCCGGGCGGAAACCTCGTCCTCCGGCGGGTCGATCTCCAAAATCACAGGCTTTTTTCGCCGGTTCAGCAGTTCCAGCGCCCGTTGTCCGTACTTTTGGTTGCGCATTTCGGGGTCAATGCAAAAATGCTCCACATAGATGAATCCTTCTGTTTCCCAGCACAAAAGAATTCCCACCAGCTCATTTTCCTCACAGATCAGGTTGAACTGGTACTCCCCATGCTCCATGATCTTTGCCTGCGAAGACGCTTCTCTCTGCTCATGGGGCGGAAAACTTGCGCCGTACAGCTCCATCGCCTTTAAATAGAGGTTGCCCTGCTGTGTTTGCAGCCGTTCAAAATGCATTTTCCCCGCCCCCTGTTCCGAGCACGCCCGGCTCAACCGGTCGCAGCTTTTTGCCCGGCGTACTAAAAATAGCGCCGGACCCGTTTCATATAATCCAGATATTCTTCCCCAAATTGCCCGATGCACCATCTCTCTTCCGAAAGAATGATCCAGTGCGCCGCCAGCTGAAACACCAGCAGTGCCGCGAACAGTAGCGCCGAGCGCGTCAGGGCCGCACAGCCGCAAAAATACACAAAATATCCCACATACATCGGGTTGCGGGAAACCTTGTAAATGCCGCTCGTGTTCAGCCCTTTTTCATCCGGCCTTGCGAACGCGGCGGCAGCCGCGGCAAGGATCGCCGCGCCCGCAACGTACACCGCAAGGCCCGCCCAAAACAGCGGCGGCCCGGTCCGGATCTTCAAAAAGGCCGGGTAAAGAAAGATCGCAATGTTTGCCGCCTGGTAAACAAGGTAGGCAATGCGCTCATTTCCTTCCAGCGGCGCAAACCGCGCGGCGCGCCCCAGCGCCTCTTTGTTCATCGCACCCAGCAGGCCGAACCGTATGAGAAAAAGCGGGATCATCAGCAAAAATGCATTCACTCCGGCAGCCTCCCTTTCACCGCTTTTCCAGGGGGCCGCAAAAAGCCTTGCCCCGCGGCCTTTTTTATTTTACCATATCCCGCCTCAAAAGAACAGGCGCCGCGGGCGGCGCTTTCCGGCGCATGCTTTTTATTCCGCCAGGGCCAGATCGCCCTCTTTGATCCAGCCCTTTTTGCGCAGCAGCAGCCCGAACGCCCAGCACAGCACGGCGGGCAGCACCACGCAGATCAGCGCAAGGCCCAGCCAGTCCATGCCGGTAATGGCCGCGCGGGTGCCCGCAGCCACCTCGTTTGCCCAGCCGGTGTACACGCCGATGGGGCCCACCAGCCCGCAGGTGCCCATGCCGGAAGAAACCGCCGGGCCGTTCATTTCCAGCCTGAACACGCAGGTGGCGAGCGGCCCCGTGATCGCGCTGGCCAAAATGGCCGGCAGCCAGATGCGCGGGTTTTTCAGAATGTTGCCCATCTGCAGCATCGAGGTCCCCAGCCCCTGGCTCACCAGGCCGCCCCAGCGGTTTTCCCGGAACGAGAGCACCGCAAAGCCCACCATCTGGGCGCAGCAGCCCGCCACCGCCGCGCCGCCGGCCAGCCCTGTGAGCGAGAGCGCGGCGCAGATCGCCGCCGACGAGATGGGCAGGGTCAGCGCAATGCCGATCACCACGCTCACCACAATGCCCATCAGCAGGGGCTGCAGCTCGGTGGCCCACATGATCACCGCCCCCACGCCGGAGGCCGCCGCGCCAATGGCGGGCGCCCACCAGACCGACAGCACTACCCCCACAAAGATGGTCACGAAGGGAGTAACCAAAATATCCACCTTTGTTTCTTTCGACACCAGCTTGCCCGCCTCGCAGGCCAGAATGGTCACCACCAGCACCGCCAGCGGGCCGCCCGCGCCGCCCAGGGCGTTGGCCGCCGCCCCCACCGTGATCAGCGAGAACAGCACCAGTGCCGGGGCCTGCAGCGCAAAGCCGATGCTCACCGCCATGGCGGGGCCCGCCACGCCGGTGGCGTAGCCGCCCAATTCGTTGAACAGGCCCAGGCCCAGCTGCGTGCCCAGCGTGTTCAGAATGGTGCCGATCAGCAGCGAGGCAAACAGCCCCTGTGCCATGGCCCCCAGCGCGTCCACCCCGTAGCGCTTGGCGCTGATCTCCACATTCTTTTTGTGCAAAAAGGTTTTTACCGCATCCATGTTCCTCTTCCCCTTTTTCCTCACCGCGCCCTTTATCGGGCGCGCATTTCCTTTAATTGTACTCGCCCGGTGAATCTTTGTCAAGAAAATCGCAGGGCACTTGCCGCCCTTCGCCGCCTCTGGTATACTGGTAAAAACAGCCGGCGGTCCTGCTCTGAAAAAGCGCTTCTCCGTTTTTTGCGCGGGGCGGCCGGCCGCGATCTTTGGGAGGCCCTTTTATGCAGACAAGCTATTATAAGGAATACAGCCGCTTTTTAAAGCGCGAGATGGAATTCAAGGTCTACGGCCATGCCGGGCAGCCCTGCCTGGCGCTCCCCTGCGAGGGCGGCCGCTTTTACGACTGGGAGGACCGCGGCCTTGCGGCCTCTCTCGCCCCTTTTATCGAGGGCGGGCAGCTTCGGCTTTTTTGTGCCGACGGCGTGGACGGCGAGAGCTGGCTCTCCGGGGGGGAAGGCCGGCCTCGTGCCGAGATGCAGGAGCGGTGGTTCAATTACCTCTGCGGCGAGCTTGTGCCGCGCGCTCTCGGGCTTGCCGGCGAAGCGGGCCGGGGCGATTGCCGCCTGCTCACAATGGGGGCGGGGCTCGGCGCGCTGCACGCCGTGAGCCTGTATCTGCGGCGGCCCGCCCTTTTCTGCGGCGCGGTGGGCCTTTCGGGCAGCTACAAAGCGGGCGGCTGGTTCGGCGGGTATTCCGATGATCTGACCCTGCGCAGCAGCCCGGTGGACCTTTTGCGCCTGCTCCCCCGTGAAAAGCTCCCCACGGGCGGCCCCCTGCTTCTCTGCTGCGGGCAGGGCCCCTACGAGGAACGCTTTCTGGCCGAAACGCGCGAGCTGGCGGCGGCGCTTGCCGCCCGCCAGGTGCCCCATACCCTGGAGCTGTGGGGCGCCGACTCCGCGCACGACTGGCCCTGGTGGCAAAAGCAGCTGCCCATTTTTGTGGGGCGCGCCTTGGCCGCTCTGGGCGCTTAATCTCCTTTTCTTTCTTGGCAGGCCGCATGCGCGGCCTGCTTTTTTGTGCGTATCCGCCAACCTCCGCCAGCCCGACGCCCTGTTTTTCCGGCGTTTTGGAAAACTTTGCAAAAAGGCCTTGCCCTTTTTGCTCTGTCGTGCTATTATTCTACTGTGCTAAATTACTAAAGCATTCGAGGAGGGGTTTACTCATGAAAAAGATTGTTTCCTTTTTGGCGGCCGCCGCTCTGGCGGCGGGCATGCTCACCGGCTGCGGCCAGACCGGCGAATCCGATTGGAAGTACGTACAGGACAAAGGCACCCTCAAGATCGGCATCACCCTGTTTGACCCCATGAACTATTACGACCCGCAGGATCCCCAAAAGCTCATCGGCTTCGACACCGAACTGGCCGAAGCGGTGTGCGCCAAGCTGGGCGTGACCCCCGAGTTTGTGGAGATCGACTGGGATCAAAAAACGGTGGAGCTGCAAAGCAAAAGCATCGACTGCATCTGGAACGGCATGACCATTCTGGACGATCTCAAGGAAAGCCTGGATTTCTCTGTTCCCTACAGCGGCAACATGCAGGTGTGCGTGATCAACAAGGCCAACGCCTCTGTGTACACCACCCTGGAAAGCATGGCCACCGCCCGCTTTGTGGCCGAGGCCGAGAGCGCGGGCGCCAAAAGCGTTGAGGGCAGCGAAGCGCTCAAGGGCGCGCAGCTCACCGCCGTGCAGGCCCAGCGCGACACCCTGCTGGAGCTCAAATCCGGCACGGCAGACGTGGCAGTGATCGACGCGGTCATGGCCTACGCCTCGGTGGGCGAGGGCACCAGCTACAGCGACCTCATGGTGGTGGAGGGCATCGAGCTCTCCAAGGAAGAATACGGCATCGGCTTCCGCAAGGGCAGCGATATCACCGCCAAGGTGAACGACGCGCTGCAGCAGCTGGCAAACGACGGCACCGTTGCCGCCCTTGCCGAAAAGTACCCCTCCGTGCTCCCCCTGCTGGAAGCCAAGGGCTGAACCGCACCTTCGCCAAAAACCAAAAGCCGCCCGGGCATGTCATCGGCCCGGGCGGCCCTCGTGTGAATACGGCGGCCCTGTGCCGCCCTTGCAAGGAGTATCCCACCCATGTCGTTTTTACAGGTTACGCTGGAACTGCTTCAGGGCTTCAAAACCACCTGCCTGATCTTTGCCGTCACGCTGGCCGCCTCGCTGCCGCTGGGCCTCGTGGTCTGCCTGGGTTCCATGAGCCGTTTTGCCCCCCTGCGCTGGCTCACCCGCACCTTTATCTGGATCATCCGGGGCACCCCGCTCATGCTCCAGGTCCTGGTGGTCTTTTATGTGCCGGGCCTCGCCTTCGGCATGCCCATGCATAACCGCCTGGCCGCGGTGCTGGCGGCGTTCATCATCAATTACGCCGCCTATTTTTCCGAGATTTACCGCGGCGGCATCGAGGGCATTCCCCAGGGCCAGTGGGAGGCCGGGCAGGTGCTGGGCATGACCCGCGCCCAGATCTTTGGGCGCATCGTGCTGCTGCAGGTCACCAAGCGCATCCTCCCCCCCATGAGCAACGAGATCATCACCCTGGTCAAGGACACCAGCCTTGCCCGGGTCATCGCGGTGGGCGAATTGATCCGCGCCGCGCAGGACATCGCCGCCCAGCGCGCCCTGGTCTGGCCGCTGTTTTACACCGGCGTGTTCTATCTGGCGTTCAGCGGCCTTTTGACCCTTCTGTTCGGTTGGGCCGAAAGGAAATTAAACTATTACAAGGGGTGACGGGCATGGCAATCCTGGAAGTAAAGGGCCTGTGCAAGCGGTTCGGCGGGCTGGAGGTCTTAAACGGCATCGACCTCACGCTGGACCAGGGGCAGGTGCTCTCGATCATCGGTTCCTCCGGCAGCGGCAAGACCACCCTGCTGCGCTGCCTCAATTTCCTCGAACGCCCGGACGCGGGCGAACTGTACGTGGCCGGGCAGGAGCTTTGGGGCCCCGCCTGCACCCAGCCTTTGCGCCAGCGCAGGCTGCACTTCGGGCTGGTGTTCCAAAATTTCAACCTCTTCCCGCAGTATACCGTTCTGCGCAACGTCACCCTCGCAATGGACCTTCTGGCAAAAGAGCGGCGGGGAAAATCCGCGGCGCGGCAGGCTTCGGCCGAAAACGAGCAAAAAGCCCGGGAGCTGCTGGGCCGGGTGGGCCTGGCCGACAAGCTGCAGAACTACCCCTTCCAGCTCTCGGGCGGGCAGCAGCAGCGGGTGGCCATTGCCCGTGCCTTGGCGCTGGAGCCGGATATCCTCTGCTTCGACGAACCCACCAGCGCCCTGGACCCTGAGCTCACCGGCGAGGTGCTGCGGGTCATCCGCAGCCTGAAAAGCAGCCGCACCACCATGATTGTGGTCACCCACGAGATGGAATTCGCAAAGGGCGTGTCCGACCAGGTTATCTTCATGGCGGACGGCGTCATCGAAGAGCAGGGCCCCCCCGCTCAGGTGTTCGGCGCCCCCCAAAGCCCCAAGACCCGCGCGTTTCTCCGCCGCAGCCTCGAACAGGTGGGCTAGCGGCTCTGGGCACGCCCTGGCGCTGCCCCTTCTTTCCCGCAGGCTGGCCCCGGGCCGGGATAAATTCCCGCCCGGCGGCCAGTTTTTTCTTGTCAGGGGGCGCGGCGTGTGCTATTCTTGTAACGTAAAAACGGGCGCGCCCCGCTTTTGAATGCATTGAGTGGAGGGAAATACTATGAGTATCCGCATTGGCATCATGGGTTACGGCAACCTGGGCCGCGGGGTGGAGTGCGCGGTGCGCCAAAACCCGGACATGGAGCTTGCCGCCATCTTTCCCCGCCGTGACCCCGCTGGGGTCCATCCCCTGACCCCCGGCGCAAACGTTCTGCCCGCCGAAAAGGCCGAGGCCATGAAAGACGCAGTCGACGTGCTGATCCTGTGCGGCGGCAGCGCCACCGACCTCCCCGCACAGACCCCGCACTTTGCCCAGTGGTTCACGGTGATCGACAGCTTCGATACCCACGCCAGGATCCCCGAGCACTTTGCCGCCGTGGACGCGGCCGCCCGCGCCGCCGGCACCCTGGGCGTTATCTCGGTGGGCTGGGATCCGGGCCTGTTCTCGCTGAACCGGGCGTACGCCGAGGCGGTGCTGCCCCAGGGCGAGAGCTATACCTTCTGGGGCAAGGGCGTCAGCCAGGGCCACTCAGACGCCATCCGCCGCATCGAGGGCGTGCTGGACGCGCGGCAGTACACCATTCCGGTGGAAAGCGCCCTGGCCGCCGTGCGGGCGGGCAGCCAGCCCGCCCTTACCACCCGGCAAAAGCACACCCGCGAGTGCTTTGTGGTGGCCGCCCCCGGCGCCGATCTTGCCCGCATCGAGCGCGAGATCAAACAAATGCCCAACTATTTTGCCGATTACGACACCACCGTTCATTTCATCACCGCCCAGCAGCTGGCGGCCGGGCACGCGGGCCTGCCCCACGGCGGCACGGTGCTGCGCTCGGGCCGCACCGGCTGGGAAAATGAGCACAGCCATGTGGTGGAATACAGCCTTAAGCTGGATTCCAACCCCGAATTCACCTCCAGCGTCATCGTGGCCTATGCCCGCGCCGCTTACCGGCTGCGCCAGGCGGGCGAGACCGGCTGCCGCACCGTGCTGGACATCGCCCCCGCCCTGCTCAGCCCCCTTCCGGCGGACGAACTGCGCCGCGAGCTGCTCTGACCCGCGCCCCCCTTCCGGGCGGCCCGCAAGCTTAAAAGGAGGCCCGCGCGCCATGAAAGTGACCCATCTGTATCACAGCGGCTTTTTGGTGGAATTAAAGCACACCCTGCTTTTGTTCGACTGGTATAAGGGCCAGCTGCCCCCGCTGGACGCCCAAAAACCGCTGTACGTGTTCGTCTCGCACGTTCACCCCGACCACTACGACCCCGCCATCTGGAAGCTGTACAAAGAGTATCCGGCCGTTCGCTACATCCTGCACAAAAAGGTCCCGATCCACCACGGGGCGGAGCTGTTGCGGGTGGGCTCCCGCGAAACGCATTCGCTGGAAGGGCTTTCCATCCAAACCCTTCGTTCCACCGATACAGGCTGTGCCTTTGTGGTGGAAGCCGAGGGCCTGCGGTTTTATCATGCGGGCGATCTGAACTGGTGGCACTGGGAGGGCGAAAGCCAGGCCTCCAACGCCTGGCAGGACAAAGCCTTTCACGAAGAGCTGGCCCGGATCGCAGGCGCCCGGTTCGACTGCGCGTTTTTGCCTCTCGATCCCCGGCAGGAGGCGGCGGCGCCCTGGGGCTTTGTCGATTTTTTAAAGGCCTGCCCCACCGCCCACGCCTTTCCCATGCACTATTGGGGCGACCGGGCCGCCATGCTGGCCTACCTCCCGCTGCCCCAGCTCGCCCCGTTTGCCGGGCAGATCGTCACGGCTGATGTTTGGCAAAGTGAAAAGGAGGACCCTCATGAACTTTAAAATGATCCACGAAAACTACAATGTGAGCGACCTGCAGCGCTCGCTGGCCTTTTACGAAGAGGCGCTGGGCCTTACCGAGGTGCGCCGCAAGGCCGCCGCAGACGGCTCCTATATCATCGTGTATGTGGCGAATGCCGAAAGCAGCTTTGAGCTGGAGCTCACCTGGCTGCGCGACCACCCCGGCGCTTACGACCTGGGCGAGTGCGAGTTCCACCTGGCCTTCCAGGCGGATGACTACGAAGCCGCCCATCAAAAGCACGCCGCCATGGGCTGCATCTGCTTTGAAAATCCGGCCATGGGCATTTATTTCATCCAGGATCCGGACGGCTACTGGCTCGAAATCGTCCCCCCGCACGAATGATTCAAAAGCCGAAAGGCCCCGGCGCACGCTGTGCGCCGGGGCCTTTCGGCTTTTGATCCGTTTTTGTTTTCAGGCCTTCACGCCGCCGCCCGGTGCTTGCAGCCGGCGCAGCGTGCGCCGGAACAGCAGCACCGCCACCAGCGCGGCCAGCCCCTCCGCCACCGGAAACGCCGCCCACACGCCGGCAAGGCCCCACACCCGGGAAAGGCAAACGGCCAGCGGCGGGATCACCAGCAGCTGCCGGATTAGGGTGATCAGCAGCGAATCCATGCCCTTGCCCAGCGCCTCAAAGCCGCCCGCCAGCACGGTCCCCAGGGTCGAGGCCAAAAAGCCAAGGCTTGCAATCCGCAGCATGGGCACCCCCAGCGCCATCATCCCCGCGTCGGCCCCAAACAGCTGCATAATGGGCACGGGCAGCGCCCAGAACAGCACCGTTCCCAGCGCCATGATCCCCGCGGTCACCAGCAGGCTGTCTTTCAGGGTGGCGCGCATGCGCTGTGCCTTGCCCGCGCCGTAATTGTAGCTCACGATGGGGCGCATGCCCTGCACCAGGCCGTTCGCCGGCATGTACACAAAGGTCTGCAATTTAAAGTAAATGCCGAACACCGCCACCGCCTGGCTGTGCAGGGTGGCAAGCAGCGCGTTCAGCGCCCCCACCAGCAGCGAGGGCATGGCCGCCATCATGCACGAGGGCACCCCCACCGCGTAGATCTTCTTGGCAATGGCGGCCTGCGGCCGCAGGCCGGAAAGCCGGATGTGGATGCCGGTATCCGTGCGGATAAAATAGATCACGGCCAGCGTGCAGGCGGTCATCTGGCCAATGATGGTGGCGATCGCCGCGCCGGTCACCCCCAGCGCAGGCAGGCCCAGCAGCCCAAAAATGAGAACCGGATCCAGGGCGATGTTCACAATGGCCCCCACTCCCTGCAGGATCATGGGCACCACCATATTGCCCACCGCCTGGAACAGCTTTTCAATGTAAATATGGAACAGGCTGCCGAACGCCAGGCAGATCACGATGCGGGTGTAGCTCTCGCTCATGGCCAGCACGCCGGCATCCTGGTTGAACAGCCGTAAAAAGGGCGCCGCGCCAAATAGCCCCACCAGCAAAAAGGCCAGCGAGTGCAGCCCGGTAAATACCAGCCCCATGCCCGCCGCCCGGTCCACGGCCTGCCGGTTGCCCTCGCCCAGGCTGCGGGCAATAAAGGCGTTTGCGCCCACGCCGTAGCCCACCGCAACCGCCAGCACCAGGTTCTGCAGCGGATATGCAAGCGACACAGCCGTCAGCGCATCCTGCGACAGCCGTGCCACGAACACGCTGTCCACCACATTGTAAAGCGATTGAATGAGCATGGAAATAATCGGCGGGATCGCCATTCCCATCAACAGCGGGAACACGGGCTTTGTGCCCATGGGGTTTTCAGCCTGCGGCAAAGCGGGATCAGCTCCTTTTCACAAAAAAGAGGCTACAGACCCCCTGTTTGTACTCAGAAACAGGTAAATCTATAGCCCCGGCAATTTTCAGTGTGCCTTTCAAGACTTCGTTATGATAGCATCCCCCGCGCCGCTTGTCAAGCCGCTTTTGCAGGCCGCGCGGCAAAAAACGGGGGGCCGCCCCAGGGGCAGACCCTCCGCTCATGCGCTCTTATTTCAGCAGGGTGATGCCGCCGATCAGCGGCAGGGGCTTGTCCTGATCCTGTGCCGCGTAGATCAGGCCCACCAGCGAGAAAATTCCCACCACGGTGCTCACGATCCACATAAAGCGCCCCACAATGGGCACCCACGCAAGCACGGTGGTCGCCAGCCCCACAATGGCCAGCACACCGGCCTGGTTCAAATGGAACTTCGCACCCTCCTTATCGCCCGCCAGATATGCGATCAGCCAGCCGATCCAGCTCAGGTAGGCAATCACGCTCGTCGCCTTTTTGTTCATAGGTGTATTCCCTCCTCGTTTTCACACGGTATCCCCGTGTATTTATGTTAATTTTATCACTTTATCATTCTAAAATCAACCGTTTTCGCCATTTTTTGTATCACAGGCTTTTTAAGGGCGGTCCCTTGCCTTTCGCCCGCACAGCGCGGCGGGTTTATTTTTCGCCCACCCACATGCTGCACAACACCACAAACGCCACCATAAACAGCAGTACCAGCACAAAACGAGTCATTCCGTTTCGCCCCCTTCCAGTTATTACCATACAAAATTAGGGGCAAATATTTGCGCGCAGTGTGGCGAATAAAATTTTCTTGGCATAACATGGGCAAAGAGAGGGGTGTTCACCATGGAAAACGACAAAAAAAGTGTGGATTTCTTTTTAGGCGCGGTCGGCCCCGGGGGCTTCCGTGGCTATTTTGAGCAGCTCGGCGCAGAACCGGGCATTCAGCTGTATCTCATCAAAAGCGGGCCCGGCTGCGGCAAAAGCACCATGATGCGCCGCATCGCCCAAAAAGCGGGCGACCCTGTGGAGCGCATCCATTGTTCCTCCGATCCCGACAGCCTCGACGGCGTGATCCTGCCCCGGCCCTTTGCCGCCGTGCTGGACGCCACCGCCCCCCATACGCTGGACCCGGCCTACCCCGGCGCGGCCGAAGAGGTGGTAAGCCTGTACCATACCATGGACACAAAGCGGCTCAAGGCAAACCGGGCCGAGATCATTGCCCTGTTCCGGCGCTGCAAGTGCCTGCAGGGCCGCGCGGCCCGCTATATTTCCAGTGCCGCTGAGCTTCTGGCCGACAGCCGCCGCACCGCCGCCGGCGCTGCGGATATGGAAAAGGCCCGCGCCTATGCAAACCGCCTGGCGCTGCGCTACCTGCCCCGGCGCGGGGGCGAAGGGCGTGAAAGCATACGCCTGCTCAGCGCCGTGACCCCCCAGGGCCACAAGGTGTTCCGCGATACCATTCCTGCCCTGGCCGACACCTTGGTGGTCTTTCACGATGAATATGGGGCCTGCAGCAGCCTTCTGATGGAAACGCTCCGCCGCCTGGGGTTAGAGCGCGGCTACCACGTCGTCACCTGCCCCTGCCCGCTTTCCGAGGGCAAGATCGACCATCTGTTCCTGCCTGAGCTCCGGCTGGCGTTCCTCACCAGCAACAGCTGGCATCCCATGGAGTTTCCGGACCAAAAGAATATTCATTGCACCCGGTTCGAGGCCAAAGACCGGCTTCGCTGCCGCAAAAAGCGCCTTCGTTTCAACCGGCGCGCCGCGGCCGACCTGCTGGCCCAGGCCAGCGCTATGCAGTGCGAGGCAAAAGCCAGCCACGACGAACTGGAGGCGTTTTACGGCGCCGCCGTCGACTTCTCCGAGGTGGACGCCGCGGCAACGGCGCTGAACGCCAAGCTGGGGCTGTAAAATCTTTCGCCCCGCTCCCCCGTCCCTCCGGTTTCCGCCGGCTGTTTGTGCAAAACTTCCGGTTGCCTGCAGCCCCCGCCGGGCCCCAGGCAAAAAATACGGAGCGTTTTCCACATAAAGGAGAACGCTCCGTATTCTATTCCAAAGAATCCAGCACCACGTCTTTGAAATGACAAACCGAAACATCAAACCGGTTGAGCTGCTGTGTCAGCCGCCGCACCATCGCCTCGTCACAGCCCACATCCTCCAGGGCAAACCTCATCTCTCTGCCGCAATAATAAGCGATGCCCCAGGTATCGTATTCGCCGGCACACGGCGAATACAGCCGCTGTTTGAACATTCTGTATTCACACATTTTGATCCCTCTTCCGCTTTTTTCAGTGCCAAGTCGTATGATACCCCAAGCTTTGCATCAAATGCTGTCGAAGCCTGTCCCTCCCACAAAGATTTGTGTTCTTCAATCAATTACACCCCACCCATGGTGTTTTTTCACCTTTTGCTTTTAGCCTGCCAGGTTATGTGGTACAATAAGGCGAACACATCAAGCAAAGGGGGCGGCCGGGTTTGGAACAGGTGCATTTGCCTGTGCGCCAGCTGGTGGAATTTTTGCTCCAGACCGGCAGCATCGACAGCCGATTTTCCGGCTTCGACCGGGCCGCCGAGGGCGCGCGCATCCACCGCCGCCTGCAAAAAGCCGCGGGCGCGGGGTACGAGGCCGAAATATATCTCAAACAGGAATACAGCGCAGCCGGGGTCGATTATCTCATCGACGGCCGGGCCGACGGCATTTTCACCGCGGACGGCCTCGTCACCGTGGACGAGATCAAGACCGTCACCATCCCGTCCGAGCAGATCACCCAGGATATGAAGCCTGTGCACTGGGCCCAGGGGCAGGTATACGCGGCAATCTATGCCGCCCAGCACAGCCTTGCCGAAATGGCGGTGCGGCTCACCTATTTCCAGGTGGATGAAGAAAAGATCATCCGTTTCACGCGGCGTTTTACCGCGGCCGAGCTGGACTCCTTTGTGCAGGCGCTCCTGGCCGAATATGCCCCCTGGGCAAAGCGGGCCGCCGCATGGGCCGGGGCCCGGGCCGCCAGCCTGCAGGCCCTGCCCTTTCCCTTTGACCAATACCGGGGCGGCCAGCGGGCCATGGCGGCGGCCGCTTACCGTACCTTCCGGGACGGCGGGCGCCTGCTCTGCCAGGCGCCCACCGGCATCGGCAAAACCATGAGCGCCCTGTTTCCCGCGCTCAAAGCCATGGGCGAGGGCCGGGGCGAGCGCATTTTTTACCTCACCGCCCGCACCACCGCCCGCGCTGCCGCCGAGCAGGCCCTCGCCGCTCTGCGCGCCGCGCAGCCGGGGCTCTCGCTCAAAAGCATCACCCTTACCGCCAAAGACAAAGCCTGCCTGCTGGAAAAGCGCGAGTGCACGCCGGACGCCTGCCCCTATGCCAGCGGCTATTACGACCGCATCCGGAACGTGCTGTGGCAGGCGCTGGATGAAAACGAATTCACCCGCCCCCTGCTGGAAGAGCTTGCAGCGCGGTTTCAGGTCTGCCCCTTCGAGCTGGGGCTGGACCTCTCGCTTTGGTGCGATGTGATCGTGGGCGATTACAATTATCTCTTTGACCCTGTGGTCAGCCTCAAACGCTTTTTTGAAACCGGCGGCGACTATCTGTTTTTGGTGGACGAGGCCCACAACCTGCCCGACCGCGCCCGCGAGATGCACTCGGCGCATCTGCAAAAAAGCCAGATTTTGGGGGCCAAAAAGCTGCTTGGCCCGGGCAAGGGCAAGCTCAAGAACGCACTGGGCAAGGTGAACGCTGCCCTGATCGAGCTGCGCCGCCGGTGCGAGGCCGAACCGGGCCGCACTTTTTTCCAGGCCGAAGCCCTGGCCGAATTTAACAAGCTTTTGGGCCGCTGCACCGGCCCCTTGGAGGAATGGCTCGACGAACACCGGGAGGGCGAGGCCCACGAGGCTTTGCTGGAGGTGTATTTCGCCCTGCGGGAATACCTGCGGGTAAGCGAAGGGTACGACGACCACTACATCACCCAGCTTGCCGCTTTTGGCGGCGATGTGCGCGCCAGCCAACTCTGCCTGGACCCCAGCGCATTTTTGGACAAGAGCTTTTCCTGCGGCCGGGCGGCCGTGCTGTTCAGCGCCACGCTTTCCCCCGCCGCCTATTACAAGGATATCCTTGGCTGCGCCGCGGCCAAATGCGCGGCTCTGCCCAGCCCCTTCGACCCCGCGCGCCTGGGCCTTTACTGCGCAGCGGACGTTAGCACCCGCTACCGCGACCGGGAGAGCAGCCTCGGCGCCATTGCGGCGTATCTGGCGGCGCTGGTGGCGGCCCGGCCCGGCAACTACATGGCCTTTTTCCCCAGCTATGCCTACCTTGCACAGGTCTATGAGTATTTTTGCAGGGCCTACCCCCACGTGCCCACCATCCTGCAGGAAAGCGGCATGGGCGACGAAGCCCGCCAGGCCTTCCTCGCAAAATTCGAGGCGGGGTCCGGCGGCACCCTGTTGGGTTTTTCGGTCCTGGGCGGCGTCTTTGGCGAGGGGGTGGACCTGGTGGGCGACCGGCTCATCGGCACTGCCATTGTGGGGGTGGGGCTGCCCCAGGTAAACCCCCGGCAGGAGGCCCTGCGCCGCTATTTCGAGGATACCCGGGGCAGCGGGTTCGACTATGCCTACCGCTACCCCGGCTTCAACAAGGTCATGCAGGCCGCCGGGCGGGTCATCCGCACCCCCAAAGACAAGGGCACGGTGCTTTTGATCGACGACCGCTTTGCCGCCGCCGGCTACCGCCGGCTTTTTCCCGCGCACTGGAATCACTGCCGCTTTGTATACGGCAGCGATGAACTGGGCGCGCAGCTTGCACGCTTTTGGGGCCAGACCTGACTTCCCGCCCCCGAACCGCCGGCGCCCCCGGCCGCTGCGGGATATCTTCCCCTTCAAACACAGCAAAGCCCCCTTATGCAGTTATCGCTCTGCACAAGGGGGCTTTTTTCTGTTATCCGTTTTTACCGGGCCGGTGCAACGCTTCCCGCCTGCTTTTTATTTCGTTCCGGTTTTTATTGGGCCAGCTCCTTTTCCAGGCGCGCCGTCTCGCCCTTCAACAGGCTCACCAGCCGTTCGATCTGCACCTCGTGGAACAGCACGTTCGGGTAAGCGATGCTCAGCGCCGCGGCCACCTGCCCATCCGGCAGCCGCACCGGGCAGGCGGCCGCGCCGATCTGCTCTATAAATTCGCCCGTGTCCAGTGCAAATCCCTGCCGGCGAATCCCCCGCGCGATCTGCAAAAAGCGCGCCTCGTCGGTGATGGTCTGGGGCGTATACCGCTCGGCGGCCTTTCCGCCGAAATATGCCCGGATCGCCTCCTCGCCCGCATAGGCCAGCAGCAGTTTTCCCGCCGCGCCGGTGTGCAGCGGGTAGGCGGCCCCCTCGTCCACCGTAATGCGGATGCGCTGCGGGCCGGGCGCTGTGGCCAGCACATAGCAGCTCCCGCCCGAAATAACATTCAGCTTGGCTGTTTCCCCGCTGTGCTGTGCCAGGCGCTCCAGGCCCGGCTGAGCGGCCTGCCGCAGCTGCTGCAGCTGCTCGTCCCGGCTGCGGTAGGCACACCGGAAAAGGCGCCCTGCAAAATACCTTCCGCTCTGCGGGTCCTGCTGCAGGTAACCGTTCTGCTCCATCGCCTGTAAAAGCCGGTAAAACGAAGCCTTTGGGAACCCGCAGCTGCGGTACAGTTCCTTTGCCGCCAGGCCCGCAGGCGCATGCAGCACCTGCTCAAGCACCTGCGCCGCCCGTTCCAGCGCCGGCACGCCGGTATAGCTTTCCCCCATTCGTTTTCGCTCCTTCTCCTTTATGCCCAGCCGCGGCCGGGCAGGTTATACGCCCTGACTAAGTTCATTATATAAAACTTATATACTATATATCAATCGTTTTTCAATTTATTTTTTATAGGGTTTATTATATAAAACAAAATCCCACTAGAATTGGCTGTTTTGCCCGCCCCTTCTCCCAAATCTTATGCAGGCTGCGAATTGCGCCGCACCTCTTTCCCCGGTTATGATAAGACCAGCGGTCCAAAGGCTCTGCGCCTTTCGTTTTTATTCCCGATCATAATCATAACAGGAGGCTTTTAAAATGACGAACATCCCCACCGAAGAACTGGTCGCGCGGTACAAAAAGCTGTATACCGGCATTGTGTCGGATGCCATGGATCAACTGGGTCTGCGCAGGCACCTTCTGCCGGCCTATCTGCGCCCCCTCACGCCCGACATGGTGATTGCCGGCCCCGCCTTTACGGGCCTGGGCGAGCCTGTAACCGACGAAGCCTGCAACGACAACGACATCCGCTTCGCCATGCTGGAAAGCATCCAGCCCTGCGACATTCCGGTGTGGCAGACCAACATGACCGACACCTGCGCCCACTGGGGCGGCCTGATGACCCGCAGCACCCGCCAGGCCGGCGGCTGCGGCGCCATCATCGACGGCGGCGTGCGGGATGTCAATGATATTCTGCAGCAGGGCTTCCCCGTGTTCGCGCGCTTTTACTCCTGCGGCAGCTCGCTGGGCCGGTGGCGCATCTGCAGCTTCCAGCAGCCCATCCAGATCGGCGAGATCACCATCCATCCCGGCGACTTCATGATGGCGGACATCGACGGGGTGCTCGCCGTGCCGCGGGAGCACATCCTGGAAGTGCTGGAGCGGGCTGAGGATATGGCCGCCCGGGAAGACAGCATGGGCAAGGACATGGAAGAGGGCCTCGGCATTCGCGCCGCCTACGATAAATACGGCACCATCTGAGCTTTTTCAAAACAAGCCGCGCCCGGGCTATGGCCCGATGCCCATAACCCAGTATATGAAAAACCAGGATGTACAAGGCAGGCGGCTGAATGAATGTAGGGTACAAGCGAATATGCAAAAGGAGGGCACCGTCGCAAAACGGTGCCCTCCTTTATGCCCTTGCCAGCCTCTGGTTGCGTATGGAAAAGTGAGTTCGCGGCTCTGCTCCTGGAGCGCATATTTGATTCACTTGCAGTTGTGCAGATCGGCGTCAATGATTAAAACCCGTATCATCTTGACGGCCTCCTTGCTGGTGACAGAAAATCGTGCGTATTGCAGTTATCTTAAACTGCCCGGATGATTGGGCGGATAAAATCATAGTCGCCGTTCAATTCCTCGTCGCGGGGGTCGTCCATCCCAATCGGCTCCCAGCCGATTTCCTCCAGTTTCCGGGAAACCAACATGGGCCCTATGGCGGCCTGCCGCACCGGGGTCATGGAGGGGCGCAGGAACTCCTCGGCGGCGCCTTTGTAACCAAATTCGGCAAGGCCCCCTTTCAGCTCGGCGCTGATCCGTTTGTCCATTCCCACGGCAAACCCATCCCAGCCCAGAGTTACGGTGTCGCCCGGCACAAAAACAAACTCCCGCCCGGCCTTTTCAAAGACGCCGGTGGCGAGGCCCTGCCCCCAGCGGGAGAAGGCGTAAAGCTCCTTGAAGTGCAGCCCATACCGGGAGGACAGTTCCTCCATCAGAGGCAGCTTTTCCGAAAGTTTCATCCGGCTGAATTGTGGCTGCAAAAGTCGCTCGTCCATGTTCCGCTCCTGTTCTGCTTATTCCAATAAGGATCAGCTAAAGAGCCCGATAAATTGGAATAGGTTAGCTTTCATGTGTTACATAAATGACTTGCTTTTCTAAATTGAAGTAGATGACCATTAGTTCATCTGTTATCTCCGGATTGAAACTTAAATCCATAATAAAAGCCTGCTGTTTGGATTTATTATCAATCAAACTACCAAAACGATTGATTTTTAGGTAGTCCACCATTTCTGCAAACGAAAGCGCCGAAGGATCGTCCGCAGGGAATAACTTCGCTACGGTATCAGGGTCAATCTCATCTCTATGAAACTCCATAAAGAATGACACAGTCCCATAGTTTTTGTTCTTTTCATTTTCCAGCGTCTTTTTCAAAAAATCTTTAGCGACTTCCGTTAATACGTCTACTTCGTCCAACATAGCAGCTACAACTGTCATAGCTTCATCGTTTGAAGTCAATTCTTCTTCAACATCGAAGTAAAAAGAAGAATTAGCCTCATCGGGTGACAAAAAAATTTCCTCACCTTTTTCATATGTAATGTTTGGGTATTTCTTACTGTTCAAATTCATTATGATTTCCTCCAGCCCCAGTTTATCGGTCTGTACTTTCTCCGCCAAGAGCCCCCTACAAGTTTATTCCCACAGCTCATGTGGCTGATTTCAGCCTTTATCCACTTCAAAGGGCACGTCGTAGGCGGAAACGACCTCGACCCCGCATTTGCGGAATACCGGCACCACGGCGCGCTCATTGTCAGTAAAGATGGACGCACGTTTGAGATTTGGAAACTGCCGCAGCTCGGCCTCGTCGATGGCATTGATGTCAAACAGGCCGTCCTCGCCGGCCCAGTTTGGGGCAAGCTGGCAGTTGATCTCGTCGCCGCCGTCCATGTCGAGCTCGGTGACCTCTGGAGCCAGCCGGGCGGGGATGGGGTAGCGCCGGAACCAGCTTGCCGCCTCCGGCACCATGCTGTCATAGCCCTCGGCCTCCGGGTCGATGCGGCGGCGGGCGTACTCCCCGGCAAACTCCCGGATGTCAAACCTGGGTTCCAGCAGGCCCCTTTCGTACATCAGCACATTCATCACCGCCAGCTTGAAATCCAGATTTTTGAAGTTCAGCACCGGCTCGTCCGGCTTGGGCAGCCTGTATTTGCCGGTCTTTCCCTTTGGCCTCGGCGGGGCGTAGGAGAGCTCGATGTGGCTGGCGTGATACGCCAGCATCTCCCGGAGGCTTTCATCCCCAGCCTCCGGGGCGGAGCCGGGCAGGCGGGTAAAGAGGGTGAAGCCGCCCAGCTTGAGGGTGTGGATGGAACCGAAGCTCTCCCAGTTCGCCTCGGTGTAGTCCCCGCCGCCGATCAGCACATCCCCGTCAAACATATTTTTGGGCAGATTGCGTTCGTGGGGGGAAAGGCAGATGGAGAATGCTTCGATCTCCGTCTCCTCCCCGTTCATCCGGCCCTGAATGCCCAGCGCGTCCCACACATAGTAGAGGGCGGTATAGGGGTGCTCCCCGCCGGTGGCCGCGTCCCTGCGAACGCCGGATTTCACCACAACGCGGGCCGCGCCCAGGGCGTCCGTTACCTGTTCCAGGGTGAAAGGCGGGATCAGCTTCTTCCCGCAAACCACGAGGCAGTCTTTTTTGACGGCAATCTGCTGTTCCTTGGGCGGCAGGGTGTGGGGGATGTCCGGGTAGGGGTCGCGGTAGCGCAGCCAGTTTCCCAGCTTCTTCGGCTTGTTGGCCCGGCGCAGAAAGCCCCAGAAGTCCTCCGGTTCGTGGAGGACGGTGCCCACCTTCCGCTGCCGTGTGGTGATGACCACCCGGCCGTCGGGCAGGGCGGCGATTTGATCCGGTTTATAGGGGCCGAACATCCCGGGCCGGATGCGCAGGATCTCGCCCGTTTTCTGGTTCCAGAGCTGGGCGAAGTCGGTGCGGAAATCGTCGCCGGAATTGTAGATCAGCGCCCAGTCGCCGGTAAAAGGGCGCAGCTTCAGGTTTTCGCCCATGCCGGGCAGCGAAGCGATCCTGCAGCGCCCGGTGTCCATATCCAAATCAAAGAGGTTTCCTTTCGTGTCGCCGCCGCCCCAGGTCTCCCGGATCATCAGCAGACGGGGGGTTCCGGGGATGGGGATGCTGCTGTCCAGCTCGTCATACCCGCCGCGGCGAAAGGCGTGGAGCGTCAGGTCCCGATCTTCATAGCGAAGGATTTTGCTGCCGCTGTGGCCCCGGTTGATATAGAGGCGTCCCAGGCCGTCCATCGCAAAGCGGCAGACGGTGTCGGTGGGCGACAGGATAAACCGCTGGACATCCTCAACGCCCTGCTCATTCATTTTGTGAATTAAGACGCTTTCCTCATCGCCGGTGCAGAGATATTCGCCGCGCCAGTACAGCAGTCCCAGCCTGCGCATGGACCGGGGCGTGAGATGTCCCCAGTCGTTGACCCTGGCCGGGTCCCTGCCGCCGATCACCGTCTGGGAATATTTCGTGGAACAGATTGCGGCGTAAAAATCCAGTTCCGGGGAATAGGTGAGCTCGCGGAAGTCCGCCCACTTGACCTTGATGGGCTCCAGCGGGCGCTTTCGCAGGTCGGCCACAAACTTCCCCCGCTGATCTTCGTCCTTTGCAATCCAAAGGCCGCCGGCAAAGTTCCCGGCAATCTCTTGCACGGTATAGTAGGCGTCGTCCGGGAAACGGCTGTCCCGGCAGGGCATCCGCAGTTGGGTGTTCTGTTCCCTGGCGGGCAGCCCCCAGGCGCGCCCCTTCTGCCTCATCAGCTTGAAATAGTGGCCCTCTTTGCGGCACTGTGTTTCAAAGGCGTCCTTCTCCGCCTCGGGGATGAGAATGAACAGATGCTCGTCCTCGTCATCAAAGTCGTAGAGGCCCCAGCTGAAGGCGGTCAGCTCCTGGCCCAGCGCCTGTACCCCGTATTCGTGCTCAAAGGTCATATACTGGAGCGCGACAGTATCAAACCGCCCGTCAAAAAGGGCCGGGATTTCCCGGCCCCATTTACGGCGCAACTCTGCCAGCGTGTCGCCCACCTCGCCGTCAAAGTCGAGGATGTCCAGCGCGTTTTCTTCTAAAGAAGCGAGGTCAAACATGGCGTCCTTCCCTTATACCTGAAAGCCGATTTTGCGGGCTGCGGGCCACGGGCAGTCTCTCCACTGGCCCTCGCCCTCCTCCGCCCGCCCGGTCAGCAGGTCGGTGGCGGCGTCCGCCAAAAAGCCCAGGTAGCTCTCCGCCGCGGCGTCCCCGCAGAGCAGCTTCCACAGCAGGCCGCCGAACAGGTAGGACTGGGCGAATTCCCGCCAGCTGTGCAGCTCCTCCGCCGCCCGCTGGGAAAGATCCCACAAAATACCTGTGGCCTCGCCCTCGGTGAGCCAGCCCAGATAGCAACCCCAGCGGGCCAGCATGGCCGCGCGGCCCACGTCCCAGCCGGTCAGAAAGCCCGGCCCGAAGTGCGCCTTATAATACTGTGCGAACCGCCAGCCGCGACAGACGGATTCGCGCTCCTCCTCGTCGTCGGTTTCGACAATCAGCTCCTCTGGGGAGACCGCCTCGCAGTACAGCTGGTAGCGCAGGGTGTACCCCTCTCTGGTCAGATAGCGGATGGTGTCCAGCAGCTCGCTTCTCCCGTTGATGCCCCAGGAGCGGCGCACCAGCGAAACGATCTGCTGCTCCATCACCGGGATGTGCTCCTCCACGTCCATACCGTCCAACTGGTGGTCGTTGAGCCGGGAGATGATGCCGGAGAGCAGGATGCCGAACCGCGCCCACCGGGGATCATCCTTGGCGTAGGGGGCCGGTTCCGGCTCGGGGAGCGCCTCGATTTGTGCCAGCTTCTCCTCCAGAACGGCGTACAGTTCTTCCTCCAGGGCGGTGTTGAGCTCCCGGTCCTCCTCGTCGTCCCCGTCGTCTTCCTCCATCGCCAGCGTTTCCAGCGCGGCGGCGATCACGCCCATGTCCTCGCCAAAGAGCTGGCCCATCATGCCCTCCACGCCCAGGGCGGTGGCCTCGGCCACCTTATCATCCACCGTTTTCTGGATCAGTGCCTGGGTGTCCCCCATCTGCGCCATCGCCTCCGGGCTGAACATCTGCCCCAGGATTTCCACCTGCCGCTGTTGGTTGGCAGCAACCTGTTCGGCGGTCTGCGCTTCGGCCTCCCGCTGCCGGGCGACCCTTTCCGCCGCCGCTTTTTCGGCGTCGGCCTGCATCTGCTCGGCGATCTTCTTGCTCTTTTCGATGGACTCGTTAAGTTGCCGGGACGCGGCCTCGCTGGCCTCTTGCGCCCGCCGCATCATTTCTTCCATATCAATCATGCTTTTCGTCCTCCTTTTCCTGCTCTGGTGGGAGGGTATGCCATGCGGACGGCTCCTTTTTCCGGGAGAACAACCGCTTCAGGCCGTCCAGTACGCCCTCCACAATGTGAAACCAGGCATGGCCGACGATGAAAACGACGACAAGGACGATAAGTACCGCACCGATTTCTCCCCACGGCATATCTTCACATTCTTACTTTGTCTGGAAACAGGTCATAAAGAAGTCGGTAAACTCCTTGACCTCCTCATCCTGGGAGACATAGACATACAGGCTCTCGTCCTCCAACCAGTCGTAAATGTTGATGCCGATGTAGCCTTTCCGGTCCGGATAAATGATGAAGGCGTCGGTGGGGTATTTGTTGCGGTAGGCTTTATGGATTTCCGAGCGGCGGTAATAGGTGGGGTCGCCGCAGCCGGAGAGGTCCGGGACGGTGGGCACCACGACGATGGTTTCGCTCTGTTCGTCCCAGCCCACAATCAGGTTGCCGATTTTGCTCTTGCTGCCGTGGACCAGACCGTAGTTGAAGCGGCTCACGTCCTCGGTAAAACCAAAGACCAGCTTGTAGTCGTCGCCGTTTTCCACCACCTGGTTAAAGAGCGCCCGCATCTTCCCCCGGTTGGCGTCGCTCTTGGCCATGTCGATCTCCGGCTCTTTCCCGAATAGCTTTCCAAAAACGCCCATAATAAATTACCTCCAAAAGTTTGTGATGTGTTATGTTACTGCTTGCGCAGGGTTTCCATATAGTCCAGGATGGCTTCGATCTGAAAGCCGGTCATTTCATCGGCGGCGTCTGCAAAGAGAAAGGGCAGCGTATCCGGGATCGCTTTGCACACGATGGCGGCGGAGAACACCAAATTGCCCAGCAGCTTTACCTCCTGCGGCCCGGCATCAACGCCGAGAATATGCAGCATTTCCGTAAAGAATGCCAGCCGTCTTTCCAGAAAGGTTTGACGGTTCTCTCCCGTCAGGCATTTGGAGAGCAACTGCTGTTCCTCCACGCTCAGGATCGCAAAGCGGCTCTGCCCGCCGTAACAGATGTTGTGGAGGAATTGCCGAGCCCCCTCCCGCCAGTTGAGTGCGGGGTCGTCCATCAGCTTTTGCGCATACGCCAGCATTTGGGGTTGCTGCCGATAAAACGCCTGCACCACCAGATCCTCCTTGGCCGGGAAAAAGGAGTAGAAAAAAGTGCGCGAGATCCCCACGCGGGTGTAGATCTGCTCCACGGTCGTGTGCTGAATGCCTTGCTTTGAGAAGAGTTCCAACCCTGCGTCAATCAACGCCTTTCTAATCTGTTTCCGATCTGCCTCGGAATAGGCTATTTTAGGCATCGTGCTCTCCTCCATCTCTCAATAAGAATAAATTTTTTAATTTGTCTTTATTGTAGCAAAGCAGAGCAAATGATGCAAGGGAGTACACCACAAATTTCTCTTCAGCAGGAAATATATTGTGAACAAGCTGTAAACGGGGGCGGGGACGGAGTACATCCGCAAGCAATGGAGCAGAAAAAAAGCAGCGTGACAGTATCAACCATCACGCTGCTCATCTTAAAACTTGAAAATCAGGTTACCGGTCCCCGGCCATAGTCAGGGACCGGCCTGTTTTGGGCTCTTATTCCTGTGCTGCTTCCAGGCGGCGGCGCAGCAAACTGTGGGGCGGCAGGGGCGTTTCGCAGGGGATCGTGTAGGCCATCATGGGGTGGGGGGTGGCTTCCACCCGCTCCCCCGCTCCGTTTGTGATCCAGGCGGGCGCAAAACTCACGGTTTCCCCTGTGGGCAGCAGCGCTTCCAGGGTCTCGCCCAGCGCAAATTTGCCCCGCTGGGTACAGCGGGCCACACCCTCGCGCCACTCCTCCACCACCCCCACAAATTCCCACTGGCGGATATAGCCGCCGCCGGCGGAATCCTGCCGGGCTTTTTCCGGGCCAAAATAGAACCCCGGCGAATAGCGCCGGTGGCTGGTGCGGGCCAGCTCTTCCAGCACGCGGTCCGGGCAGCGGTACTCGCCGTCGGGGTTCTGCAAAAAGGCGTCCAGCGCCTGGCGGTAGGCGCTGGTCACGCTGCCGTTTTCCACGGTGGCCCGGGTGCGCACGAGTCCGGCTGGGGTATCGATGTTCACTTCGGTCACTTCCCCGGTAATGGGCACCCGGCCGCTTTCCAACATGGCGGTGACGCAGCCGATGGTGCTGTGCCCGCACATGGGCATGTGCCCGCCCGCGTCGATGAACAGGATGCCCATGTCGGCCTCGGGATGGCACGGTTCCACCCAGATTGTGCCGGACATGTTGCTGTGCCCGCGGGGTTCCATCATGACGGCGGTGCGCAGCCAGTCCAGATGCTCCTCGGCATAGGCCATCTTGTCCTGCATGGTTTTCCCCTCGATGCGGGGAACCCCGGCGATGAGGTTGCGGGTGGGATTGCCCGCGGTATGCGTATCAATCGTTTCAACGAGGTGGCTGAGATGCATGGCAGGTCTCCTGAGATGTTCCGCAGTCTGTTTGAAAATGTATGGTGATATTAATTAATAAATGACTAAATTACACCATGAACTTTTCACTCCGTCAATCCTTTTCCGCCGTGATCCTCCGGGCAAGCTGTTCCTCCGGTCGGCTTTTTTTGCCAATAGATTGCAATAAAAAGTAAAAACACCGTCCATTGAAACGGTGTTCTACACAGAAATTCCCCTGCCGGATGTCTTTTGCCTCGACAGGCTTAAAGGCACCTTAACAGGCTACGGTTTTTATGCGTAAAGAGAGCTTTTTTGAAGGGAACCCGTTTCAGGGAGCCCTGCATAAAAGACTTTAAAACGGAGAGAGGGGCGCGAGGCTGAGCCGGCAGGCTTGGGGAAGCTTTTCTTGAGAAAAAAGTCGCTTCCCTCAATGCGGTTATACCACTTCAAACGTTCCTGTCCCTAGGGGATTGTTCCCCTGTTTCGGCAATCTGGACCCGCCCGGGCAGAAAGTTTTTCTCAAGGTACCCGCTGTCAGTAAAGAGCGGCTGTATGAATCAGCGGCACCATTTCCCAAGCAATCGTTTCAATGCTTCCGGGTCAAAGGGCTTGCCGATGTGTTCGTTCATGCCCGCCTTTAGGCTCTCGGCTCGGTCCGTGTTCATGGCGTTGGCGGTCATGGCGATGATAGGAAGGGCGTTGAAGCGGTTATCTTTCCGGATCAACCGCGTCGCCTGATAGCCATCCATGATCGGCATCTGGATATCCATAAGGACTAAAGCGTATTGGTTTGTTTGAATTTTCTGTACGGCTTCCAGCCCGTTCTCGGCCAGCTCCACCTCAAGCCCAAAGGAATTGAGAATGGCAATAGCTATTTCCTGATTGATTTCATTGTCTTCCGCTAGGAGGACGGTTTTTCCCTTCAAGCTGGAAGCGGGAAGGGCTTCAACGGGGGCGCTCTGTTTCGTTTCGGGATGCTGCGCCGCCGGGGTCGCTGCGTCCTTCTTTTCAAGTTGGAGCCTGAAGAAAAAGGTTGAGCCCACGCCTTCCTCGGTCACGGCCCATATTTCCCCATGCATGAGCTCCACCAGCATCTTGCAGATGGAGAGGCCAAGCCCCGTGCCGCCGTATTTCCGTGTCGTCGAGCCGTCCGCCTGGGTAAAGGGGATAAAGAGTTTGTCCAGTTGCTGCTGGCTCATGCCGATACCTTGATCGCGGACGGAAAAGAGCAGCGTGACGTTTTCACCGTGCACACGTTCGCAGAGGACTTCGATTTTGATGGTTCCGTGATGCGAAAATTTGACGGCATTGGAAACGAGATTCAGCATGATTTGGCTGATGCGCAACGTATCGCCGATCAGTATGTCGGGAATGCCCGGATCAATATGGGTTTCGAAAGATTCGTTGGCCGCTTTGGCTTTGGGCTCATTGATGCTGACGA
>ERZ857984.770-NODE-770-length-33747-cov-5.492402_pt1 | contig 33747 bp, 30 predicted proteins | sample MGYA00519914_ERZ857984 | MGnify/ENA primary metagenome ERZ857984 (study PRJEB31778, sample SAMEA3449417) | human gut metagenome | biome: human gut; feature: human-associated habitat; material: faeces | place: United Kingdom | collected 2010/2012 ... | reverse complement strand
ATCGATATTGCAGGTGCAAATGACAAAGCCGCGCTACACAAAGGAGCAGATAGTCAGCTGGATAAACCGCTTCAAGTATGGCAGCGCAGACGACCCGCAGTACCAGAAGCAAATCATCGATACGTTCATCAACTCCATCTACGTGTTTGATGACAAAATTGTATTCACCTATAACTTTCAGGATGGAACAGAACCGATCACCCTTGCGGAAATAGAAGCGGCATTCGGTTCGGATTTAGCAAAAGTTGCTCCACCACCAACCCTCCGAACCGATATGGTGCGGAGGTTTTTTTGTTATATAGCAACGCATCCGTCTCTTCTGTTCCTTGACAAAATTCGACTCTGTTCGTATTATAATTATTGTTGAATAAGCTGCGTTTGGTTAAGGAGAAGCGCACGCCGCAAATATGTGATTCGGTCAATGAATATTTTTCAATTATATTATAAGGAAGATTCATTTGTGAAAATAAACTACTTTGTGCATACGGAAATAGGCGACCGGCCCTGCAACGAGGACCGCTATGCCGTGAGCAAATGCCCGGCCGGGCTTTGCTTCGCGCTGGCGGATGGGCTTGGCGGGCTTGACCGCGGCGAAGTCGCGGCGGAGCTTGCCTGCAACGCCGTGGCAGAATATGCCCAGGCGCAGGCCGTTTTTTCCAACGCCGCCGTGGAGCAGGCCTTCCTTAGGGCGCAGCAGGCGGTATTGGCGCGGCAAAAGGCAGAGCATAACGAAACGCAGATGAAAACCACGCTGAACGTTGTTATGCTGGATAAGCAAAGCATGTATTGGGGGCACGTTGGGGATTCGCGTACATATTACGCCGAAAACGGTGTATTAAAGCGGCGCACGCTTGACCACAGCGTTACCCAGATGCTTTCCGCCATAGGGCAGGTGGAGGAGCGGGACATTCGTTTTCACGAGGACCGCAGCAGACTGCTGCGCGTGCTGGGCACGCCGTGGGAAAAGCCGCAGGCGGAAATTGAGCAGCCCGTGGCGCTGCGCGGGAACATGCAGATATTGCTCTGTACCGATGGTTTTTGGGAATACATTACGGAAGAGCAGATACAGATTTGCCTTGAAGAATCCGACAATGCCCAAATATGGATGGAGAACATGCTGGAACTTATAAGCCGTAACGATCAGCATAGCGAGCGCGACAACCGCACGGCAATAACAATATGGATAGACGATGGGGAAGGGGATATAACGCAATGAGCGCAACCATGCTTTACACCGCCGGTGAAGCCAAACCGGCGCGCCTGTTTGTATGCGATGCCGGGCGCACGATGCGCACGGTGGATATAGGTCAGGGCATCACGCTCGGCCGCGCGGGCACGGGCATAGACGTAGACCTGCCGCTGAACAGCGGCATAGTATCAAAGCGCCACGGAAGGATAACTAAGCTTGACACGGGCTATTGCTACAGCGATACGGACAGCCTGAACGGCACGCATATAAACGGAATTCTCTACGGAAAAGACGGCGAAAACAGCAGCTGTATACTCAACGACGGGGACATACTGCGCATAGACCGCAAAAATTTGGACCGCCCGCATCACGAGGCCGTCGTAATGATATTTTCAACATCCTGGCAGGATGCCGAGTGGCAATCGGTCGAGCTGCGCGAGGATACCGGCAACATAAGCATAGGCCGCACCACCGTTGCCCAGGAGGGCATAAAGATAGCCGATCCTGCGGTATCAAAAAAGCATGCAACGTTCATTCACGGCGTGCGCGGATGGTCAATAGTTGACCACGGCAGCACAAACGGCGTGTTCGTTAACGGCGAACGCATCGCCCAGCCGCGACCGCTTCATGCAATGGATGTTGTGCGCATAGTCAACACGCTGTTCATATTCCTTGGCGACAGGCTGCTTTATAACGCACCCGCCGTGCAGAAAAACCAACTTGCCATACATATTGAGGAGCGCAGCGTGCGCAACCTTTTCAAAAAACGCATACTGCTTGAAAATATAGATCTCAGCATTGACCCCGGGGACATGGTGCTTGTGCTTGGCGGCTCGGGCGCTGGCAAAACGACCTTCTTCAACGCCGTGATGGGCTACGAAAAGGCCCGCGGCAAAATAGTTCATGACGGGCGCGATATATATAAGGAATACGCGCAGATGAAGTATGAAATAGGCTTCGTGCCGCAGCAGGATCTTCTGCGCGATGATGACACCGTGTATCATACCCTTGACAACGCAGCGCAGATGAAAATGCCTGCCGATACCGCAAACGATGCCCGCCAGGCGCGCATAGATCAGGTGCTTGAAATGCTGGGCCTTCAGCGGGAGCGCGATTCGCTCGTTAAAAAGCTGAGCGGCGGGCAGAAAAAGCGGCTTAACATAGCGGTGGAGTTCATTGCGGACCCAAGCCTTTTCTTCCTGGACGAGCCTGATTCCGGCCTTGACGGCATAATGGCGGCGGGACTTATGGAAAACCTGCGCGTTATAGCGGACGAAGGCAAAATAGTAATGGTCATAACCCATGCGCCGGACCGCGTTGCCCATCTGTTCGATAAGGTGATAGTGCTTGCCAAAAGCACAAAGACAAACAGCGGACATCTGGCCTTCTACGGCTCCATTGACGCGGCGAAGGAGTTCTTCGATGCCGATTCGCTGGAAGGCATTGTTAAGCGCATAAACCGCCCCGATGAAAACGGGTACGGATTATCCGATTTCTATATTGAAAAATATGAAAAGTATATAGGAGAGTCCATATGAGCAATACTCAGGTGTCCCGCATAACGCAGATAGGCATATATCTTGGCAAGCATTGGCGCTTGTTCATAAACGAGCGCGGCTGGAAGGTGCTTATATTCGGCGCGGTCATTTCCGCACTTGTATCAATAGTGCTTGGCAGCGGCATGTTCGTATACACGATGGATACGTTTTCCGGCGGGTTTGCGCTGATATCGGCCTGCATTTGGGTGGGCATATTCAATTCGATACAGAACATATGCAAGGAGCGCGCCATAATAAAGCGCGAACACCGCGCCGGGCTGCATATATCAAGCTATATCGCCTCCCACCTTATATTTCAGGCCGGCATATGCCTGCTGCAGGCGGCAATACTGCTCGGCATCAGCAGCGCGTTTTTGACCTATCCTGGCTGCGCTCCGCTTTTCGGCGGGGTATGGCTTGAATACTTCATAACGTATTTCCTCTGCATCTATGCGGCGGACGTATTGGGCCTTGCAATATCGGCGATAGTAAAATCGCCCACAACAGCGATGACCGTTATGCCCTTTATACTTATAATTCAGATGATACTTTCCGGCATGCTGTTCCCCCTGCGCGGGCCTATGAGCTTTTTCGGCAACCTTACAATAAGCAAATGGGGACTTAACGCAACGGCCATTTCCGCGGATTACAACAACCTTGAAAATACTCAGAAAATTCAGCTGAGCTACACGCTCAAGGGCATTGTTAAGCAAAAGTCCCTGCCCATTACGGATGAGCAGGTGGACGCGATGGTGGACGAAAACTATTCCACAGGCATTGTGGAGGACTATGTGCACGATTCCGGCAAGCTTTGGCGCAACTGGGGCATGCTGGCGCTGCATACGGCGGTATATGCCATAATAGCCGTTGCGGCATTGGAATTTGTGGACAGGGATAAACGATAGCAGCAATAACTTACAGGGAGATATAACTTATGCATAATGTACAATTCTGCCCGGGCTGTTTGCGGGATGCGGAATTTGAAAACGGCGTATGCGCAAAGTGCGGCTTTGACATGAACGGCTATACCGTAATGCCGCACCATCTTGTGCCGGGCACGCTTGTGAAGCAGCGCTACAAAATAGGCCGCGTGCTTGGCGAAGGCGGCTTCGGCATAACCTATATAGGCATAGACACGGTGCTGAATTTGAAGGTAGCCATAAAGGAATTCTATATGTCCGGCTACGTCAATCGCAACCACGACGCATCGCCCAACGTATTTGCAACGCTTGGCACCCACAGGGACACATTTGAAAAGAACAGGGAAAAGTTTTTGAACGAAGCCCGCGTACTGGCGCAGTTTTACGGGGAAGCCGGCATAGTGGGCGTGCGCGATTTCTGCGAAGAAAACGGCACGGCATATATAATAATGGACTTTCTGAACGGCGTTGACCTGAAAACCTATCTTGAGCAAAAGGGCCGCCTTGCACCGGAGGAGGCCGTTAAGCTGCTTATGCCCGTTATGACGTCCTTGCAGCACGTTCATGCGGAAGGTATAATACACCGCGACATAAGCCCGGACAACATAATGGTAATGGAGGACGGCAGCACAAAGCTGCTGGACTTCGGCGCGGCAAGGGAAATTTCGCAAACGGATATAAAGAGCCTTTCCGTAATATTAAAGCCGGGCTACGCGCCGGAGGAGCAATACCGCAGCAAGGGCCGCCAGGGCCCGTGGACGGACGTATACGCGCTTGCAGCAACGCTTTATAAGTGCATAGTTGGCGCAACACCGGACGATGCCATGGAGCGCATGTATCGCGACAGGCTGCCTTCCCCCGCCGCTGCCGATGCGGCCTGCCCCATAGCCATAAGCAACGTTATAATAAAGGGCCTTGCCGTGCGGCAGGCGGACCGCTATCAGGACGTGGCAACATTCCTTGCCGATCTGAAAACGGCGATGGAAGATCCAGACAATGCGGAGCTTGCGCCGGACACGCGCGAGATCGCACCCGCGCAGGAACGCGGCGTAATTGCGGACGACCAAACCGTGCTTGCGGACACAACAACCATATATACGCCCAACGCCGCAAAGGAGCATAAAGCGCCCAAGCCCACGGCGCAGCCGAGCGCGCCCGCCGCAAAAACAAAGCTGAAAACCGCCAAGCCCGAACCCGCCGAAAGCGCGGAAAAGCCCGCGGCTAAAAAGAAGCCCGAAGGCAAACCCGTTTCAAAGAAGCCTGCCAACAAAAAGGGCATTATAATAATCGCGGCCGTTGCGGCGGCAGTAATAATAGCCGCCGTGGCAATAGCGGCGTTTGGCAATGCGAACACAAATGTGTCCACCGGTATGATGTCCGCAAGCTTGGAGGAAACCGCCTCCCTGCGCACGTTCACGCTCAACGGCACAACGCTGGAGCTGCCCGCGCCCGTGCAAGCGCTGCTTGACAAAGGCTGGGTGTTTGAGGATGCTCAGTACGATACAGCCACGATAGAAGCCGGCGGCAGCAAATCAAGCGTTATGCTCATGAACGAATACGGCAAGATAGAGCTGAGGCTTTCCAACACCACGCTTAACGAGCAGCCCGCTTCCGCCTGCACCATAACGGCGGTTTCCGCCGTTGAGCATATACTCAACGACAACTATCTTGGCGCAAACGGCAACGAGTTCAAAACCGCGAATGGCATAACCCTTGGCACATCCTCCGCAGCGGACGTCAAAACAGCTTACCCCGCCGCAAAGAAGGACGGCAGCTACCTGAAGCTTGAAACGCCGTATGCGGACGTTAGGTTCTACAATCAGGATAATAATCCCGTTTCCGGAATATATATACGGCTGGACATGACCAAGGACTGCTGGGAAGATACTTCTAACGTGTCCTCCGCCGCCCCCGCGGAATACGACGACGCGGAATTCATCAGCGCATACACCATGCCGGACTTTGCCGTGGAATCGGACGAAATCACCGCAAAGCTTTCAATGACCGTACAGGATATGGTTGACGCCGGGTGGACGATAGAGCGCCAGCCGGACTATATCCCCGCCAATTCATATGCCGAAATATATCTTCGCCTTGACGTGCGCACAACGGCGGTCGTTGAAGCGGTAAATTATACGCCCAATGCAATACTGCCGCAGTACGGCATAGTGCGCGCATCGTTCAACAACACCGGTATGTCCGGCAGCATCCGCGCGGACGGGCTGAAGCTGCTTTATAACGGCAATGTTTTGGCGCAGATGGACGAAGCGTATTCGGACGTTATAGCTGCGCTGAATGCCGCGGAGCTGGAATATACCGAGGACGATAACACTATTACCGTTACGCCATACGGCGATGAACGCCAAATAACTTTCCTTTTCAGTAAATCCGACAACGCGCTGTACAGCGTTTATGTTGCAAGATATGTCGGCTCAATAAGCAGATTTTATTATGAACAGGAGAATGCAAACCAATGAAAACCGTAAAAATCATTGCCGCCCTGCTGGCGGCGCTGCTGCTGACAGGATGCAGCGTTAAATTAACCGTGGGTACGCAAGACGAGAACCAGCCTGCCGAAACCGCCAAGCAGGTTGTTACCGTTGAGGATATAGGCGCGCTTGTGAGCGAACTGCAAAACGGTCATGTTTGGATGGCATGCGCCGAAAGCGAGCTGTACAGCCTGCGCATAGACGGCAGCGGCCTTACCATAACCGCCTATGCAAAGCAGGACGGCAGCACAGAAAAGCAGACGCTCAGCGGCACGTTCGCAGCCGATGCGGACGGCGTGCATATAACCGACGGCAATGACAATACGGTGCTTGAGCTCACATGGCAGCTTATTGCGGAAGAGGGCGAAAACGCGCTGCAGCGGCTGGAGATGATTACAAAAACCGAGGGTGGCATACTGCCCAAGGACGTTACGCTTGAATTCTATTCAACGCAGGCGACCGACGAAGCCGGTGAAGAGGAAATGGCGGCAGCCTATCTTGAAAACCTGCAAACGCCGGACCCCGCGAAGGATGATTTGACCACACTGCTTGCGGGATACAGCGGGGATTCAATAGTTGATGCCTGCGTGATGCACGGCATCGATCCCTCGCTTAAAAACCGCGCCACCTATGCCGAAGCCTTCGGCATAGAGGATTACAAGGGAACATCTCAACAGAACCTTACCCTGCTCGAAAAAATGGGCGCAGACGTGGTGATAGGGCAAGACTAAAACGTTTACACAAAAAGATGCAGCCAAAACCGGGCTGTATCTTTTTTGTATTCGCTATAAAGAAGGCAGTCTTCCTTCCAATCGCACCTTCCGTCCCCACTATTAACAGCATAAGAAAAAAGCTCCCGAATTGGGAGCTTTTTGGTACCCGGTAGGGGAGTCGAACCCCTGTTCCCGCCGTGAGAGGGCGGTGTCCTAGGCCACTAGACGAACCGAGCACATAAATCTCACGGCAAGGGTTATTATACACAATGGTACATATTTGTGTCAACAGTTTTTTTGCCGAACATGCAAAAATATTCATGTATGTCCGGCCATGGGCGGCTTACAGCGCGGCTTTCAGCTTTTCGGCCAAATCAAGCTGCTCCCACGGCATGGCGGGATCGCCAAAGTGGCCGTAGGACGCGGTGCGGCGGTATATGGGCCGGCGGAGATCGAGCGCGCGGATTATGGCCTCCGGCCTGAGGTCAAAGCTGCGGCGCACGGCGGCAAGCAGCTTATCCTCGTCCACCGTACCAGTGCCGAACGTGTCTATAAATACGGATACGGGCTCCGCCACGCCTATCGCGTAAGCCAGCTGCAATTCGCAGCGCTTGGCAAGGCCCGCGGCAACTATATTCTTGGCAATGTAGCGCGCGGCATAGGCTGCGCTGCGGTCAACCTTTGTGGGGTCCTTGCCGCTGAAGGCTCCGCCGCCGTGGCGTGCAAAGCCGCCGTATGTATCAACTATTATCTTGCGCCCTGTCAGGCCGCTGTCCCCGTGCGGGCCGCCTATTACGAAACGTCCTGTCGGGTTGACCAGAATGTGTGCGTCGTTCGCAAGCAGAGCCTTGGGGATAACGGGTTTTATAACTTCGCTATAAATGGCGTCCTTCAGCATGGCCTGCGTTGCATCCGCGCTGTGCTGCGTGGAAACGAGCACGGTGTCCACGCTCACGGGCGTGCCGTTTTCGTAAACAACGCTCACCTGCGCCTTGCCGTCCGGCTTTATGAAATCCGCGCCGCCCTTGCGGTACGCCGCCAGCCTGCGGGTAAGCGCATGGGCCAGATATATGGGCAGGGGCATATATTCTTCCGTTTCATCGGTGGCATAGCCGAACATCATGCCCTGATCCCCCGCGCCTGTGGTCATGTCCGCCTCTGTACCTTCCTTCGCCTCAAGCGATTTATCCACGCCCATGGCAATATCACCCGACTGCTTATCCAGCGATACCAGCACCGCGCAGCTGTCGCCAGAAAAGCCGGTGGAATTATCCGTATAGCCTATTTCGTTCACGGTGGAGCGCACAAGGGACGCTATGTCCACCTGCGCCTTGGACGTTATTTCGCCCATCACCAGCACCAGGCCGGTCGTTGCCGCGCATTCGCATGCCACGCGGGAGTACGGGTCCTGAGCAAGGTGCGCATCGAGCACGCTGTCGCTTATAATATCGCAGACCTTATCGGGATGTCCCTCGGTCACCGATTCAGACGTAAAAAGCTTTTTCATAAAAAATGAACCTCCGTTTCATATTCACCATCAAGCATGGCTGTTCGCGGGATGCGCCCGTTTTGCTTTTCATGGCAAAATAAAACGCCCCGCGAAAAACGAGACGAAGATTCCATCGCTCATCTTTCGGCTAATGCCGCGGGAATTGGCACCTTGCGCGCACGCAGGTTGCCGGGTTTCACAGGGCCCGTCCCTCAACCACTCTTGATAAGGCATATATTCTTTTGTTAGGCATATGATAGCATCCCGCGCGCATTCCTGTCAAGCCCATAAAGTTGTGGCAAAAGCCTAATTTATGTGATATAATACAAATAATACAAATATCAACTTATATGGGGGAGCTATATGGATATAAATACCGTAAACGAAGAAATGTCCCTTGCGGAGGCTTTGCAGATGCGCGCGGATATAAAAACGCAGATAGCGCAGCTCCGTTCCCGCCTGAACGACAATGCCAAGGTGCAGGAGGGTGAAACGCCCGCGGAGGATCCGCTCAGGCTTATTGAGCTACTCAGCGCGGAATGCGAAGCATATGAAACGCTCATCTGCCGCATAAACCTGACCAACGCGGCGACCGTGTTTGAAGGGGAAACGCTTACGGCGCTGCTTGCGCGGCGCGATGCGCTTTCGCTTGAGCTGAGCATAATGCGGGACTTTTTGCGGCAGGCCAGCCAGCGCATAGACCGCTACTCCAAAACGGAGATAAAGATTTTTTCCACCGTGGACGTTACGGCCATGCAGAAAACGGTGGATGCGAAGTCGAAGGAGCTCAGGCAGCTTGACGCGGCGATACAGAAGCTTAACTGGACCACAACGCTTATATAGGCGCAAATAATTTACAATAATCGGTTTTTCCGCCACGCGGGGCGGGCGCTATCTCTGCCGGCTGAGAATGAGCCGGTATGGAGGCACATAGCGGGTCGGGGCGCGACGCTACCTTTACACAAACGCCCGTAACAGCGCACAATATACCCCGCACAATGCACCCGGCATCACCGGGCGCCGACCGCGCGGCGGAAAGGGTGGGTATGGGGAGAAACAGCTTAAAGACGGGACTTTTCTATTGAAAGCCCCGCTTTTTCATGCTAAAATAATCGTAGAATGAGGACGGGATATGAGTTAAAGGACGGAATAAAGGAACAGGAGGATCGAATATGAAAAAAATTGTAATTGCGGCGCTGATGCTTGCGCTGTGCATAACCCTTGCCGTACCCGCCCTTGCGGAAGGCGTGCGCGACGCCAACGCCGCATATAACGAGCTGCTTGCGGGGTTCAACGGCAAATATCCCGACGAATACGCGGGCGCATACGTTGATACCTCGGATGGCGATAAACTGTGCATACTGCTTACGGAGCGCCATGCGGACACCGCCGCAAAGCTTGGCGCGGCGCAGGACAAAATGCTTGCGCACATAAGCGCGGCCTACCGCGACGACGTAAAATTCAAAACGGCGAAGTATTCCTATAATGAGCTGCTTGCGGCGCACGATACCGCGTCCGAACTGCTGAAGGATAAGGGCTACGGGCTTTCCTACGTTGGAATAAACGATATGAATAATGTCGTGGATGTAGGCATAATCCCCGCCGACCATGCAGCCGCCGCAGCCTTTGTTCAAGCCGACGCCGCGCTCAGTGGGCTTCCCCTGTGCGTTACGGCTGCCGAAAGGCTATCCCAATTGGGCGGCGAATCGCCCGCTGCCATGCCGCAGGCCGGAGGCGGCGCAATAATTCCGCTTGCGGCGGCATTGCTCATATGCGGCGCAATGCTCGGCGCGGCTGCATTGAAGCGGAAACGTTAAAGCGGAAACGTTAAATACGAAGAAATCGAAAGGAAGCATATGCCATGAAAAAACGTAACCGTATTTCTTGGTTGGTTCCGGCAATGTTGTCTTTTGCAACCGCCATGTTCGCTTTCATTTCAGGCGCTGTAAACCAAGCTCCTATTCTCTATCTTTCCGGGCTGCTAAGTTTTGCCGGCGGCATCCGCTGCGTTTGCTTGTATACAAAGGAAAAGAATCAGCAGGATGAAGAATAGCATCCGCCGACCGCGCAGCGGAAAGGGTGGGTATGGGGAGAAAGATATGAACGAACGCAAAAGAACAAATCTCAAAGCACTATTCATCATATTGGCCACGGCGCTGATTTTGGCGTTTGTGTACCTTGCCGTGCCAAAGGAGCGCGGCATAGAGCGCCGCGTTGACGCAACGCTTGTGCAAAACGGCAGCCCTGCCGAACGCAGGCAGACCGCGCTCACCATAAGCGGCACATATAAAAGCAGCCTTTTCGGCGGGGATTCGTTCGCGGGGAAGGTTGAAATAGACTGCCTGCCGGTAACGGCGGGGGAGCTGCTGAACGTTGTTTTCAGCGCGGAGGATAAGGGCTACGGCGCGCTGACGTACAGGAGCGGCGAAAGCCTTGAGTTCGTGGGCTACATGCGCATGAGCAAAACCGCGGATGAAGTAATAATCTGCCTGTTCGAGGACATGGGGGACGGGCGCAAGGGCTGGAGCGCGGACACGGGCGCGGTGATATCGTATCCCGATAGTATAGAAAACATAAGCGATAAGCTGTATTGAATTTTCGCCGTACAGTAAGCAGCACCTTCACGCTTGGCAGCGGTAACTTCCCCTGCACAACATATTGTGCCGCGGGGCGCGGCATGGGCGCAAGAGCCGAGAATATCTGAATAAATTGCGCATTAAAAGCGTTTTTTGAGTTGACAAGCGCCTAAAGGTGTGGTACATTAACTAAGCAACCCCCGACTGGGGGGTTTATTTAGGTTCGGTATCGGCCGAACAAACGGATTTTATTGGCCTTATCCCGCGTTGGGACAGGGCATAAATTGAGAGGAGCTAATAACCACTATGCGCGTAAAAGTCACCTTGGCCTGCACCGAATGCAAGCAGCGTAACTACAACACTTTTAAGAACAAGAAGAACGACCCCGACAGGATCGAGTTCTCCAAGTACTGCCGTTTCTGCCGCAAGCACACCATTCACAGGGAAGCTAAGTAAGCCCGAAAGGACAGGAACATAAAAATGGCAAACGATGTAAAAACCGCCAAAAAGGAGAAGAAGCCCAACCTGTTCGCGCGTATCGGCCGTTATTTTAAGGACGTTGTGGGCGAACTGAAAAAGCTTACGTGGCCTACCGGCAAAGACCTTGCCAAGTACACCGCAACCGTGCTTGCGTTCATAGTGCTTTTCGCCGTTGTTATAGGCGTGCTTGATTTTCTGTTCGGTCAGGGCTTCACGCTTCTTGGTAGCCTGGCAGGCAAAGGCAGCGATGCTTCCGCCCTTGCGGACGCGCTGCTGGGCCTGATGTAATTTAGGGAGCAAGTATCATGGCCGAAGAAGCCAAGTGGTACGTTGCCCATACCTATTCGGGCTACGAGAACAAGGTCAAGGAGGACCTGGAGAAAACGGTTGAAAACCGCGGCCTTCAGGACATGATTTTAGAGATAAGCTACCCCACCGAAGAGGTAGTTGAAATGAAGGACGGCAAGCGCAAGGTGGTAACCCGCAAGATGCTGCCCGGCTACGTTATGATCAAGATGATCATGAACGACAAAACCTGGTACGTTGTGCGCAACACCCGCGGCGTTACGGGCTTCGTAGGCCCGGGATCAAAGCCCGTGCCCCTTACCGATGAAGAAGTTACAAAGCTTGGCGTGGAGTATATCCCCATCGAGCTGGACCTTTCCGTTGGCGAGAGCGTGCGCGTGGTAAGCGGTCCGCTGGAAAACTTCATAGGCACGGTGGAAGCGCTGGATCCGGAACGGCAGAAGGTAAAGCTGACCGTATCCATATTCAACCGCGACACACCGGTGGAACTGGATTATATCCAGGTGCAGAAGCTCTGATAAAGGGCAAAATAAAAGCGCAGGGGCAACTCTGCGCCTAAGGCATGATTTATGCGCCTTCTTATAAGGGGAGGCTGTCATAAAGTGGGAGGCCGCCCGAAAACGCGGGAGAGGCCGCTCGCACCACATTATTTTTAGGAGGAAATTCAAATGGCAAAGAAGATCACAGGCTTTGTGAAGCTTCAGATCCCCGCCGGCAAAGCAACGCCCGCACCGCCCGTAGGCCCCGCCCTCGGTCAGCATCAGCTGAACATAATGGGCTTCTGTAAGGAGTTCAACGAGCGCACCGCCAAGGACGCCGGCATGATTATCCCTGTCGTCATCACGGTGTACCAGGATCGTTCCTACACCTTTGTGACCAAGACTCCCCCCGCGGCCGTTCTTATCAAGAAGGCTTGCGGCCTGCAGTCCGCTTCCGGCCGCCCCAACACGCAGAAGGTTGCCAAGCTGACCAAGGATCAGGTAAGGGAGATCGCCACCATCAAGATGCCCGACCTTAACGCCGCCAGCGTGGAAGCCGCCATGAGCATGGTAGCCGGCACCGCCCGCAGCATGGGTATCACGGTTGAGGACTGAACAAGCCTAAAGGAGATGTGGGAGGCATAAGCCGTTATTACCACAGGAAGGAATATAGAATATGAAGCATGGCAAGAAGTATCAAGACAGCATAAAGCTGATCGAAAAGCAGAAGCTTTACGATCCCCGCGAAGGCATTGAGACGGTGCTCTCCACCGCCAAGGCCAAGTTTGACGAGACCGTCGAAGCCTCTATCCGTCTGGGCGTAGACCCCCGCCACGCCGACCAGCAGGTCCGCGGCGCCGTGGTTCTGCCTCACGGTACCGGCAAGACCGTCCGCGTGTTGGTTTTCGCCAAGGGCGACAAGGCTAAGGAAGCCGAGGCCGCCGGCGCCGATTTCGTGGGCGACGATGATCTGGTAAAGAAGATCCAGACCGAGAACTGGTTTGGATTCGATGTTTGCGTAGCTACGCCGGACATGATGGGCACCATCGGCCGTATAGCTCGTATACTGGGACCCAAGGGCTTGATGCCTAACCCCAAGAGCGGCACCGTTACCATGGACGTGACCAAGGCCATCAACGATATCAAAGCCGGTAAGGTTGAATATCGCGTAGACAAGACCTCCATCGTTCACGTTCCCGTGGGCAAGGTTTCCTTCGGCGCCGACAAGCTGCAGGAGAACCTGAACACCCTGATGGATGCCGTTATCAAGGCCAAGCCGGCCGCCGCTAAGGGCACCTACATAAAGAGCCTGGTGCTTTCCACCACCATGGGCCCCGGCGTCAAGTTCAACAGCATGAAGTTCTAAAAATGCTTACGCATTTCGCAGTGAGTGCTGCTCGCACTCGCTGCGAGAAACAGTCTTCCCTCTCGCGCCATTGGCGCTCCCGGGCGGGATGACTGATAAGTAAGAGTTCCTAACGGAACTCATCCGTTCAGGCGAATGAATCGCCTGAGCCGGAATAAAGCCTTCTATAAAAATATAGAAGAAATCTCAAAAAATCCGTTGACAACTGCGGGGCGGTATAGTATACTGCCCCGTGGAAATCAAAATACAGGCCGAAGACAGCAGGCGTCCCATGCGGACTTAATTTCCTGCCGAGGTGAATGCAAGCTTATTAAGCAAGCTCTCATCCTTTGTCTTAGGCAAAGGATTTTCATTTTGTAAGGAGGTGAAACCAATGGCAAACCCCGCAAATATCGAGGTAAAAGCGAAACAGGTCGAAGAGATCCGCGAAAAGCTCGAAAAGGCGCAGTCTGTTGTAGTGTTCGACTATCGCGGACTGACCGTTGAGGAGGTAACCAACCTGCGCAGCGAAATGCGCAAGGCCGGCGTTGAATATGTCGTTCTGAAGAACCACATCGTCAACCGCGCAGCCCAGGCAAACGGAGTGGACGAAAGCTTCCACAACTATCTGAAGGGACCCTCTGCTTTCGCGTTCGGTTATGACGATGCAGTAGCGCCCGCGCGTATACTGAAGGACACCGTCAAGAAGCTGAAGAAGTGCGAGATAAAGGGCGGTATCATAAACGGCGTAGTCACCGACGCAGCCGGCATGAACACCCTGGCAGATCTGCCCAGCAGAGAGCAGCTTATCGCAAGGCTGCTTGGCAGCATGATGAGCCCCATTTCCAAGCTGGCTATCGTTCTTGGCCAGATTCAGGAGCAGAAGGGTGGCTCCGATGCAGCACCCGCTGAAGCAGCGGAATAATTTATCCCAAGTTAGAACAAAGAATAACACAGGAGGAACAAGATAATGAATAAAGAGCAGCTTATTGCTGATATCAAAGCTATGACCGTTCTTGAGCTGGCCGACCTGGTAAAGGCTCTTGAAGAGGAATTTGGCGTATCCGCCACCGCCGCCGTCGCCGTTGCCGGCCCCGCCGCCGGTCCCGCCGCCGAGGTTGAAGAAAAGACCGAGTTCGACTGCATACTGAAGGACGTCGGTTCCGAGAAGATCAAGGTCATCAAGACCGTCCGCGAGCTGACCGGTCTGGGCCTGAAGGAAGCCAAGGACCTGGTAGACAACGCTCCCAAGCCCATCAAGGAAGGCCTGCCCAAGGAAGAGTGCGAGAAGATCGTCGCCATGTTCAAGGAAGTCGGCGCCACCATCGAAGTCAAATAAGTTATTCACTTATTGTGATGCTAAAAGAGACTGCTTCGGCAGTCTCTTTCTTGTATCCAGAAAACCCCGCCATAGTGGCGGGGGTCAAGAGAACTTAAGCGGTGAACAATATAGCCTAATGCACTAAACTGCGGCGAAAATAGGCAGAAATAATAGTGGGGATATGCCCCGATCATATACATCTGCTGCTCTGATAGTGTTCTAAGGGTTGTTCAAACTCTAATTTCATCATCACTTCTCCATCCTCAATAACGCCGGTATAAACAAATCCAACACTTTCATAGAGCTTTCCTACTCCATAATTATTTGTCTGATGGGACAGTTCTATCGCCTTTGCGCCTTTTTCTTTCAAATATTCAATCGCTTTCAGTAAAGCTGCTTTCCCGTAACCGTTTTTTTGGTAATTTTTATCGATCATAAAACGGCAAATCTCATACTGGGATTCTTTGCTGTCTACTATAAAAAGAATAAAACCGACTGGAGTATTGTCATTCAAAATCAAATACGGTTCCAAAATGTCGGGCATGATATAGCATTGCGCCAACGAATAAACTACAGGTGCTATCACCATATCTTGTTCTTCTGTAACAGTAATATCAACTGCGGTGTCAAAATTTTCTTCTGTTATTTTTTCAAATCGAATCATAAAGATACCACCTCATATTATAAAATACAACAATATTATACCTTGCAAATATGAACGATTCAACCTGCACTTTTTAAATTGTCTTATCCTTTTCGCTATAAACAGCCGCCGCAGTGTAAGGGACTCCATCGGTTAGCTTGATAGGTATTGGCGTAGGCGAGTCGGCGCACCACAGCATCGCATAGCTCTACGTCCTGACGGAGCGTTTTAAGCTCTGCGGATACAATAACTCCCCCCCGCATAGCGGGGGGGAACAGCTCGTTGAGCGCGTCGCCTCCCTCGCTTACATAGGATCACCCCCGCTTGCGCGGGGACAGCTTTTGGGCGGAGTTTGCACAAACCAAAAGGCTCCCCGCTTGCGGGGGAGCTGGCACGGCGTAAGCCGTGACTGAGGGGGAATAATTAGTAGTACTTTGCGGCTCCGAGCCGCACCCCTTTCGGCGCGGCTTCTTTGAACTCCCTTCGTCTGCTCGTTTCACTCGCATCCACCTCTAAGCCGCACCCCTTTCGGCCACTCGCTTTGCTCGTGTCCACGAACGCTGGTTAGAATATGGTCGTCTTGCAGCGCTGCCGCTTGCAATACTCCCTATTCCGCCCGATTCTCCCCTCGCTGCATCGCCCACTGGGCGCGCTCGGCTCGAATCCCCTTTCAGGGCAGGCTTAATGTTTGAGTTTGTACCGCACCAAAAGGCGCCCCGGCCGGGGAGCTGTCGAACGAAGTGAGACTGAGGGGTTGAGATAAGCCTTTGTTACACTTTTGCATTAAATAAAAACTCGCTCCCCTACTTTTGCAGGGGAGCGAATATTTTTCGAATTTTAGTTTTTTATCACGCGGCGGGGGTCACGCTGGTGATGTGGGGGTTGGCGCCTTCGTACCAGTAGAGGAAGCCTTCCATGTCGATCTTGTCGCCGATGGAGAGGTTCTTCACGGCGTTGTAAACGTCGGTGGTGTTGTCGCACAGGTAGGATTCAACGGTGAAGGTGTAGGTGTTTTCGCCCAGGGTCACGTTGAAATACAGGTCGTCGCCGTCCTGACCGGAGCCGTCATACTTGTAAAGGTAAGCCACGTCGTTGCCGTTCTCGTCCTGACCGGCGGCGGCAACGGTCATGCCCTTGAAGGACACGAACTCGTTCTGATGCTTGATAAGCTCATCGGTGCCGAGCATGGAGGTAACGTCAAGCGCCTCGGCCACGAAGCTGCCTTCTTCAATTTCAAATGTAGCGTCCATTATTTCAACTTCGCCGCACCACTCGGCCTTGTAGCCGGTCACCTTTATCTTGGTGCCCTTTTCCAGCTTGGCATAGTCCTCTTCGGAGCAGGCCATGTTGTAAAGGAAGTATGCGCCGTCCTTGTCCTGGGTATAAACGGTAGCCTTGTCTTCCCACCAGGACTGCTTGGCCTGGACGTAGGTTTCTATAACGACCTGGGAATCAAGCTCCGCCGCAACATACTCGGCATGGGTCATTACGCCTTCGCCCTTCACATCTGCATCGGGCTTATCGGCGGCATTGTTTGCGCAGGCGGCGAAGCCGGCCGCGAAGGCAACAACCAACAGGATAGCTAAGAACTTTTTCATTTTTGTTCTCCTTTTTATTTTATGACGCCCGTTTTCCGTTACCGGTAACGGGGGCCAATAAGATTATAAAACAAAACAACAATAAATCAATACAAAAACGCTAAATATAAACTTATCAATCCCTTTTGCGGCGTTTTTGCTTCGCCTTGCCGTATGCGGCGTATGCAATAATAAGCGCCCACACCGCGCAGAGCCCCCAAATCAGCGCGCGGGAGGCTGCGGGCAGCGGGCCAAGCTCCTCCTTGCCGCCTGCGGAAGCGGCGTTCGCATTGTCAAGGCGATAGAGCGATATAACGTCGCTGAACAGCTTTTGCATATATGCATCGTCTATCGTTTCCCTGCGGCGCACGGACTTTGCCGTGTTTTCAATAAGCTGACCCGCCGCATCGCGCAGGGATGCGGAGCCGTTGTAAACGGGCGTTGTGAACGTGTTATCCACGTTTTCAAGCAGCATATTGACCGCCTTCAGCTTAACCTCGTAATGCTCGGCGTCGTTGGCGTTGCTTGAAAGGTAGGCCAAATAGTCCGTGTTGCTCCTTGCCGTATCGGTAACGGGAACGTAGCCCTCGGTTTCGGAATAGGCTATCTGCACGCCGTCCGTTAAAAGATATTGGCAGAACAGCCACGATGCAAGCACCTCGCCGCTGTCCGCCTTGTTGAAAACGCATACGCTCGGCCCCTGGGACATCATCTTCGGAGCATCGGGGTCAAGCTGGGGAACGGTGCGCACGGCGGTTTCAAAGCGCACCAGCTTATCCGCGCTTATGTCCGAAAGCGGGGCGTCCGTGCCCATCCATGTTGAGCCGGCGGTGGAGTCTATTGCGAATATGCATTGCCCCGCGTTTAGGAAATTTGCCGGATAGCCCGATATTTTGAAGGTTGAAAACGCGCCGCTCTTTGTGTGCTCCGCAACGGTGTATAAAAGCTCCTTTGTTTGGTCGTTGAACATAAGGGCGTTGCCTTCGCCGTCGGAATACTCCGCGCCGCTTTGCCTGAGCAGGGTTATCATCATGTTGTCTGTCGATTTATATATGAACGGTATCATAACCTTCTGACCGTTCACTTTATATGTGCCGTCCGCGTTTTTCTCGGTCGCAGCCTCGGATACCTGCCATATAAAGTCCCAGGTAAGCGTATCGGGCAGGGTGAAGCCAAGCTTTTCAACATAATCCTTGTTTATATAGCATGCCTCTGTAGAGCGCATGAAGGGCAGCGCATAATAATGCTCCCCTATGCGGCACTCCTCAAGATATTTTGAAACGAGCTGCTCCGCTTTCGGCGTTGTGAACTTCAGCTCGCTTCCGCCAAGGCCGTAGCGGCTGTCCGCCATAAGCTCATCCAGCGGGGCTACCACGTTCGTGCCGGTAAGGTAGGTTGCAATATGGTCGGGATAGGTTATGCATATATTCGGCGTTGTGTTGGTTGCAATGTTTGTGATAACGTCGTTATATATTTTGCCGTAGTCCGTATACAGCCTAAGGCTTATTTTTATGTTTGGGTAAAGCAATTCAAAGTCGCGTATGGCCTGCTCGTATATCCTTGTTTGGTTCTTATTGGTGTCGTTCTTGGCCCAGAAGGTAAGCTCGTATTGCCGCGAAGCATCGAACTCCTCCGGCATTACGAACGCATCTATGCCGCGGGAGCCGTGGCACGCCGTTAGCGCGCAGCAGAGCATTATGAGCGTTAATATAAGGCTTATGGGTTTTATTGCGCGGCTCATCCCTTTAATCCTCCCCTTGACACGCCTTCCATTATCTTTTTCCTGAATATAAGGAACAGCACTATAAGCGGCACCGATATGGCTACCACGGCCGCCATCATTGCGGGTATGTTGTCCCGCCCGAAGCCGCCTTCGCGTATGGCCTGTATGCCGCCGGAAACGAGGAAATAGCTGCTGTCGTCCGTTATAAGGCGCGGCCAAACATAGCTGTTCCAGCATTCTATTACCTTGAGTATTATCACCGTAACAAGCGTTGGGCTGCATATGGGTATAAGCACGCGGGTAAGGTACGCCATGTCCGATGCGCCGTCCACCTTGGAGGCATAATAAAGCTCGTCCGGCACCTGTGCAAAGTTTTCTTTAAGAAGATATATATAGAATACGCTCGTTACGGAGGGCAGAATAAGCCCCGTGAACGTGTTCCTCAGCCCCCAGTCGGTTATGGTCACAAAGTTGGTTATTATAACAAGCTCGTTGGGTATCATCATAAGCGAAAGCAGCAGCGTGAACGCAATGCGCTTGCCGCGGAACTCAAGCCGCGCAAACGCGAACGCCGCAAGCGTTATAACAATAAGCATCAGCGCCGTTGTTACAACGGTGAAAAGCAGCGTGTTCATGAAATACCGCGCCAGCGGCACGGCCGTAAACGCCTCGGCATAGTTTGCAAGCGTTGGGTAAAGGGTGAAGAACTTGGGTATATATTCGGAATTATACGCGCCGTAATCCTTTAACGATGTAAGCACCATCCAGTAAAACGGGAACAGCACTATTATTGCCCACAGCGCCAGGAAAAAATATTTTACGCCCGTCCATATGCCATGCTTAACTTTGGCCTTGCGGGTTATTTCGCCGTAATTATCGGAGTTGCGCACGGTTCAGCCCTCCTTAGTAATGCACATGCTTTTTGCTTATCATAAGGTTTATGCACGTTATGGTAAGCACAATGGCAAAAAGCAGTATTGCCGCGGCGGAAGCAAAGGAAGGATAGCCGCCGCTGTTGCCGTAAAGCATATCGTATATATAGCCGACTATGGTGTTCATGCCGGCGGCGTTAAGATCCGTGCCGAAAAGGGCCACGGCGTCGCTGTACGCCTTGAACGCGCCTATAAAACCGGTTATTACCAAATAGAATATCATTGGGGATATCATGGGCAGCGTTATGCGCGTGAACATAGCCGCGCCCGTCGCGCCGTCTATACGGGCGGCGTTGTAATACGTTTCATCCACCGATGCAAGCGCGCTTGTTAATATAAGCACCTTGAACGGCATTACTATCCATATTGTATATATGCTTAAAACGAGCATTTTCGCCCAATACGGCCCGCTTATGAAGTCCACGCTTTTGCCGCCGAACAGGTTTATAAGCAAATTTATAAGCCCCTCCGTATACGGCGTTTTTTTGAACAGTATCATGAACACCAGGCCGACGGCCAGCGTATTGGTAACATAGGGCAAAAAATATACGGTTTGGAAAAGGTTCCTCAGTTTTTCTATGGAGCTTAGCGCAAGGGAGATGACAAGCGCAAGGGAGGTTGAAAGCGGAACGGTTATTATGACCAGCAAAAACGTATTTTTAAGCGCCTGCAAAAAATACGGATCGCGCAGAACATATGAATAATTATAAAGTCCCACGCCGAAAAATGTTTGGGAGGCGGAATTGTACCCTTCTTCAAACGAATAGACAAAAACGTCTATCAGCGGGTATATCATAAACACGCCCAGGAACGCCATTGCCGGCAGCAGATACAGCCATGCTTTCTTGCTTTGCTTTTCCATACTAAGCCGCTTAGGATATAAACGGATCCTTTCGCTTTTATGCTTATTACTATATCATACAGCGCCGTTTATTTCCACAGCAAAAAAGCCCACGCCTTTTGCGGCGTGGGCTGCTGATGAACTATGCTTATTCGGCCTTCATGGCGTTTTCGCGCTCCGCGCGGCGGCGGGCGATGCGTTCGCGGCGCTTCTGCTCCTCGCATTTATGATGCACAATAACGTATACAAGCGCGGCTGCAAGCAAAACGGCCACCGCTATCATTATATACAGCAGCGTATTGCTCGTGCCGCCGGCCGCGGGAGTTTCCGGCTCCGCCGTGGCGGCAGGTTCGGCGGGTTCGGGCGCTGCGGTTTCGGCGGGTGCGCTTGTGTCGATCACCGGGCGCGCAGGCATAACGGCGTAGCGCTGCATGGAGCTGTCCTCCACGCTGTATGTATAAAAGCCAACTTCCCCCTGCGGATTGCGGGCATAAAGCAGATATACTTCGCCCTGTGCGTCGCTCGATACCCATGCGCGGTACTGCGTTTCGTCTATGGTCAGCGTGGTTTCGCTGAACCCCTCCGGCGCGCTCACGCCCTCATCAGGCTCAAGTATTATATAGGATTTTGATGTGCTGGATACAGTCCGGTAAGGATAAAGCCTGTCCTTCGCTTCATCGTATATGTAGTATCCGCCTATCGCGCCCGTGTCGTCCGTGACGTAAAGGAGCAGCGGCGCGTCGCTGTCCGCAACGGCTGCGGCGGCAACGGTTTCGCCGTGGTAGGTATATTCGCTTTCCGTGTAGCGCGAAGGTATGGTCACGTTTTCTATGCTGCGCCAAACGAACATGTCGCCTTCCGCACCTTCAACGTTTTCGGCCTTTACACCTTCTTTGGCGTAGCTTATGGGTTCGGGCGTGGGCGTGGGCTCAGGCCCGGGCAGTATTGTAACGGAAGCTTTCTGCTCCGCCGCGCCAAGCTCTTTGCCGCTGTAATTGAGTATCTTCGTGATGCTGAAGGCTACTTCCGCGTTGCCCTCTGCAAGCGCCTTGAACGTTATGCGCGCGCTCAGGCTGCTTTCGCCGCCCTTTGAAAGGGAAACCATGCTTATGTAGCCATCCCCCGCGCCGCCCTCGGCTTCTTCAAAGCTTAAAAGGCTCGTGTCGTAAGCGAAGCTGCCTTCCGCAGCGGCAAGCTTATCGCCCTTTAAGGTAATCGTCACGGTAACTGTGTCTCCCGCGCTTACCTGCGCCTTGTCCGCCTGCGCGTCAAGGGAAGCGTCCGCATACGCTGCGGAGCAGCTAAGCATTATCAAAAGGGATAGTATTATAGCCGTAAGTTTTTTGGTCATGGTTGGTTAGCCCTCCTGCTTCAGCTTGCCATCGCCGTTTATATGGCGCAGCAGCGTTATTATGTCGCCAAGCTCAATTTTGCCGTTGTGATCCGCGTCCGCCGCGGCAAGATATGTCCCGCCGAGAAGCTTTACGTGCAGCATATGCTTCTGTATGGCAACTATGTCGTCCGTGTCTATTTTGCCGCTGCCGTCCGTGTCCCCGAATATCACTATGGGTATATCGCAATACTTCGCGCCGTCCTCATAGCTTATCCTTACGAAGCAGCCCGTGCCAATTGTGCCGGCTGTTTCCGCGCCCTTTGCGCTCATTATGCTAAGCGTCCCTCCGGCACAGGTCAGGTTTTTGAGCATATCCTCCGCGGTCGTGCCGGGAGCAACGCCCGTTATGGCTGCGGCAGATACGGCGTATTTATCGCTTTCTATCCTTGGCGCGGATGCGTAATCCGTGAACGTGCCAAGCCTTGTGTCTATATAATAAAAGGCGAGTATTTCAGCATAGCTTTGGCCAAGGCGGGCGCGTACCTGCGCGCTCCTTTGGCTCATGCCCACGCCGTGCCCCCAGCGGCGCATGGTTATGTTCCATCCGCCGTCGGTGCGCTCCGCGCCGCTCATCCTAAGCCGCGTTTTCCGCGCGCCTATTTTCCCCAATGTATTGTTGAAGCTGCCGAAGGAAAGCTCGTCTATGGCAAGGCTTATTGTAAGCTGGCCCTCCTCCTGCCCGTTTGATACGGCAAGGGCAATATCAATTCGCGTATAGCAGCGGCTGCCGCCTTCATGCTCCGGCTCCGCAGGCGTTACCGCAATTGTTGAAAGCAGCGTAACACTTTCGCCCGCGGCTTCGTTTGCGGCGCGCTGAATTGCCGAGAGCACCTCCGCGTCCATAATGGCGCGCGTTTCGTCCGTGAATTCATCGGGAATGAAGGAAAGCTCCTCTATGCTCGATGCGTTCATCAAATCATACGGGTCGTCAACTATGGCGTAAAACGGCTCGTCGCTGTCCCACACGTTTTTGGGCGTATCCGTCTGCCCGCCGTTTGAGGAGGAATAGTACGCTTCCACTATTTTGTTTTCATATGTCAAAAGCTCTCCTGCGGTCGCGTCCACGGCGGCTATAGCGCGGCGGTTTTTGCTGGCATAGCCGTGATAGGTCTGGTCCTTTGAAGTATCCACCAAATCGTAGGAACGCGATTGATAGCGGTAGCAGCGGCTTAACGCAAAGCTGCGCGCGCACACCGCCTGCGCCTTCAGCGCATCTATGGGGAAGGAGTTGCTCATTTCGTTGGGCACAACGCCGTAAAGATACTGCTCCATAGGCAGCGTGTTTATGGCGCGCAGGCTTCCTTCCACAACGTCGAACGTTATATCGCCAAGGTATGTGCAGGTGCCGTGTTCGCTGTTCCTCAGGCGGATATAGTCCGTGCGTTCGCCGTAATGTGCGCTTTTTAGCGTGAGCGAAGGCGCGGTAACGGTTTTGTTCGCAAATTCAATGCTTACCCGCCCGCCTGCGGCCTTAACGGTCAGCTCCTCCGTGCCTACCTTCACGCCGCTGTCCTCAAGCAGTGTAAACTCGCCCACCGGAGTGAACTTAAAGCTTGTCCTGTCGCCTATTGAAAGCTTTATGCGCACGTTCTGGCCGAAGCCCTCCGCGCTTTGCGCGAAAGCGGCCTGCGGCAGCATGAGCGCCAATATCAGCGCGCACGCAACAAAACGGTATCCTCTTTTCATGCTCAACCCCCTTTATATGAAGAAGCGTTTGATATAATCATACACGAATATGGAACCCGTCACAAGGGCATATTGCATGCATTTATATGAACAAACGGTAAACGTTTAACCGCACGGAATGGCAATTTATGCCGCATATGCTTGACAATTCGGCTATAAACGAGGATAATTAATGATCATAAGTTTTTGCTTCCGCGCTGCTTTATTATCATTTACGGGCGCGGCGGCGATATTTTATTTTGGAGGACTTATATGCCATTATTCAAAAAATGCGAGGAGTACGTCTATATCCGCGAGCTTGTGGATAAGGGAATATATCCCTATTTTCACGAGCTTGAATCGAAGCAGGATATAGAGGTGATGATGGAGGGCAAGCGAAGGATAATGCTTGGAAGCAACAATTATCTTGGGCTTACCGTGAATCAGGAGGTCATAGACGCGGGCGTGGAGGCCATGAAGAAATACGGCACTGGCTGCTCCGGTTCCCGCTTTCTTAATGGCACGCTCGATCTTCACAACAAGCTGGAGCGCGAGCTGGCCGATTTCCTGGGCACCGAGGACTGCGTAACGTTTTCAACGGGCTTTCAATCCAACCTTGGCATAATCAGCGCCATATGCGGCCGGCAGGATTATATATTCAACGACCGTGAAAACCACGCCAGCATTTACGACGGCTGCAAATTAAGCTATGCAAAGGTTACGCGCTATCGCCATAACGACATGGCGGATCTTGAAAAGCGCCTTGCGGAGACCCCGATAGACGCGGGAAAGCTGATAGTGACCGACGGCGTGTTCAGCATGAGCGGGGACATTTGCCGCCTGCCGGACATTGCGGAGCTTGCGCATAAATACAAGGCCCGCGTAATGGTGGACGATGCGCACGGCCTTGGCGTTATAGGCAAGGGCGGCCGCGGCACGGCAAGCTATTTCGGCCTTGAAAAAGAAGTGGACATAACAATGGGCACGTTCTCAAAGTCCCTTGCAAGCCTTGGCGGCTACATGGTGGCCAGCGCAAAGGTCTGCGAATACGTAAGGCACAATTCCCGCCCGTTCATATTCAGCGCATCGCTTACCCCCGCAAGCTGCGCCACCGCGCGCGCCGCGCTGAAGGTTATACGCGAGCATCCCGAAATAGTGGAACGCCTGGGCGACTTGGCTGAATATTACCGCGATGGCCTTGCTGCGCGCGGCGTACCCACCGTTAAGGCGGAAAATAAGCGCATACCCATAATACCCATATATACTTATGACGCTGAGCGCACGCTGCTTATAAGCAAAAAACTGTTTGAAGAAGGCGTGTACGTCAATCCCGTTCTGCCGCCCGCAACCGCTCCCACGGAGTGCCTGCTGCGCACCAGCCTTATGGCAACGCATACGGAAAGCGTGCTGGACGAGGCCATGGACATAATTGCAAGGGTGGTTCTTGATGACTGATACGGGCAGAATAGTTGCCGTGACCGGCGCGAGCAGCGGCATTGGCCTTGCCGCCGCCCGCCTTTTTCGCGACCGCGGAGATAAAGTATACTGTCTCAGCCGTACCGACCCCAAGGAGCCGGGCATAACGTTCATACATACCGACGTTACGGACGAAGCGAGCGTGAACGCCGCGTTTGGCGCCATAGGCAAGGCCGAAGGGCGCATAGACGTGCTTTTGAGCAACGCGGGCATAGGCGTATCGGGCGCGGCGGAATGCACCACAATGCAGGATGCAAAGCGCCAGCTTGACGTAAATTTCTTCGGTCTGCATGCATGCGTGCGCGCTGCCGTGCCGCTTATGCGCGCCCACGGCGGCACGATACTGGCCACAAGCTCCGTCGCGGCCGTGTTTGCAATCCCGTTCCAGGCGTTCTATTCGGCGAGCAAGTTCGCCGTGAACGCGCTTGTATTAGCCCTTGCCAACGAGCTTAAGCCGTTCAATATCCGCGTGGCGGCAATAATGCCGGGCGATGTTAAAACCGGTTTCACCGGCGCGCGCGTGAAGGCTGCCCGCGACGACAATTACGGCCAGAGCGTTGAAAAGAGCGTTGCCGTTATGGAGCACGACGAGCAGAACGGCATGGGGCCGGAGATGATAGCCAAAAGGTTCGTTGCGCTTTCGCTGAAAAAACACCCCAAGGTGTTGAGTACCGTTGGGCTTCAATATAAGTTCTTCTGCTTCCTTGGCAAGGTGCTGCCGATAAGGCTTCAGAACTTTATAGTAGGCAAAATGTACATCAAGTAAAGGGCATTCCGGCGATGCTTTTTTCGCCGTGCCGATATATTTTATTAACGCATCATATGCAATCATTCGGAGGTTAAAAGATGGAGGAAGTTAAAAAGCCGTGGTTTAAGTTCTATGGCTGCGTGCCGGAAACGCTTGATTATCCGGACTGCACAATGGCGGAAGCCGTTGAAAACGTGGCAAAGAAATACCCGGACTACATTGCCTATGACTTCATGGGCAAAAAGACCACCTACGCAAACGCCGTTAAGGACATAATTGCCGCGGCAAAGGCGCTCAAAGCACTTGGCGTAAAGGAGGAGGACAGGGTCACAATATGCATGCCCAACACTCCGCAGACCGTATCCATGTTCTATGCAGCCAATATGGTCGGTGCGATAGCGAACATGATACATCCGCTTTCGAGCGAAAACGAGATAGCGTTTTACCTTAACGATTCCGATTCAAAGGTAGCCATAACGCTTGACCAGTTCTATCCCAAGTTTGAAGCCATAAAGGCAAAAACAGGCCTTAAAAAGCTGATAATAGCATCGGTCGCCGATGCGCTCAGCCCCGTTATGAAGCTTGGCTATAAGCTGACGGAGGGCAAAAAGATAGCCAAGGTTCCCGATGTGGATTGGGTTATAAGCTGGAAGCAGTTCATAAAGAACGGCGAAGGCGTAATCGATTACCGCGTGCCGCGCAGGCCCACGCAGGGCGCAGCCATACTTTACAGCGGCGGCACCACCGGCACCACAAAGGGCATTCTGCTTTCAAACCTCAATTTCAACGCGCTCGGCATGCAGATAATTGCCACTAACCCAATGTTCAAGCCGGGCGATAAGATGCTTGCCATCATGCCCATGTTCCACGGCTTCGGCCTGGGCGTGAGCATACATTCCATGCTGGTCAACGGCGGCCGCTGCATACTGGTGCCGCGCTTCACGCCAAAGACATATGCGGAGCTGCTCAAAAAGCACAAGCCAAACTTTATTGCCGGCGTACCCACGCTTTACGAGGCGCTGCTCAGGCTGGACAATATAGACGATCTTGACCTTTCCTGCCTGAAGGGCATGTTCTCCGGGGGGGACAGCCTGAGCGTGGAGCTGAAAAAGCGCATAGACAGGTTCCTCAAGGAGCATAACGCCACCATAGAGGTGCGCGAAGGCTACGGCACTACCGAATGCGTTACCGCAAGCTGCTTAACGCCGTATAACATGAGCCGCGAAGGCAGCATAGGCATACCGTTCCCGGATACGTTCTATAAAATAGTCAAGGTCGGTACCACCGAGGAGCTGCCCTATGGCGAAGAAGGCGAAATCTGCCTTGCCGGCCCCACGGTAATGCTTGAATACTGCAACCACCCCGAGGAAACCGCCCAAACCATGCGCGTGCATGACGACGGGCGCACATATGTGCACACTGGCGACCTTGGCGTGATGGACGAGGATGGCTTCATCTATTTCCGCCAAAGGATAAAGCGCATGATAATAACCAGCGGCTACAATGTTTATCCTTCCCAGATGGAAAACATATTCGATGCGCACGAGGCCGTGCACATGAGCTGCGTTATAGGCGTGCCCGATCCTTATAAGATACAGAAGATAAAGGCGTTTGTGGTGCTCAAGCCCGGCTTTGAAGCGGGCGAGGCCATGAAGAAGCAGCTGCTTGAATACTGCTCCAAGCACGTTGCAAAATACGCCATGCCTTATGATATCGAGTTCCGTCAGGATCTGCCCAAAACGCTGGTCGGCAAGGTGGCCTACCGCGTGCTGGAGCAGGAGGAGCTGAACAAGATGGCCGCGGCCAAGGCCGAAGAAGCCATTGAGCAGAACGAACTTGAAGCCGAAGCCGAGGCCATTGCCGCGGCGGACACGGCGGAAGTAACCGAATAAGGCCAAAGCGCATACGGAGCGGCAGAAATGCCGCTCCGCTTTTATATATCGGCGCATAATAAAACGGCGTACCGAGACAAAGGCTACAGCACGCCGCAATATATAGCTTAGTTAGTTTGGATGCTTATCTCATGTCCTTCAGGCTCATCTGGCGGGCAAAGCTGGTATCAAGCATCCTTCTGGGAGTATATTCAAACAGATTGCTTACGCTCACGCGGTCGTGTATGGCGCGGACGGCCTCCGCAAACAGCGGCGCGGCGGAGATTATGCGTATCTTTTTGCTGTTGGCAACCGCGGGGCAGTCCACGGTATCGGTGGAAACGAGCAGCTCTATCGGGCTTTCGTCTATGCGCTTCACGCCCTTTTCCTGCAGCACAACGTGGGAAAGGAAGGCGTATATCCTGTTCGCGCCCTTGTCCTTAAGGCCATGCGCAACGTCTATAAGCGTGCCGCCGGAAATGGTGAAATCGTCAACAACTATGCAGTCCTTGCCCTTGACGTCGCCGATTATTTCAAGCACCTTGGCGTTTTCGTCGTGCCCCACGCGCATCTTGTCGCCTATTGCAACGGCGCAGCCCAGCTCGTCCGCCATGGCGCGCGCACGCTTTGCGCTGCCCGCATCGGGCGAAACGACGACTATATCGTCAATCCGCTCCGGCGTAACTATGCCCGCGTGGCGCGCGTAGGCCGCAAGCAGCGGCTGAGCATAAAGATGGTCAACGGGCTTTGAGAAGAAGCCCTGCACCTGCGCCGCGTGAAGGTCCATTGTAAGCACGCGGTCGGCGCCCGCTTTTTCCAGCATGTCCGCGCATACGCGGCCGCGGATGGATACGCGGGGTTCGTCCTTCTTATCGCCCTTGGCATAGCTGAAGTACGGCATTATTACGGTTACGCTGTTGGCGCTGGCGCGCTTCAGTGCGTCTATATAGAATACCAGCTCCATGAATTCGTTGTTGGGGTTAAGGCCGATGGTCTGCACCAGATAAACATCCTTATCGCGCACGCTTTCATTTATGCGCACGAATGTGTTGCCTTCGGAAAATACCAGCGTGGTATTGTCTCCCACGGGGCATCCAAGGTAATCGCACATTTTTTTGACAAATTTGGTGCTGGCGCTGCCGCCGAAGATTCGTATCTGTTCGTTGCCTCCAAGTCCAAGCATTATGCTCTGACCCCCTTATGCAAAATTCCTTTGTATTATAGCAAAATTTTGTGCCTTAAACAAGGCGGGGATTGCCTTTTTTGCCACCGGAAAAGCCTGCCATAAGCTGGCGTTATACAATTTGCATAGCAATTTTTACCGTTGTGCAGCCTAATTATGGCCTAAATGCGGCACAATTCGCCAACAAATACAGACGGCGCGGCGCATTACTGCTATTGACAATTTATAAACGTTTAATTCTTGTGCAGGATACGCTGCATTAAATTGCGGCGGTATAACGATTATATATTCTTGCAAAGAAGCACTACGTTTGTAAAATACCCTGTTTTATTGGCGAAAGTAATGCAAAGGGCTCCGTTTTGATGCAATATGTACCAAACGCGGCAAAAGGAGGGCATTGCAAATGAAACGGATGATATGCGCCGCATGCGCGCTGATGATGGCATTTATTCCCGCGCCCGTGCAGGCGGAGGGGGGCGAAAAGGCGGCGGTGATAATACTGGACGCGGCGGGCTGCCCCGCCGAAGCGGCGGAGGAACCATGGCTGATGCAGCCATGCATGAACGCGGAGCATTATTATTTCCGCCCTATGGAAAACGGCGAGCCGGATACGCTTATAGGCTATGCGCTCAACTCGCGCTTCATGGCGGACAAGGCGGCGATGAAATGGAAGCCGTGGCTTAACCATTACGAAAAGCGGAACGGGGCGTATTGGCGCATTGAGCAGGGCGAAGAAAGCGGTTGCATATTTGCGGATGGCGCGGCGCGGCAATGGGCAAAGCGTACGGCGGATGAGCTTATCGCCGCAGGCTACGCCAAAATAGCCATTGTTGTGATAAGCGCAACGGGGGATGAGCGCGCTGACACGCGGCTGCTGAACACGGCGGATGCGGCGGAGCGGGGCGAGCTTTACGCCGCGATAGACGAAGCATATTGCCCCGCCGTGCGGGATAGGGCGGACGCCATAGCAAGGGCGGCAGTAAAATTGCAGGATGAAGGCGCGGGCGAAAACACAATAGTGCTGATAACCGCGGGGGAGAGCGACGCGGGGCCGTATGAGCGGCGTGCCGCTCAAGCCTGCGCACGGCTGTGCGGGCGGGAAGAAGGGCGCTACATAAGCCCGTTTGTGCATATACGCGAAAAAACGCGCGCCCGTTTTGCCGTTGTAAGCATAGGGCGCGCGCAGGATAGGTTAGCGGATATGTTATATTGCTTTGGTGCGCCGCGGCTGAGAGTTCAGCCTTAGCGCGGGAAGGCTTATTCCTCGCCGCCTTCCTTCGGCTTAACGTAGGCTATGTTCATGGGCACCTCAAGCCAATGCCCCGTGCGGTAAACTATCAGCGAAACAAGGCCGCGCACGGTAAGGTCGCCGGCCATGCCTATCCATGCGCCGGTAAGGCCAAGGGTTGTGTAGTGCGTCATTATAAAGCACACGGGCAGCCGCACGAGCCACATGCCGAGCAGCCCGAAAAGGAACAGCCACTTTGTTTTGCGCGCGCCGCGGAACGAACCGGAAATGGAGTTGGCAAGGGCGAAGAACGGCTGCGCAAGCGCTTCCACCTTAAGCGCGGCAGCGCCCAGGGCAACGACCTCGGCACTGGGCGTAAACAGGGAAATTATGCTCCCGCCGAAGAAGAACAGCACAACGCCCAACGCGCTCATCATAATCACGCAGCCTATTATGCAAATATTGGAAAACCGCTTTGCCAAATCCTTGCGCCCCGCGCCGAGGCTTTGGGCAACGAGCGTTGTAGCCGCCGCGCTGAAGCCAAAGCCCGGCATATAGGTTATTGATTCCGCCGTTATGCCCAGCGAGTGCGCCGCAAGCGACGCCGTGCCGAGTGAAGTTACCATGGCGGTCATAAGTATCTGGCCCAACGATACGCATACCCTGTCGAACGTTACAGGCGTGCCTACGCGCACCATGTCCGCCCAGATGGCCTTATCGAAGCGGAACTTATCCTTTACGCTCACGTTGCAGGGGAATTTCTTCAGGAACATTGCGCGTAGCAGCATCACGCCGGAGACCACGTTGGCAATGGCGGTGGCTATCGCCGCGCCGGATACGCCAAGGCCCGCGCCCCACATATGGAATGTTACGCCGAGCACGCTTATATCGCGCGGGGCATATATAAGCAGGAAGTTCAGCACCATGTTTATAAGGTTTGTGGATACGTTGAAAACGAGCGGAGTGGCCGTGTCCCCGGTGCAGCGGAGTATGCTTGAGCATATCTGTATAGATGTGCTTGCAATGTATGCAAGGCACACTATTGAAATATAGCTTGTAGCATCCGCGCATATTTCGGGATCGCCGCCCAGCCAATGCGGAAGATGCGGCGCAACGGCAAGCATTATGCCCGTGAGCACGGCGCCTATTATGAATATTGCAATAACGCTTTGGCGCACAACATCGCGCGCCTTATCATACAGCTTTGCGCCTATAAAATTGCCTATCGGCACGCTGAAGCCGACCGCCGCGCCGCCGATTATACCGTTCATGAGCCAGTTTGTGCTGCTGGTAAGCGCCACGGCAGCCGTGGCGTTAGGGCCTATCGCGCCCACCATTGCCGTGTCCACATACTGCACCATCATTATAAGTATCTGCTCCAGCATTACCGGCCACGCCAGCTTCCATATTATTTTGCCCGGGCTGTGCGCCGAGCTTGTTATGTCTATCTGCTGCTGTTTCATGACAGCATTCACCCTCCTTACAGCAAAGGCCAATTCATAGTTAGCCGATTAAGATTATACTCCCGCCATACCGATTGTGTAAAGAGCGGTTTTAGAGTATAATTTATATGCACATATATGGAAAGGACGGTTCGGTATGGACCTTTTTTCGGCGCAGGCAAGCCGCCGCGCACCGCTTGCGGACAGGATGCGCCCGCGGACGCTTGATGAATTCATAGGGCAGGAGCACATAGTTGGCAAGGGGAGGCTTTTAAGGCGCGCCATTGAAACGGATACGCTCACAAGCAGCATATTCTTCGGCCCCCCGGGCTGCGGAAAGACTACGCTTGCAAGCGTTATCGCCGCGCATACGGGCGCAAAGATAGCAAAGCTCAACGCCGTTACGGCGGGCGTTAAGGAGGTGCGCGCCGTTATCGAGCAGGCGGAGAAGGATTTGAAGCTGTACGGCACGCCGACGTATCTGCTGCTTGATGAATGCCACCGCTGGTCAAAAACGCAGAGCGACTCCATTTTGCCCGCTCTTGAAAGCGGAATAGTGCGTTTTATAGGCTCCACAACGGAAAACCCCATGGTATCCATGACGGGGGCCGTTGTGTCGCGGTGCAGGCTGTTTCAGTTTTATCCGCTTACCATACAGGATGTTGAAAAGGCAATGCGCGCCGCGTTGGCGGACAAGGAACGCGGCCTTGGCACGCTGAACATAAAAATAGACGACGATGCGTTTGAACACATTGCCGCCACCGCAAACGGGGACGCGAGGAGCGCGCTCAACGCGCTGGAGCTTGCCGCGCTTACGACCGCGCCGGACGAGGAGGGCTGCATACATATTGACGCAGCCGTTGCTGCCGAATCGGTGCAGAAAAAGGTTGTCAATGTGGACGACGAACAGTTTTACAATATGCTGTCCGCCTTTTGCAAAAGCCTGCGCGGCGGGGACAGCGACGCGGCCATAGCATGGTTCGCGCGGCTTGTATACGCGGGCGTTGACCCGCGCGTTATATGCCGCAGGCTTATCGCCCACGCATCGGAGGACGTTGGCCTTGCCAATCCGCAGGCGATGACGCAGGCCGTTGCCGCGGCGCAGGCGCTGGAGCTGATAGGCATGCCGGAAGCGCGGCTTTCAATCACCCAGGCGATAATTTTCATATGCGAAAGCCCCAAATCCAACAGCGTTGTTATGGCGATGGACGCGGCGTTTGCGGACGCGGAAAGGATACCCGATCAGCCCGTGCCCATGCACCTGAGAGATACGGCGTATAAGGGCGCGGACAAGCTTGGCAACGGCAAGGGCTATAAATATCCGCATGATTACCCGGGCCACGTTGTGCAGCAGGAATACATGCCGCCTTCCGTAAAGGGCCGGCGGTACTATATTCCAGGAGAACTTGGCAACGAGGGCAAAATTCGCCAGAACCACATACGCAACGGAAAGATAGAAGAGTAATTGCGCTTTTCGCCGCCGGATGATACAATATAAGTTACTTGTGTATATTTAGAAAGGATAGATATGACCATGAATATCAAAAAGACTGTTGCCGTAATGCTCTGCGCCGTGTTCGCGGCTGCGATGCTGTCCGGCTGCGTATCGAGCACCACCGTTAAGGAAAAGGATGCGGGCGAAGTGACCATATTCGTTGACGAAACGATAAAGGGCGCCATTACGGACGCCGCCGCCGCTTACACCAAGCCCGTGCGCGAGTTTCCAGAGCGCGAAAAGGCGATAATACTCATAGTGAGCGATTCTACCGATGACATAGTGAGCCGCGTGGAAAACGGCGAATATGCGGACGCGGTGTTCGTGCTGGGCGATGAAGCGCTCAACGCGCTTGACGCGGCAGCCGAAGGCAAGGACTTCATAGTGCATTCCTCCCGCGTTGCGCTCAACAGCGAGGACGGCGCGCAGTATGCCATAGCCGTGCTTAACAACAGCGACCGCCAGAGCGTTGTGCAGGGCTTCATAGATTATCTTATGAGCGACGAGGCCGCCGACGTGCTTGGCGGGAACGGGCTGAAGAAGTAAGGGAAATAGAAATAATATAAGGCTCCCCGGACGGGGAGCTGTCGCCGTCAGGCGACTGAGGGGTTGACGATATTAGGAAAAGCCTCGTTTCAACCCCTCCGTCTCACTTCGTTCGACACCTCCCCTTTCAGGGCAGGCT
>ERZ857984.753-NODE-753-length-34109-cov-62.103541_pt1 | contig 34109 bp, 43 predicted proteins | sample MGYA00519914_ERZ857984 | MGnify/ENA primary metagenome ERZ857984 (study PRJEB31778, sample SAMEA3449417) | human gut metagenome | biome: human gut; feature: human-associated habitat; material: faeces | place: United Kingdom | collected 2010/2012 ... | reverse complement strand
GTGCTGTTGGTGGCGCTACTGAGTTGAACAAGGCCTTTTCGTGCCGTAGTCGCATCCTGAGCGGTATATTTCCCGTTAGCCAGGTCATATGCAGCCTTAACCGCTTTCGGTGTTGCGGCCAGCGTTTCAGAGGTGCTGTTGGTGGCGCTACTGAGTTGAACAAGGCCTTTTCGTGCCGTAGTCGCATCCTGAGCGGTATATTTCCCGTTAGCCAGGTCATATGCAGCCTTAACCGCTTTCGGTGTTGCGGCCAGCGTTTCAGAGGTGCTGTTGGTGGTGCTGCTAAGTTGAACAAAGCCTTTTGCGGTCAGCGAGGCGTCCGGGTGACGTCGTGACTGCTCGTGCTTTGAGATTTTATCATCCACATATTTGCGGGTTGCCAGAACCACAGACGGGTCGATTTTCAGCGTGATGGCTTTGGTGTTCGTGACAACCAGAATCATGCGGATAGTCTGGGTGCGTCCACTGCCTTCCTGCAACTGCGGTTTGTACGTTTCCGGGCAGTTTGCCACCGCAATGAGTACACCTTTATCATCATAAAGACCAATCTCACGGATCCAGAATCCTCCCTCGTCTTCAGGGATGATTTGCTCCGCAATAATCTGGCTCTGATTGTTAGGGTCAACACTCAGAAGATTCAGCGGTGCAATGCGTTTCTGGTTAATCAGTTTTGTTTGTGCAGGGTTTGGTGTTGGTAACACACCATTTGCATCACCAACGGCCATTTGCGTCAGATTCAGCTTACTGCCGAGCATCGTCGCGTTAGCCAGTCGTGCCGCGCCCTGATTAGTCAGAATGGCGTAGTATTTCATTGTCATGCGTTTACTCTCAGATTATCAATTAAATGAATGGCCGGGGCAGGGAAATAATCCCCTTCGACAATAATGGACTCCGGGGTGTAGGGGTAAACCGTCAGGGCATCGCCGTGATAGCATCCCGTACCAACGAAAATCTTTCCGTTCACACTCAGACTGATCGCCAGCCCTGTCAGATGGCGACTTACTGGTTTTGCATCCGCAATAAGGCGTTCAAGTTCCTGATGCATTTCATCGGTGATGCCCTGATCAAGTACTCCGACAACAATGCGAAATGTCCCAGGCTCCTCATTGAGTTGCCACCACTCCTTTACTTCAATCAGGTAGCCGAGAGGCTCCACGGCTCTTCGCAGTGCGCTGATGGTCCCTTTGTGTCGGTGTATCAGCCATGCATCACGAATCACCTGTCGCTTTGTCTCTTCCGGCCAGTTGCGATCCCAGCGGTCAACGGAAAACGCCCAGGCGAGATAAGGCAGCAGATGCACCGGGCAGGTGTCCGGCGACCACAACGTGTTGAGGTCTACCGGAATGTCTGTAATGCGTGTTCCGACGGCTTCGGCACAACGCATGAAATTGCTGGCTGATGGGGGTAACAACGAATTACTCATTGCGTCCACCTTCGCTGATGGTGAATGACTCACAGCGCGCCGCCTGTATGTCGCTGATGGCCATATTCTGTGTGGGTTCGATTATCTCCACGCGTTGCACACCGTGCACATGCAGTGCGGCAGCAATGGCGGACAACGCCACGTCCTGACCGATAAGCCCCTGCTCAGCCAGCCACTTCCTGAACGACGATTCAGCCGCGGCCAGAATAGGTTCGGATTCCGGGCCGGGGTAAAAGTACAGTTTTGCATTCAGCCGCCATGTCACGATTCTGGCGCTCTGTACGGTCAGGCGGTCGGCCACCGGGCGGGTATCCTCTGCATTCAGAGCGGCGCGAACGGTATTAAGCAACGCCTCCGTTGCTGTGCCGTCGCCTTCAGTGGACAGAATGGAAACCGTCACGTTGGCCGGAGACGGGCTGATGGCTCGCGCGTCGCGTACCAGACCGCTGGCGCTGCGTGCAAAATACTCGTATGCGCCTGACGGGCCAGCAACACTCAGACCGTCATACGCCCGTTGCGCCCGCAGTCTCAGCGATGTGTCGCTTTCCATCACCGCGTCGGTGGTATCCGTTGCCGGAGTGATAACCAGGCGCTTTGTGTTCATATTGCCCGCGAGGTTGTCCAGGTCTGTCCCGGCGCTGTGGCTTAACATGCAGGCGCGTGCCCCCTCATTGACCCGCTGGCGTAACAGCATTTCACGAAAAGACATGGTTTGAGCGATAACGTTCAGGGGTTCCGATTCCAGCTCCAGCGCGGCGGAGACGGCTTCACGCTGTTCGGCAGGATAGGACGCAATCATCATGGCCTTTGTGTCAGCCAGAATTGCCTCAAAATCAGGCTTCGCGATGATGGCGGGTTCCGGTAACTGGGAAAGGTCAACAGCAGGCATGATTTACTCCCTCAGCGTGATGGTTAACTCAACATTCTGCATGGTCTGCATGACAGTGCCCGACAGCGTCACCCCGGCGCGGCCTCCTGCCTTCCAGACAACGTCGATGGCGTCCAGGGCAATGCGGGGTTCCCATCGTGTCAGCGCAATCACGGCAGCACTCATGCATTGCAGACGCGTGGTGTTATTCATGGGTTCGTCAATCAAATCAGGTACAAGGCTGCCATATTCCCGTCGCATAACCCGGCTGGCCAGCGGGGTGGTCAGGATGTCCCTGACTGACTGTTTCAGGTGCTCCGTATCGTTCAGGTTTCCCGTCCCGTCCGGATTCATTCCTGTGTAGCGGGTTGTCACTGCGGGCCTCCTGTCGAATCGCTGCCACCTTTAACGCCACCGTGTTTATGCGTATGCACTGTGATACCGTTTGAGGTGAAATTGCCGCCGCTGTGCGTGATATTGCCGCTCATCTTTCCCCCTTTTGTGACGTCAAGCGTCGCTGTTCTCAGAAGGTTTGTGCATTCCACGACGGGCGTATCCAGTGTCACGCTGACGGATGCCTGCAGGGTGGCTGTTTTCATGCCGCTGGCGCTCAGTGCGCCAGCGTCTGCGTCGTAGCGGAACACCGCGCCATCCGGCGCGCTGACCACGATTTCTTTCAGGCTTTTGCCGGGGGCCGGACTGGCATCACTCCACAGGCTGCCAATTATCATGGCGGTTTCCGGGTTGCCGCCAATGCAGGCAATTACCACCTGTTCGCCTGGTGATGGCGGCAGCCACACATTGAAGGCTCCCGCGCGCGTGGTGTTCCAGCGCAACCAGCCTGTTTCCAGTTCGCCGCTGCGAACGCGCACGCGCCAGGACTTCTCATCAACTTCAGAGATGATCCCGGTGCGGATGATGTTGCTCAGCAGTCGCATGAGTTCTGCGCTCACCGTACAGCCTCCGCAATCCGGCCCAGCACCGTGTTATAAATCAGGCGCTCATCTGCCTGGCTGATACCCAGCAGCTCACGTACCGGGTAATCGGTGAAAATGCCCGGCGCAACCTGATCGCGCTCACCGAACTGATGAACGCGTGCAATACGTGCGGCCACGCCGCTGTAACCCACCGTCACACCGGAGGCATCTGCACGGGCTTTCAGGTAGCGGGCGGTGCGCAGTTTTACGAACATGGGGACGCGCTTTGTGCTGTCCTGGTTGATGCGCCGGGTGCGTATTTCCAGAAAACGGTCGATGTCATCCCGGTAAAACGTGCGGATGCTGTTTTTATCCTCATCCCACCCGGTAATGGTTCGCCCGTATTTCCCCGTGTCGTGATGCCAGTTTTTCAGCGTGCGTGCTTCGTTATTCCAGATAAAGCGAATGCGCTCCTGTATCCGGGTTACGCGGCGTCTGCGTGGTGTCCATGCGGTCCCGTCCGGCGCTTTCTGTGACCGGATACGTGCCTGCTGGGCGCGACGTAAATCCTGTGCCAGCTTTCTGGCGATGTTATTGATGGCCTGCTGATTCAGGCTGTCGCGGATGGCCTCAAAGGTTTCATCCACGCGGGTGAATGCCTTATCCATCGCTTTCACCCCACGTCACATCCTGGAATATATGCGACCAGTCGCCTTCGGAAGATGGCAGGCGGGGTTTTGGCTCTGGCAGGTGTTCTGCCTGCGGTGTGCCCTGACTGCTGCGCGTGACGCGAACGCGTTCCCGCAGGGGGAGCGTAAACAGGAGATCGGCGCTGTCATCGTCATTGATAACGGCGGAGAATTTGATGTCCTGATTACGCTCAGGGTTGAGCAACAACTGTGGCTGATTTTCGGATAACCACGCCAGCAGCGGCAGCGTGAGGTCGTCCAGCTCTCCGGCGTAATCCATGACAAACATCACCATCTGATAGCGGTAAACAAACGAGGGCGTTTCCCCGGTCGTTTCAATGTTGCCGCTCTCCACGAAAATGGTGAATTTCTCGGGATTAGCCTGGCACCACCGACACCCATGAAGCATGGACTCTCGCAGACTGTTTGTCTTAAGCATCTGTTTTGCTCTCCTGCTCTTCCTTATGCTGCGGGATTATTGATTTCCAGCACCAGGCTGCCGATATCGACGCCGTACGCGGCATTTTTAGTGATATCAGTTAACGTCAGCGCATTCAGCCCCAGTGTCAGACTGTCTTTTATGACCTGGAATGCCGGGCCAGCCACTCCATTCAGTTTCGGAGTAACCGTGGCACTGCCGGCGGTGAACACCAGCTCCAGCGTCTGCCAGTCGTTACTGTAATTCCCGAACTCGCCCAACTTTGTGTTTCCGGCTTTCTTGTGATGCATCAGATTCAGTTTGCCGCCTGTGGTCTGGGTGAAGAACGACATCAGGAACGGGTTACCAGTCCCGGTCATCGCCACGACGTCAGGTAACGCTACATCGGTATACAGATAAATTCCCAGACCGAACTGGTTGTTGGTCAGTGCGCCTGACAGTCGAAACTTACAGCTCAGTCTGCCACCCCGTGTCAGCAGGGAGACTGCGTCATCCACCGGATGCATCAGGGACCAGGTTTTATTGCTCTGCTTGGTAACCTTAAACACACCATCTTCCAGCGCAACACTGCCGCCGGTGATGGTCCAGCCCTGCGCAGCAGCCTCTCCGGCTGTCGGCAGCAGGGAGACTGTATGAACGGATGTGTCACCATCAGACGGCCCCGATGGAGTGTCGCCGCCGGGCGAGGGTTTGATTTCCGGTGCCTTACCACTGATGAAGGCTGAGGTGCGCCCGGCTGCGTTCAGAATAGCGGTTGCCATACGATCCGGAATAATGCTCCTGCGCGCCCATGAACTGAAATGTGTCGGGCGGTTTGATGATACCCAATTACCATTACTACGGGATTGCGCGCCGTAATAACCTGCATCAGCAATATCCGGGTCTTCTGCCGGTAAGTTGGTGGGCGTGTTGTTGCCGTTACCGTCGGTCATGAACGGCACAAAGAAAACGTTGTCGCTCTCCCTGTTTTTGTACGCGCCGTAGACGGAGTCATACTGTGTGCCGTATGTGTTTTTCCAGTAATACGTCGTGTCGCCACAAATCCACGGTACAACTGCAGCACTGCCGCCATGGCACTGCGCGTTAAATCCGGAAAGGTCAGTACGGAACTGCTTCAGCATGGCCGTGAACAGGTCCGGTTGCTGTGCGTAGGTGGCAGCGCTCATGTCAAATTCGCCCTGCATCCAGCACACCGCCAGCAACACATTTTTCGGGTTCTTCTGTAATGCCGCTTTGGTGCGTGCGATCAGGTCCTGATATAACGGTTTACCCACACCCCAGCGTGCCGAATCCTGGCTGGCCCCCGTGTCCGCACTGAATGTCCCCTCCGCGCCCTGGGTGAATGCCGAACCACCACGACAGCATGGTACCAGCAGGATCCCCGCGTTATTCGGGATATACGGAAGCAGTTTTTTGGCAATATGTAAGCCCTGGCCGACACAGCCGTACTGCCCTTTGCTCAGGTCTGCCTTCGGATGATTCAGTGCGCTCATATCCTGAACATCATGCAGGCAGTGGTCTGCCGGAATGATGTCGTTAAATGCGCATGCTTTACCACCGGGAGTCACTGTGTTGCGACGGGCCAGTTGCTTAATGCGTGGGTGGGGCGCATCGTAAGAATCCGGCAGCGGCATTCCCTCACCATATGACATGGCATTGGATTGACCAGCAAGTACCACCACGTAATACCACTCCGGCACGCTGCCGTGCTGGGGGGAATCAGGTGAGATGTCTGTAGTGCCATCGGCCACCATTGCCTGCATTAGATACCACGGGGTGCCGGGTTCGTAGGCAACCCGCGTCTCCCCCTGAAGATGCCACCCTTTCGCAAGATGTTCATTCACCTTTTGAGTCAGTTCAGCCTGTGTCATGGCTGTAATCAGTGCAAAGTTCTTACTGGTCATTGTGTTACTCCCGTCTGGTGTGTCAGTTCGGCTATTCTCTTATCCAGTTCAGCAATGGCCCGTTTATCCGCGTTACAGGTTTCCAGTGCATCCAGAAGGCGGTCGCCCCATATTCCGAGGTTTCCCCATGTGGGTGGGTCAGGGAAGGGGGGAGGCGTTACCGGCATGGTCAGCGTCTGCGGTATAAGCCGGACTGACGGCGCTGGCCCTGGCGCGTTCTGCGTGCCTGCGCAACCTGTCAGTAAAACGAGCGTCAGGCAAAGCGTGGGCGCATTCATCTTTTGCAATATCGTTGCGTAGCTGTTCACGTCTTACCTCTCCGTCCTGATTGCGTTGCTGATTTTCCGCGCGGAGCTGAGCCAGCACCTGCTGCATATCCTGTACCCCGGCGCTGATGATATTCAGTGTGTCGACGGTACTTTTCAGGGTGCTGGCCTGCGCTTCGTTTCTGGCGTTCTCCCGGCCCAGCGACCACGACAGACGCATGGATGTAATCAGAAGGAAAGCGACGCCAAGCGTGGGCCAGAGCTTCATGCCGGATAGGCTCCGTGTGGTAACTGAAAATGCGGTCCGTCTTTCAGGGTCTTCCAGTCGCCGCCCCATTCCACCGGAATATTCAGTTCCTGGCTGGCCTGTCTGAATGCTGCTGCGATTTTTTCGTACAGCGGCCATTCCCATGACACCTGGTTGCCGACATAAGCCACAACATCCACGGCATGCCCTGTGAGATGGCGACTGTTCATGGTCTGGCTCTTGCCTGTGGTCACGAGCTGCTTCTGACGATAACGACTGCGCAATCCTTCGGTGATACCAAAATCCACTTCCGAGATTTCCAGCGCCCGTCGGGTCACTTTCACCAGATCAGGATTTACACCCTGCAAATTCTTTTCGCTCCGGCTGCTGAATTTAAATGTGTTGCTCATTCGTTCCTCTCCTTCACCCTGCGATCAAATATTGCAATAACCTTGTCGCGTGCTTTCTCTGCGCCCATAAAACCGATTGAGGCACCAAAAAACGTCACTGCATCCTCAGGGATCCCGAAGAAGCGCAGCGACCCGGCCACGGCCATGGCAAGAACGCCGCACGCCAGCGATCCCGTTACGGTCTGAACCAGTGTTCGTCCGTCATAAAGACTCATCAGCGCGGAAATGCTGACCGCCGCGCCTACTGCATACACCGTTGGCAGGTGGTCAAAGAGCCACGCAATAACCTGCTCTGTGATCCCTGTTTGAATGGTGCTCACTGCTACTCCCCCCACAACTGAATCATTTCTCGTTTCTTCTTCTCCGGCTCCGGCATCTCCACTTCCTGCCCGGCGTCCAGAAATACCTGCTGACAGAGTCCGGGGTTGGCATCCAGCACCTTTTCGGTGACGCCCTGTGTCGTGCCGTAGTACCGGAAACAGAGCGAATCCACGGTGTCGCCTTCCAGTGCCTTCACTTTCATCAGCACAGCTCCGCAAACATTCGCGGTCGTCCCAGAATGTCAGAGATGGCCCAGCTCACATCGCGCCACAAATCCGATGTCTGTATATCCAGTGCGTCCGCCCGGCGGTCGCCCTTGTCCGTTGTGTCCGCATCGCGGTAACGCTCCAGAATCAGGGCGCGTGTGGCGGTATAAACAGCATTGCGCCAGTGCCAGAGATTGACGCTTTCTCCGTTAATTACAGGGGCCGGAACATCGGCCAGCGTCTGATAGCCAGCCGCCTGTTGTTCCTGCTGCCATGCTTCCAGCTCGCGGGTAACGTGTGCTATGGCCCCGGTGGCGGTATGCAGCAGGCGGGAGGTGGTCACGCGGCCCGGCAGTCGTACCGCCAGACGCAGCTCGCGCAGCACAATATCCGGCCAGAATGCACCCGCTGAAATACGGGTATCGCCATCATCGGTGTCGGTGATGTCGTCCTCTGCGGGGCCGGGGTTAGTTCTGGCAACCATACTCATGGGGTTCACTCCTGAAAAAATCGGGCGGTGGGTGCGCGGTGTAAACGGTCACGGAGTCAAACCGGAACACCGCGCACGCCGCCCGCTGACGGGGTCAGTCGTTAACCGCGCTTTGCCTTCTGCGTCGCGGTGGTTTTTCGTGTTGCAGGCTTCTGCGTTGTCTTTTTACTTTTGCTGCTTTCGTCCTGCGTCTGCTGTGCGCTGGCGTCTTCTGGTGCGGCTGCGGAATCGGCTTTTTTCAGGGCGCGGGAAAGGGTTGCAATCTCGCGTTTCACACCTGCGTTCGGGTTCAGGTGCATCGCTTCGCGCAGCAGCTTCAGTGATGAGGCCATGTTGTCTGCATCGGTCAGGCCACGACGGGCAAAGGCACACGCCTTGCATAATTTGGCGCGCACTTCGTCCGGCATGTCCTGGTTGGCGACAATTTCCCAAAGTGTGTCCAGTGGTTCGATAAAGGCGGATAAATCCGCGTCGGCATCCGTCCCGGCCTGCGTCAGTACCGGGTTGCAGATTTCTTCGGTCAGTACCGTGGCAGCAGTACGGCCAAAGTTATCCGGCATGATGAGGTTGTGACGGACCATATATGCACCAATACGCAGCGCCAGCGGAAGATCGCCGCAGTCAATCGCCCACACCATCAGCGTGGCAATTACTTCGTCCTGTTGCCCGCCGTCAGTCTCCAGCGTTCCCTCAATCCAGCCGGAAAAGTCCGGCAACAACTCTTTTTTGATGGCGGCTTTCGCGCTTCTGGCCTGTACGCCCTTTAGCCTGGCCTGTGCCAGACGCAGACGATACAGCACCTCTTCATGCGCGGTACGCGCGGCGTGGTCCACACCTTCATTCGCCCGGCCTGCGCGCTGTGCCATCACGTTCTGCCAGTGTTGTTGTGCAGGAGTAATCATTTTTTCTCTCCGTTACAGGCGGGCATGATGCCCGCCGTGAGTTGATTAGCTGTCGGCGAACTTCAGGCCAGTGATCATCGCGCACTTGCCATAGTCTTCAACGACATAAGCGTCATTGATGGACTGGTAGGTGGCGATGCGGTTGTATTCCGGCTCGTCTTTCATCAGGCGACGCATTGAACCTTTCTGCCAGTAAATCGACAGGTTGTTGAACGAGGTGATCAGCATCGTTGAATCCGGGAAGAACGGCGCAAGGAATACATCCAGTCCGCCAATGGCGCGCGATGACAGGATGAGCTGTCCGGCAAGTAATTCCGCATTGGGATTCTGGCCGCTGATGCTGTTCAGCACGGGCAGACGCAGCGAGTTAAACAGGTTGCGCCCCATAATCACCACGAGGTCGTCAGCTTCCTTGTGCCATTCATCCAGCAGGGATGAGCGCGCATCCTGTACCAGAGCATCGGCATTCGCATACTTACCCGCGTGCGCCACAGTGTTGTCCATGTTGCGGGAGGTCAGCGTCACGTCATTCATTACGCGCTCGCTGGCATCGGTTCTGATGTGCTCCAGCCAGCCCACGTTTACGTCCTGAAGCAGCTTGTTGGTGTGAAAATCAGACTCGTAGGCGTGGGATGTGCCGTTAAAGCCAATCATGATGCGATCAAGCGCTACCTGCCGGGCGATCTGTGTACTGATACGGGACTGAAAATCGCTGTGGGCCGCCCAGGTATCAAGCTGTGGGTACGAAATAAAGGTATCGTAGTTCACCTGTTCGCACTGGTACTGACGAGACTTCATATCGATCACGTTATTCGGGTTACGGCGTTTGATGCCGTCATAACTGCTATTCGTGCGCGCAATTGGCCCGGTGGTGTCCAGGAGGATTTTTTCGCCTTTCTGGTCGGTCACGCCGATCACGTTAATTCTTTTCGTAAATTCGGTACTTTCCTTTGAGGCGTTTTCAAAACGTTGCTGCACCGCGGGTTCCACGGTAAATCGCGATACCAGTGCGGAAACCGGGATATTGTTAAGCGACGCCTGCTGCGCCATATAGCAACCCAGCTTGTTGCGGGTAATATCTGACATCACCAGATTCATAAAAAATTTGCTCCTTTGTCTTATCAGAAGTCAGCCAGTTGATCGGAGGCTGCGCCCGTTGCGGTGAACCGGTTCTGCGGATCGCCGTCCTGCGTGCGCAGTTTTTCCTTCAGTGCTGTCAGCTCTGTGGTCAGTAAAGTGATTTTCTGGCTGTCCTGCTGATGGCGGGTTTCCAGCGCATTAAAACGGTCGATAATGTCGGCCTGTGACGTTGCGACGCCTTCCACCGCTTCCTGAATACGGGAGAAACTGGCGTCATCCGCTTTGCGGCCACGGCCAATAATCCCCATTACGCGGTTAAACCACTGGGTGCCTTCTTCCTGGCGTTGTTCTGCCATTTCGATGATTTCAGACTCGATGGCTTCGGAGATAAGCGGTGCTTCACCCTGGATACTGTTGAACGTCATCACCGCCTGACGTTGCTGTGCCGTGAATTTCAGGCGCTCAGTGCCCAGGCTTGCCGGGGTGTCGGTCATCGCCAGCCCGACCAGATAGGCGCGCCCGTTAACGGAGAACTGCGGGTGCAGTTCGATACTGGAATAGATTTTCTTGCCGTCAGCGACAAGCTGCTTCATGCGCTCGGTCGGTTCGATTTCTGCATACAGCGCAGTACGTCCGGCCAGCGGGCCTTCCGTAATATCTTCCGTACTCAGCGCGGTGACATCGCCCATTGCGGAAAATTCGCTTGACGGGCATGGCGAGAGATAGTGCTCAACGTTCACGCGGGCGGCGTAAACATCCGGGTTGAAGTTCTCGGCGGCTTCACGCAGATGCACCGGACTGATTTCGCGGCCATCAACAGTTGATCCGGAGACAGCCACGCGAAACTTTTTGCGGGATGTCTTTTTTTCATTAGCCATAGTTTTTGCCCCTCTGACTGGTTCTTCAGTCATGATGGCAAAGCGTAACAGGCTGATACAAAGGGCTTTTGTTGTAAGAAAACGGCCAGAACAGGGGGTTAAGGAGAACGGTTTCGCGCGCGGGTAATCTTCCTGTAATTACTCAGGGGGAGCAATGATTCAGGACGCTTTTGTGCGCCAGCGTGCGCGGCAACTTTACTGGCAGGGTTATCCGCCCGCAGAAATCTCACGTCTGATGGGAATAAACCCGAACACGATTTATGCGTGGAAAAAACGCGACCAGTGGGATGAAACGCCACCCGTGCAGCGTGTCACGCAGTCCATCGATGCGCGCCTCATCCAGCTTACTGAAAAACAGAATAAAACAGGTGGTGACTTCAAGGAAATAGACCTGCTGACCCGGCAGCTTAAAAAACTGCATGATGGCCAGCCAGATGCGACGGCCACAGGAAAGAAAGGCCGGGCGAAAAAACTTAAAAATCATTTCACGCCGGAACAGATTGCTGCACTGCGGGAAAAAATCATCAGCAGGCTGGAGTGGCATCAGCGGGGCTGGTTTGACTCCCTGACTCTTTGCAGGGAAGCCGGGATACGTAACAGGATGATCCTGAAATCCCGACAGATTGGGGCGACCTGGTATTTTGCACAGGAAGCACTGCTGATGGCGCTGCGTGACGATGTGGCGCAACCTTACCAGCGTAACCAGATTTTTTTGTCTGCGTCGCGTCGTCAGGCGTTCCAGTTTAAAAGCATTATTCAGAAGGCCGCGGCTGAAGTTGATGTGGAGCTGAAAGGGGGCGATAAAATCATCCTCTCCAACGGCGCAGAGCTGCATTTTCTCGGCACTTCTGCTGCGTCGGCACAGTCCTATACGGGCAATTTTTATTTTGATGAATTTTTCTGGGTCAGTCGCTTTGCTGAACTGCGCAAGGTGGCTGGCGCTATGGCAACCCTCAGCGGATTGCGGCGCACCTACTTCTCCACGCCATCCACCGAAACGCACGAGGCATACGCCTACTGGAACGGCGACCGCTGGAACGAGAAAAAGGCCTCGCATAAACGCCAGCGTTTTTCTGTGGACTGGAAAACGCTGCATAACGGGCTTATCTGCCCTGACCGGACATGGCGGCAAATTGTCACGCTGGAAGATGTGGTCAATCACGGCTGGAAACACACCGATATCGACGAAATTCGTGATGAAAACACCGAAGACGAGTTCCTCAATCTCTATATGTGTGAGTTTGTCCGCGAAGGGGAATCGGCATTTAACCTGAATATCCTGATTGGCTGCGGTGTTGACGGATACGACGACTGGAAAGACTGGAAACCTTTTGCTCCCCGCCCGATGGGGAATCGTCCAGTATGGATTGGGTATGACGCAAACGGCAGCAGTGGCAACGGCGACAGCGGCGCTGTGTCCGTGGTGGTTCCTCCGGCTGTTCCTGGTGGCCGTTTTCGAACGGTGGAGACGCGACGCGTTCAGGGGCTGGAGTTTGAAGAACAGGCCAGAGTCATTGAAGAGTTCACGTATCGCTACAACGTGGAACACATCGGCATTGATGTGACGGGCGGGAACGGGGAGGCTGTTTATCAGATAGTGAAACGGTTTTTCCCTGCTGCTATTCCGTACACCTTCACGCTGTCATCAAAACGGTCGCTGGTACTGAAAATGCTGCAAATAATGCGTGCCGGGCGGTGGGAATACGATCGCGCCGAACGCGAGCTGGTCGCGGCCTTTAACGCCGTGCGTAAGGTGAAAACACCGGGCGGCTTTATCACTTACGAAACGGACCGAGCGAGGGGGATCAGCCACGGCGACCTTGCGTGGGCAACCATGCTTGCTGTCATTAACGAACCGATTGGCGGCGAAGGAGAAAACGAGCGTTTCACGGTTATGGAGTTCTGATGAGCAGAAAAAATAAAAAAGTGCGCATGAGTTCACGCATTGATCTCGCTGATGCGCTCAGGAAAGAATCATCGCTCAGTGCATTCACATTTGATGGTCCTTATCGCCTGACCGGGCATGACCTGCTGGACAATATGTACTGTGCTGATAACGGGCGGTGGTACGAAACCCCGGTGGACTGGTACGGTCTGGCAAGAGCTGCCCGGCAAACGTCCTGGCATCAGTCTGCGCTTTACTTTAAGCGCAATGTATTGCTCGGCTGCTATATTCCGCACCCGCTGCTTTCCCGGCAGGATTTCTCGGCGCTGGCGCTGGACTGGTTTGTGTTCGGTAACGCATTCCTTGAGCTTCGAAGCAATATGCTCGGCGAACCGCTTAAATTACGGCACGCCCTGGCGAAATACATGCGACGCGGAAGCGATCTTGAATCATGGTGGTATGTGCAGGATGGCAAGGACGCGTTTCAGTTTCGCCCTGGCAAAGTGTGCCACCTGATGAATCCTGACATTAACCAGGAAATTTACGGCATGCCGGAATATCTTGGCGCATTACTCTCGGCCAGCCTGTCTCATTCGGCGGACATGTTCAGAAAACTGTATTACGACAATGGATCCCACGCCGGGTGCATCATCTACATCGGTGCAGCGCAGGTAAACCGCGAAAGCATGGACTCCCTGAAAGAAACGCTACAGGGTGCGCGTGGTGGTGGTGCGTTTAAAAACGTGCTCATCCATGCGCCCAACGGGGGCAAAGAGGGGGTGCAAATTTTGCCGTTCCAGCAGATCACCGCAAAGGATGAGTTCATGAATGTTAAGGCGGCATCCCGTGATGATGTGCTGGCTGCGCACCGCGTTCCGCCGCAACTGATGGGGGCGATGCCGGGCGAAAAAAGTGCGTTTGGTGATGTGGAGAAGGCCGCGCGGGTTTACGCAATTAACGAGCTGATGCCCGTCATGGAGGCCATGAAGCACATCAATGACTGGCTTGGCGAAGAGGTGATCCGCTTTAACCCTTATGCACTGCTGGACACCCAGCCCACATCCTGACGCGCTTCGCTTGTCTGCTGCTTCGCCGGGGCATAAAAAATTTATGCCCCGACTCTCCAGCTCCTGTATCAATCAGATAATTTCACGACGCTTTCCTGCTTATTGCCATCATCGACAGCCAGACTCTTACGCAATCCCACCGCGTTGACTGCATGTTCTCGCCGTCTCAGTGCGATTTTGACGGCCTTACCTTTCACCCCATCAAATCAAAAGCCCTCACGTCTTTTTCACGCTCAGCGTGAGAAATACAGCCATTCTGTTGTATCTCTGCGACATCGTTCAGGGAATGCTATTTACCCCCTGAAACGCGGGCTGTTCCCCCGTCACCTGCGCGTAGAAAAAGCGCGTTTTTTTGTGCACGCACGGATCCTTGACGGATCCAGCCGCCATGCGGGCCGGAAGGGTAAAAAGTCGTTCAAAAAAATTGTGCAAATTTGTGCACTTTTGTGCAAACAAAAAGCGCCCCTGAGGCGCTTTAGTGTTTTATAGGTTGTGTATATTGGCTGGGTCCTTATCCTGCTGTGCTTTCAACTGATGAGGGGAACAAAATCTTTTCATCAAACCCTGCATTCATATCATGGACAGCAACACACCAATCCATTGACGAACGATTATCAAGAGCCTCCATGATTTCATCCATGCGGCGTAGGTCATACAGGTAAATGCTTTTATCGCCAATGGTGTAAAAACCAATTTTTTTCGGTGATGGACAGCGATCAAGAACGTCCTGTAATTCGCTCAACCATGCTTGTTCTTTTTTTGTCAAAGTTGCCATATCACTCTCCTTTGATGCCAATGTCTACAGCTTGGCAAGCCTCTTTGGTCACCCAGTCAATAGCGTCTTTCCATACTCCAGTTTCGACTGGCGGATTCTCACGCTTTACCTGTTCATAGAAACGCACCGCTCTAACCAGTCCATCTGGTACTGCTGGCGCTGGCGGCTCTCGATACATAGGGATAACACGTCGCGGGTCCGCGTATTTATCTGGCGGACACTGAAATATCTCACCGAAACCATACTGCTTGACATCACGCAGTTCCTCATCATCAGTCCATGCAACAGGTTTCGCTTCCAGCGATGTGAGTGCGATTTTCAGTGCGATTAACATATTGTGATCGTTTTCATCAAGGCCAAACGGGATGTCTTCACGACACGATTCAAGGTCTGCAATTTTGCGTTGTAACCATTTTTTGGGGATAGTTGCCATAGATGCTCCTCTCCTGTTTTCACTCTGGGAAAAATGACTGAATGTTCTTTCTTATCTCGCTAGTGCTGTGATTGCTTCCGGTGGCAGGTGCGCTGGCATATTTACTCTGAATATTATTCTTGGCTGGCGCAGCTCCTTCTTCCGGCCATTCGGCCAACCAATAGGCAAATGCAGGATCGCGTTTTATGAGTGCCAGCCCGGCCAGAAAGGCCGCGCGTTGCGCGCGGCTGCGTTCAGAGGCTGGCAGGCTGTCGAGGTAATTACACGCCTCCCGTTCACTATTGACGGCGACTGGCTTCAGATAGAAACTTATCCGTCTGGTTGGTGTCGTCATTGGTTTACTCCTTGTCCATTGCGTACAGCCCATTAACCAGAGCAAACTGTGGCACCCCGTCCGCGATGAAAGTCGCATTAACTCCGCAGGCTTCGCGGATAGCGGGTGCCACAATCTCCGTCCCACCACCGACAACCATCACCCGCCCGTAACCCGAAAAACCCGCCAGCGCGCGGATCACGCGTTGTTTCAGTGTTTCTTCCTTTTCACGAATAACCGCCATCAGGCTGGCGTAATGCGCGTCATTGTGGATGTGCTGGCGCAGCCAGGCTTCATCATGGCGATGTTCGATAATGGTATTGGCGATGTGGTGACTGGTGCGCATACCGTTAGTGGCCATCACCGACAGTACGGCATCGGCCATCAGAGAAACGCCTACGTGTGGATCGCAAAACACCTGGCTGATACCTGCCAGTTGCCCCTGAACCTTTGCCACATCCAGCGTGGTTCCGCCCAAATCCACAATCAGCAGGGATTCAAACGGACTCATGTCAGCCAGTGCCTTAAAGCCAGCCGGAATGGATTCAGGCATAACCCGTACGTTACGGATAGTGAATGCTTCGCCGTTCTGGTACTCCACCGGGCGCATAACGTTCGCTTTTTTGCGGTTGATATTGGTCATGTCCGGCTGTGCGTTTGTGTCGAAATACTCGCTCAGTGGCAGGGTGACAACCACATCCACCTCCTGTGGCGTGATGCCTGATTTGACCAGCGCGTGATGAATGGCAATGACATTCACATCGCTGTACTGGTATTGCGTGTCGGTCGTCTGGACAAAGCGATCGCTGACCGGATCAAAACCATAGCGCACGCCATCAAGCATGTAGTTTGCGGGCTGCGTGCCACCGAACGGCGCAGACCATTCCGACTTGAAGCTGTTCGGGCTGATGGCGTTGCGGCGTTCGCCGTTCTCAGTCCATGCCAGCTTGATGTTGGTGGAGCCGTCATCGATACAAATTTTCATGTCGCTTTTCCTTATGTTGATTAATTAATCGTTTACGGGATTCTGAAATCCTGTTTTTGCCTGTTTTGTGCGCGCTTCATATATCGCTGCGCGTTTTTTGCTCATTTACGGGATTCGTGAGTCCCGTTTCTGTCTGTTTTTTGTTTCCACTGGTCAGGCCACCCCGCAGCAGGTCTGCTTTGCGGCTGGCGCGTTCAGTGGTTTCACTGATTCTCTGTGCGTGCTCTGCGTCGCGGATGGCGCGCAGCATGTCAGAAAGCACGGTAACGGGTGTTTTCATGGTGTTCTGGTCCTGCTGAAGTGTGGATGCCAGGCGTGCGGCGGCTTCGGGGTCTGATGCCCCCAGCTGTGCCAGATAGCTGGCGACCGGGTTATGGCGGATCTCCGTGCTGCTTACGCCATGATTACGGCTCAGGCGCTGCCAGAGCTGCGTGATTCGGCTGTCCGGGCGGGTATCCGGTTTGCGTACAATTTCAAATCCCTGCGGTGCAATGATGCTGCCGTCAACGTACAGACTGCCGCCCCGTAACAGGTGCTGCATCTGTTGTTCACCGATATGCAGGCCGAGAGATTCAGCAGACTCCCGCCATTCTTTAGCGAGTAATTCGTGGTTATCAGGCAAAGGCCGCTGCTGTTTGCGGCTCTGTGTCCAGCTCTGCATTTCATCACTGCTGTTTTTTGCCTGTTTGTCACGAAGCGAACGCATCAGCGCCCGGCGTTCGTGCCGTTTCAGTGAGCGCATCCATTCGTTCACTTCAACGCCGTCAGGGAGCTGCGGCCACGGTGCTGGCCGTTCTTCCGGCTGTTCTGTCCCGTTGTTGTCCGTTTCCTGTACACGGGGACAGTTATTGCCACGAGTCCAAGGGGCGGCAGGGCCGCCCTGAAGGTCAAAACCATTTTCGCGGGCGCTGTCTTCCGTTTCCGGTTTACGTCTTACCAGTTTCCAGTTATCCGGATGCGTGCACACACGGGAGGATTCCCCGATGAGTGGTGACCAGATCCCGTAAATCTGTACGCTCTGTTCGCCGTAATCATTCAGCTCATCTGCGAGGTCGTAGGCGGTGCGAATCAGGTAGTCTTTGCGTGGAACAAGTACGCCGCCCTGTTTTTCAATGTAGGTGGCAAAACACCCGGCATCGGCGGCAGCGAGTACCGCATCCATTGCGTCATCTTTCAGTCGTTGCGGGCCTTCCGGGTTGCGTGCCATCTGGCTGGCAAGGCGGCGCAGTTCACGCCACACCTGACGGGAGGGCATGCCAAAGAACTGGAACTGGCGGACCCGATGAAGGCGCGCCCAGCCGATGGCGCGCTCCACACTCTCGGCCATTGATTTTCCGGTTTCGTGGTCAACGCGTGGCTTGCCCGTTTTCGGGTCGATGCCATCCACGGCGCGGCTGTCCAGGTTCTTTCCGATGTAGGTCGCGATATAGCTGGTTGGTGTGCCTTTTGAGCCGTCGACATACTCCGCCTTAAAGCGCGGAGTAATATCATTGCCCAGCTCGTGGCGGTCTTCCTGAATGGCAATATCGCGGGTGATGGCCACGATGCTGTCGATTTCTTCCGGATGAGCAAAGACCATCATATGCCAGTGCACGGTGCCGTCATGGTGAGGCTCCACCGTGCGGATGCCATACCAGCGAAGACCGTCGCGGTTCAGTTTTTTGCGGACCGCCGCAAAAAACGTGTTAACCAGGTAATCGCTGGAGTCGCGCATGGTGGCCCCGTTCCATTTGGGATTCGGATGACCGTTCTCTGTTGTGGCGTGGTATTTTGACGGGCAGGTGACAGTCAGAAACACCGCTTTGTCGCCACGGGCTTCGGCCAGAAGTTCCAGCCCCTTCATGGTGGCCATCATTTCTGCTTTACGGTGAACCGGGTTACTTACTCCCGCGTAATACACCGTCTCGAGATCAATCGTGAACCCGTCTTCGTTTTCCAGCATGAAACTTTTCAGGAAATCGCGTGTTTTCTCGCGTTGTGCGCGAAACTCGCTTAACGCGTCCTGGCTCAGATAGGGCGATGTTTTTCTGGAAACCAGACAGGCGGCGCGGAGTTGTTCTTCCCGCCACTCGCAACGTAACAGCCACAGTTTGCGTTTCCACCATTCCGCACAGGTCAGGCGAAGGATTGCGCCCGGCAGCAGCTCCGTGTCTGGTTCGTTCCTCCGGTCTTTGTCTGTTGTCAGTGCTTCATAATGTGGAGGCATGGCGTGCAGGTGTAACGCCATGCGGGCCAGCATCTGATACGCCTTCAGCGTTACATCCATGGTCAGCTCGCCATCGGTCGCGCCAAAGCCATCGCAGAGTTTTTCGAAGGTGCTGCTGAACATCGCCGCCGTCATGGTGGCCAGCGTCTGTATCTGGTGTTTGTTGAGCTGCGGCAGGTAAAGCAAATCGTCCAGGCGTTCGCGTCCGGCAAGGGAGCGATAACCCGGTGTCAGCCAGCGTCCGTCAGTGCGGGCCAGACGTTCCAATATTTTGCGCAGGGTTCCGCGTGCATAGCGTTCCGCCTGCCAGCTCTTTTTGCCTTTCCGGCGATCGGCTTCCTGTTTTTTGCGCAGGAAGGAGAGGTGGCGAATAAGCGGATCGCGCAGATAGGACGGCAGCAGGCGCAGCGAGGCCATGGCTTCATCCACCGCACCGCGTGCCTGTTTTCTGGCTTCTCTGGCCAGTGTGATGGTTTTGTCCTGCTTTTCCTGTGCGTCCAGGCTTTTATTAATCAGGTTGCCCAGCGGTGTGGCGGAGAACGCCGCGTCAGCCATTTCCTGGCGGCGCTCGTTCTCTGCCCGGTAGGCATCCAGCCAGGAGGAAAGTGCGGATTCAGGTGCGGGGATCCCCGTTCCTTCACGTCCTACTGCGTGGCGCGGTTGTTGCCAGTCCCTGATGTACTCTGCCGTCATAGTGATTTACTTCGTCATGCCATTCAGGGTGTCGCGGCAGACTGTAGCCAGCCGCTGAATTTCCAGCACGGTGTCTTCTGTGTCGGCATGGCGATGTGTGATGCGGATGCTGTCGGCAATCACATCGACGATTGCAGAGGATGGGCGCTGGTAAATGCCAATAACGGACGGGGTGCCACCTTCAATGCGGTAAAGCCTGTAATTTCCCTCGTGGCTGTCAATCATGTAGCGACCATCAATAACAATCTTTCCGTCAGCGAGCTGCGGTACAGGCAGGGATTTCAGGTACATGTCATAACGATCACGCACGCGAGCGGCAAGATCACGTTCTGTGTTGAGCAGGTATTCAAGAAAGTCGTTGGCGAGAATCATTGCGGCAATCCTCTTGTTACAGATGTGCGAAGGCCTCCCGCCGCAAGGTGCAGGAAAGGCTTGGAACAGGAATTAATGGAGTTTGTTTTGCTGCTGGAAGAGTTGTTGCAGCTCGCGCAGATCATCCGCCAGATAGCTGAAAACAGAGGCGGAATAAATGTTTGATAGTGCGTGGCTGCGCTCATGCAGCATATTGATGTGCATGATTTGCGCGACGCGTGATGCGCGGAAAAGTCTGCGGTTGATTTCAGTCTGGATGTGACGACGCTCCGCGATAGCGCGGTGCTGTTTGCGGTTTGCCATGGTGTGGCCTCTTTGGTTGTAAGTTTTGAAAACTCACCATCCAGAGCTGCGAAACTGTGGGTGGCGAGACGTACGGGGTTCGCAGTACCGGCAACCAAAGAACCCGGCCCGACCGAAGTCGGCCCCGTACGCCCCGCCATAATTCGTGTGCGAAAAAGACGTGGCAATACAGTACGCACAAAAAAACCGCTGGCGCGGTTGTGCGCTTTGGTTGTCAGCAGGCTGCGAAACCCGGCACCCGTTTTATGAGGTGCAGCGGAAATGTAACCTGACTGATTGCGGCATGGCAAGCGGTTTTTTTGTGAGAACGGCATACTAAAAAAATCCTGATACTGCTCCGGCCAGCGATTTTCACTGGCCGGGTTTAATTACTTCACCGGAACAAACGGAACAGCGGTGTTGCTGGTCATGTATTGCGGCAGCGTGCCGTTCCATTTGTTGATTGCTTCCAGCTCCATAACGCCGGGATTCTGGCGCAGAGCTTCACCGCGTAAACGAATGGCGTCGGCTTCAGCCTGGGCTTTTGTGCGAATGGCATCAGCCTGTCCGGCAGCTTCTGCGCGCAACATGTTGGCTTCTGCTTCGCGTTGCTTGACTTCCTGTTCGCGTTGCAGGGTTTTCTGGTTTGCCGTGACTTTGGCGTTAATGCTGTCGATAACGGTTGGCGGATATTCCGGTTTACCGACATAAGAGAGGCTCATGACCTGAATGCCGATAGGTGTCATTTCTGACTGAATGTCTTTAAGTGCTGAATCCAGCAGTTCAGACTTGCCACCGTCGATAAACTTATCGGTGGTCATTTTGCTGGCCAGTCGGTTGAGTGCATCGGCGATCTTCTGGCGCAGGTCAGTGTCGGTAATGTCATCCACGCCTTTGCGGTAGGTCTGAAACACAGTGGTAACTTTGGATGGATCAACTTTGTAGGCCACGCCGATGTGATAGCCGATGGTTGTGCCGTCACTCATCTGGAAGTTGAACGGCTCATCGTAAGTCTTCATTTGTTTGAAAGTCGGGAAGATGTAAACCTCTGTATTCCAGCCTGTCCAGTAGCGGCCAACGCCAACTACTTCACCGACGCCTTTATCGTCGCCCAGTTTGTTGACTTTGATGCCTACATTGCCCGGCTCCACGCGGTCACAGCCAACCAGAAGTGTGGTCATCAGGAGAGGGATGAGTGGTAATAGTTTTTTCATTGTTTGGTTTCCATAATTGCTTTGATGTAGTTACTGAAAAAGCGAACAACGCCCGCCGGGTACAGCAAGGCGACAAAAATGCCCAGCAATACCAGGAAGGAGCTGTCTGATGAAATCATTCTGGGAAGTAGCCCCACATACAGAATGAGAGAAACGAGGACGCATACCAGCGCCCACATGTATGCGCGAAACCAGGTCTTTTTGTTCATATCGCGGTCCTTTACTGGTTAAGGAAAAAATCAAAAACCTTGTCGATGCGTTGCAGTAGCTCTCGTTGCATTGTTTCCGGCGTTTCTGGTTCACCAGGCGAACCCAGTGGTGCGCAGAAATCAGCGATTTCATGATGGAGCGTCAGGCGAATGGCTGGAGCCATGGTTCTGGCGTGCTCCAGCTCATCCAGCAGTGCCAGCACAGCAGACGGCGAGAGCATTGCGCGAAATGCCAGTAATTTTTGAGGTGTTGCCATTCGTTGCAGGGCAAATGCCAGTTCGCGTAGCTTCTGGTGGTTGATGGTGCTCATGTTCTGGCTTCCTTCAGTAGCTGGTTAAACATGTGAGTAAGTGGATTGCTACACCCGAACGGCATCGGGTTTACGTGGTAAGAAGCCTGGCCTCCAGTTTTGCGAGCGCGACCACCTGTGCAGCGGTTTGTTCTGATGACTAAGCCGCCGCGCCAAAGTTGGCGTAACTCAGCATTAATGGCTGTGGTTGGAGTATTCAGTGCTGCGGCGATCTCTCCGCCGCTACACCCCGGATGAGTAGCGATGTAGTCCAGAATGGTCATCTGCGTGGCTCCTGTACCTGTCGGATAAGGTTTACCCGCGCCACATTAGTGGCGCAGAAGTAAGTGCCGTCAGTGAGGTAGATGTGGTGTGCATCCTTTTCCGAACGATGTTTGTCGATAGTGGTAATCAGGCGTTCGTCGACCTCGTATTCGCGCCCTCTGGAGGTAAAGCGAACGACGGGAAAATGCTTAATTGCCATTGCGCCCCCTTTGTCCAGTAACTCTATGCGTTAAATACGGTGCACTGTGCGTCATCAATGAATGCGACTTGAGAGCGCTCTATCAGGCGGAGATTTGTCAGAATTTCTGATTCCCTTATGGGGTGAGGAGTGATCAGGTATTTATCCTGTAACCCGGCGATAATGGTGTATCGCTGTAGCTCCGAGCCAATTGTGTAAATAAGGCGTCCGGTGTTAGACAAATCCAGTCCGGTGACTGGTTGTGTTCTGAGAACCGCCAGTTCAGCATCCTGTTTTGCGATAATTTCGGCTGCTTCTGCCGTGACTCTTGCGACTATCAGTGTGTGGGTTGCGACGTCCATATGATTATTTGCTATGGCTTTTTTCGCTACTTCGTTTTCTGTCTTTGAAATTTCTTTCAGTGCTCTGATGATACCTTCTTCTTTTGCGTGCATTTTTGTATCTCCGTTATTTGCGTGTGCGAATACCTCCGTTAATACGGATGGTTTTCACGTTTTCTTATTTAATTTGATGTTTTATTTGTATCGTTATTCACCAGTGAAAAAACGTTCAATCTTTTTTACTGAATGAATAATTCGCATAATTCCAATGGCGCAGGCCACCGAAATAATCAGAACAAGCCATGAGATAAATATACTCATGCGATATTCCCCAGCTTATACGGTTCAATATGTTCCCCGCATTCTGCGGCACAGATCAGCTCGGAAAGTTCGTTAAGTGCATCCAGATCATCAGCGTAAAAAGCGACGTCATACAAACTCCGGATTGCCCTGGTCAATGAGTCACGGGCTGCACGTTCAGCATGAGCGCCTGATGCACTTAAGCGAAAATAAAAACGCTCAAGTGCTTTGTTAATGAGAGTTTTATATTCTTTGCCCATCACAACGCCCTTTAATCTGCTTTCTGTATTTCAGCTTCTGAATCCATACAAATAATTTCGATATAGGGTTCATCGCCATTAACTTGGCGTGCCTTTTCAGCTTCGCTAATGATTTCTCGTACGGTCTGGTACGGAAGTTCCACAAGCAGTCGCGTGCCGTTCAGATAAACGTAAGTGGCTTCGTCGGCTCCGTTTTTACCCGCCGGAGTCACTCCGTCAATAGCGGATGCACGTAATAACAGTTCACCGCGAAAATCAATAAAACGGATAAATACACCTTGTGCATGGTCTTTGGTCATAAAGCACCCGTTATAAATCAGCCTGTTTAATAAAACTTTGCCCGCGAAGCAGACGATCAACCGTGCGAAGTGCTTCGTATAATGTGAAATCCTGCCCAAACTGATTGTCGCCACAGCTCAATGCAAAAATGCGGTTTCCGGTAAACGGATTGCGTGGGCATTTGTGGACCACAATTCCAGCTTTCTCAATCAGCCAGGTATGCTCGCCGATTTGTTTTACTGGGTAGCCATCCGGCGTTGCGTGTGTTTCGCTCAGGCTGTAGCGAGAGTTGCTACGTGATGCACTGGTAGCGAAACGGTTAGCGTGGCGTTCCGCACCGTTGCGGAAGCGCGGCTGTGAAGAATTGCGCTGTAGTTTCATATTAAAACTCTGTACCTTCGGTAAGGTGTACTCGTGTCACCTTGTATTGATTTGTGGTATTTTTTGTGTGTCTAGGACTTGGACTGGCCGGTTCAGGTCCTGGCTTATGTTTAATTAAATTGTTTAGAGGTTTTCATGTCAGAAGATAAAAAAGTTGTTAATTTGTTGAGTGACCTTAGTGCTGCTCTGGATAACATTAACCCTCCTAGGGTAAAAACGACGGGTGATAAAGACGCATTAAACGCAGAGATTCATATATTACTGGCGTTAGTAACTGACAAAATTCAGCGTAAATACCCACCTGTCACACAACTGGTTGATTTTTAATTTGATTTATGCCGGGCTGCTCCCGGCATCTTCTAGCTGCCATAATGTCTCGTCACCTGATAGAGCAAAACGAAATGAGTGAAGTATATCCTCCCGAGAGAAGCTCACGGCTACAGCTGCGGGAAAGTCAAATATAATCCCACCTTCATTTTTAAAACGATTACGCAATTGATAGGCTATCGGTTTGATTTGTGCAGGAAGAGTATCTATATCTCTTCCATTGACAACAGAATCTTTGTTTTCCAGTACTGATTTAGCGATTAGATATAGATGCCAGTAACTGGTTACAATTGTTACTCCTGTGATGTGTCGTAAATTAATTGCAATTCGTCCGTTATTATGTTTTTCCGCAAGGTATTTCAGGTTATCAATTAATGCTTGGTCATTTTTTGAAATAGTTATTGTGAAATCTGACGTGTTTGTTTTCATACGATTAGTTGCCTCTGTTGTTTCTGAGTTGGTTCAGTTTTGAGCTTCTGCCTGTATAAACTCGCTTACCGTTAATGGTCTGGCAGTCTTCTTTATTAGCTGGAGAGAACTTCCTTTTCTGGCGGTCATACGTCCAGTAACTTTTCCAGTTGTGCCATTCTGGGGGCTCGTGCTCTGGTAGCTCATCAGCCAACTTGTCCCACTCTTTGGCGTTAAACCACCATACTCCGTCTGAGTTTTCATCTTCCGGGTTTGTGCGCGTCTTGTGTCCCGGCATTTGACCGCGATGAATGGCTACGCGCAGTGCAGATTTTGTTAGCCCAATATATGCCGCGCCTTTTTCCAGAGAGCAAAGCCCGGCGATCGGACCATCCAGCCGTAAAGTCGCTCCTTTTTTGTAGGAACGCTTTTTCTTGTTTTCTTCGTGTTCGTCGTCGTTGGCGGCATCAATGGATCCGCTGAGTGTGTCACTTTCCTGAAGTGGTTGGTGGTCAGATAACTCTTTATCGGCAATGAAGTCCCGCATTTGTTATCCTCTTGCGTTGGTGCGCTTGTTGCGCTTTGTGATGGTTTGTTTTGGTTTGTTTTCTTCACCATGTGGTGAAGAATGAAAAGAGGATACTCATCGTATGGTGAACATGTCAAGAGATTACGCCAAAAAACTAAAGGCGATCAGAAATGCAGAAAAACTTACACAATCTCAGTTTTCGCAAGTAACGGGGGTTTCTGTAGGGACTATAGGGAATTATGAGTCTGGATATAAACCTGCGCGAATTGAGGTTGTAGAAAAAGTAATCCAAGTCGAGCGATTCGAAAAATACACTATGTGGATACTTCACGACAAAACATTTCCCGCTGCCGGGCAGGTTGCCCCGGCTCTCTCTCTTGATGGCTCTATTCAGTCGGAGGGCGATCAGGTTTCAATCGGTATTACCCAAAAATCACCCCGATCAGGCCGCAATGTTGGCTGACTCTACACATTGAGCGAATTACATATCGCAAGGAGTGTTTAGTTAATTTATCCGTTGGAGGGGCTAATCATGTCGATTAAGCAACTCAAAGACGGACGTTATCAGGTCGATGTCAGACCGCAGGGGGCGGAAGGAAAGCGGATTCGAAAAATCTTTGCCCTGAAATCAAAGGCTCAGGAGTTTGAGAAGTATGTGTTACAGAACTTTCATGACAAGCCATGGCAGGCTAAGCCAGCTGATCAGCGGCGATTATCAGAGCTGCTTGATGCGTGGTGGATGCTTGATGGGCGTAATCAGGCTTACGGGGATAGCTACAGGGTTAGGCTAGGGAAGGTTGTTCGTGAAATGGGAGATCCTCGCGCCAGTCAGATGACGCGAAAATTTATGCTTGAATATCGGTCAGAGAAATTACAGGCCGGATTAATGCCGTCCAGTATTAATCGTGACTTATGCGTACTGTCTACCATGTTCACGGTGCTGATTGAAGCTGAGGTCTTTCACAACGCGAACCCTGTACGCGGTATACGAAAACTGAAAGTTCAGAACACAGAGATGGCCTTTCTTTCTGATGATGAGATTGAACGGCTTCTTGAGCGACTGGAGGGTGATGCGCGTCGTGTTGCCATTCTGTGTCTTTCTACTGGTGCCCGATGGAGTGAAGCATCGGAACTACGTGGAGAGCATATCGTTGGCAACCGGGTGACGTTCTTTAACACCAAAAACGGAAAATCCCGTTCGGTTCCTGTGGCGGATTCGGTCGTGCCTCTGATTAAAACCCGTCGAACGGGGTTATTGTATCAGGTTGATTATCTGAAGTTCCGGGAGATTCTTCAGGAGGTGAAACCGGATTTGCCGAAGGGGCAGGCTACGCATGTCATGCGTCATACATTTGCCACACACTTTATGATGAATGGCGGAAATATTGTTACGTTGCAACGAATCCTGGGGCACGCAACGATTCAGCAAACAATGACGTACGCTCATTTTTCGCCGGACTTTTTACAGGACGCGATCAACTTTAATCCGCTGGCTGAAAGTGTCCATAAACTGTCCATCGATTAGTTATAATTTGTGTTAATTTGTTCCCCCTGTTTTGGCTTATTCGTTGAAAAATAAGTAAATCATCAGGGGGAGCAAGAAACGTTAAAGCGCCTGCGGGCGCTTTTTTTGTCTCCCTTTGATACCGAACAATAATTACTCCTCACTTACAAGTAATACTACTTTCGAGTGAAAATCCACCTATCTCTTTGATTTTCAAATTATTCGATGTATACAAGCCTATATAGCGATCTGCTATAGAAATAATTACACAATACGGTTTGTTACTGGAATCAATCGTGAGCAAGCTTGAGTGAGCCATTATGAAAACGAAAATCCCTGATGCGGTATTGGCTGCTGAGGTGAGTCGCCGTGGTTTGGTAAAAACGACAGCGATCGGCGGCCTGGCAATGGCCAGCAGCGCATTAACATTACCTTTTAGTCGGATTGCGCACGCTGTCGATAGCGCCATTCCAACAAAATCAGACGAAAAGGTTATCTGGAGCGCCTGTACAGTTAACTGTGGTAGTCGCTGCCCGCTACGTATGCACGTCGTGGACGGTGAAATCAAATATGTTGAAACGGATAATACTGGCGATGACAACTATGACGGCCTGCACCAGGTGCGCGCCTGTCTGCGTGGTCGTTCCATGCGTCGCCGCGTTTACAATCCCGACCGCCTGAAATATCCGATGAAACGAGTCGGGGCGCGCGGTGAAGGCAAATTCGAGCGCATTAGCTGGGAAGAAGCCTACGACATCATCGCGACCAATATGCAGCGCCTGATCAAAGAGTACGGCAACGAATCCATCTATCTGAACTATGGCACCGGTACGCTGGGTGGCACCATGACCCGCTCCTGGCCGCCGGGAAATACCCTGGTCGCGCGCCTGATGAACTGCTGCGGCGGTTATCTGAACCATTACGGTGACTACTCTTCCGCGCAAATTGCGGAAGGTTTGAACTATACCTACGGCGGCTGGGCAGATGGTAACAGCCCGTCGGATATCGAAAACAGTAAACTGGTAGTGCTGTTTGGTAATAACCCTGGCGAAACGCGAATGAGTGGCGGTGGGGTGACTTACTATCTTGAACAGGCGCGCCAGAAATCTAATGCTCGCATGATCATCATCGATCCGCGCTATACCGACACCGGTGCCGGGCGCGAAGATGAGTGGATCCCTATTCGTCCGGGAACAGATGCCGCACTGGTTAACGGTCTGGCGTATGTCATGATCACCGAAAACCTGGTGGATCAGGCATTCCTCGATAAATATTGCGTTGGCTACGACGAGAAAACACTGCCAGCCAGTGCGCCGAAAAATGGTCACTATAAAGCTTATATTCTGGGTGAAGGGCCAGATGGCGTGGCTAAAACGCCGGAATGGGCCTCGCAAATCACTGGTGTTCCGGCAGACAAAATCATCAAATTGGCTCGTGAAATCGGTAGTACCAAACCGGCGTTTATCAGCCAGGGATGGGGCCCGCAGCGTCACGCTAACGGTGAAATCGCAACCCGTGCTATCTCGATGCTGGCGATTCTGACCGGTAACGTTGGTATTAACGGAGGCAACAGCGGCGCGCGTGAAGGTTCATACAGCTTACCGTTTGTCCGTATGCCGACCCTCGAAAACCCGATCCAGACCAGCATTTCGATGTTTATGTGGACCGATGCCATTGAACGTGGCCCGGAAATGACAGCGCTGCGTGATGGTGTGCGCGGGAAAGATAAGCTGGATGTGCCGATCAAAATGATCTGGAACTATGCCGGTAACTGCCTGATTAACCAGCATTCTGAAATCAACCGTACCCATGAAATCCTTCAGGATGATAAGAAGTGCGAGCTGATTGTGGTTATCGACTGCCACATGACCTCATCGGCGAAATATGCTGACATCCTGCTGCCTGACTGCACCGCTTCAGAACAGATGGACTTTGCACTGGATGCATCCTGCGGGAATATGTCTTACGTGATTTTCAACGATCAGGTGATTAAACCGCGCTTTGAATGTAAGACCATCTATGAAATGACCAGCGAACTGGCAAAACGTCTTGGCGTTGAGCAACAGTTTACTGAGGGCCGTACCCAGGAAGAGTGGATGCGGCATCTGTATGCCCAGTCGCGGGAAGCGATTCCTGAACTGCCAACGTTTGAAGAGTTCCGTAAGCAGGGGATTTTTAAAAAGCGCGACCCACAAGGGCATCACGTTGCTTATAAAGCTTTCCGTGAAGATCCGCAGGCAAATCCACTGACCACGCCATCGGGGAAAATTGAGATTTATTCGCAGGCGCTGGCTGACATTGCCGCTACCTGGGAATTGCCAGAAGGTGATGTGATCGATCCACTGCCGATCTATACGCCGGGTTTTGAAAGTTATCAGGATCCGCTGAACAAACAGTATCCGCTGCAGCTTACGGGTTTCCACTATAAATCTCGCGTTCACTCAACTTACGGCAACGTTGATGTGCTGAAAGCAGCTTGCCGTCAGGAAATGTGGATCAACCCGCTTGATGCGCAAAAACGCGGTATCAACAACGGCGATAAAGTCAGGATCTTTAACGATCGTGGTGAGGTTCATATTGAGGCGAAAGTGACGCCACGAATGATGCCGGGTGTGGTCGCACTGGGTGAAGGTGCCTGGTATGACCCGGATACAAAACGTGTCGATAAGGGCGGTTGTATTAACGTACTGACCACTCAACGTCCGTCTCCTCTCGCTAAGGGGAATCCGTCACATACAAACCTTGTTCAGGTTGAAAAGGTGTAAGGAGTAACCGATGACAACCCAGTATGGATTTTTTATTGATTCCAGCCGTTGCACCGGTTGCAAAACCTGCGAGCTGGCTTGTAAAGACTACAAAGATTTGACGCCAGAAGTCAGCTTCCGCCGCATTTATGAATATGCTGGTGGCGACTGGCAGGAAGATAACGGTGTCTGGCACCAGAACGTGTTTGCCTACTATCTGTCGATTTCATGTAACCACTGCGAAGATCCGGCTTGTACTAAAGTCTGCCCGAGCGGTGCGATGCATAAACGTGAAGATGGTTTTGTTGTGGTCGATGAAGATGTATGCATTGGCTGCCGTTACTGTCATATGGCTTGCCCGTATGGCGCACCGCAATATAACGAAACGAAAGGCCATATGACCAAATGCGATGGTTGTTATGACCGTGTTGCGGAGGGAAAAAAACCGATCTGCGTAGAGTCCTGCCCGCTACGGGCGCTGGATTTCGGCCCTATCGACGAGCTGCGTAAAAAACATGGCGATCTGGCGGCCGTTGCGCCGTTGCCGCGAGCTCACTTTACCAAACCGAATATTGTGATCAAACCCAATGCCAACAGCCGCCCAACCGGGGATACCACTGGCTATCTGGCAAACCCGAAGGAGGTGTGAGATGGGAAGTGGATGGCATGAATGGCCGCTGATGATCTTCACGGTCTTCGGGCAATGTGTCGCGGGTGGTTTTATCGTTCTGGCTTTGGCGCTGCTCAAAGGCGACCTGCGAGCAGAAGCCCAGCAGCGTGTTATCGCCTGCATGTTGGGTTTATGGGTGCTGATGGGCATTGGCTTTATCTCCTCTATGCTTCATCTTGGTTCACCGATGCGCGCTTTTAACTCGCTCAATCGGGTAGGGGCTTCAGCACTCAGTAACGAAATCGCCAGCGGTTCGATCTTTTTTGCTGTAGGCGGCATCGGCTGGTTGCTGGCAATGCTGAAAAAGCTTTCACCGGCATTGCGTACGCTTTGGCTGGTGGTGACGATGGTTCTTGGCGTAGTCTTTGTCTGGATGATGGTGCGTGTGTATAACAGCATCGATACAGTACCCACCTGGTACAGCATCTGGACACCGATGGGCTTCTTCCTGACGATGTTTATGGGCGGCCCGTTACTGGGTTACCTGTTGCTGAGTCTGGCTGGCGTCGATGGCTGGGCGATGCGTCTGCTGCCAGCCATTTCTGTTCTGGCACTGGTAGTGAGTGGCGTGATGTCAGTGATGCAGGGCGCAGAGCTGGCGACTATTCATAGCTCTGTGCAGCAGGCCGCAGCGCTGGTGCCGGACTATGGTGCGCTGATGTCCTGGCGGATCGTGCTTTTGGCCGTTGCCCTGTGCGTGTGGATTGCACCACAGCTAAAAGGTTATCAGCCTGCGGTTCCGCTACTTTCTGTATCATTCATTCTGCTTCTGGCAGGGGAATTAATCGGTCGTGGCGTATTCTATGGTTTGCATATGACCGTGGGGATGGCTGTCGCAAATTAATCAGTAACAACCGGGGTTTCGGCCCCGGTTCGCTTTTATTTCTGCTTCGTTAACGTGTCATAACTGGTCATCAAGTTACGATAATCAGGAATGTGGTTAGAGAACAACGTCGCCAGTCCTTCAATATCATTACGCCAGTCGCGATGCAGCTCGCACGCCACGCCGAACCATGTCATCAATTGCGCACCAGCTTGCGACATGCGATCCCATGCCGAATGCCGGGTAATTTCATTAAAGGTCCCTGACGCGTCAGTCACGACAAAGACGTCAAACCCTTCTTCAATGGCTGAAAGCGCCGGGAATGCCACGCAAACTTCGGTTACCACACCGGCAATAATTAACTGTTTTTTACCTGTCGCTTTGACAGCTTTTACAAAATCTTCGTTATCCCAGGCGTTAATATTTCCCGGGCGAGCAATGTAAGGTGCATCGGGGAATTGTGCTTTCAGTTCTGGAACTAATGGGCCGTTAGGACCGGTTTCAAAACTGGTGGTAAGAATAGTTGGTAAGTTGAAATACTTAGCCAGGTCACCCAGCGCCAGCACGTTATTTTTAAACTTATCGGGTTCGATATCCCGTACAAGGGAAAGTAAACCAGCCTGGTGATCAACAAGCAAAACGGCAGCATCATTTTTATCAAGACGAACATACGGTTTGGTCATCCTCTTCTCCTTTCGAGAGTCAGTGGTACGTCTAAATCGGTCAGACGCGATGCATTGCTCTGAAAGCATAGACGGGAAATATGAGTTTGCTGTGACCATGAAATTTTTCGACTGAACGAAGCGTATGAAATTTGTGTTAGATCAATAAAAACAATCAGATGAGATTAATCGTCTCTTCAGCATTAGCGTTATGAATGAGTAATATAAATCGATAATACCGCCGCTGCGATATGCGCGTATTTTCACCCATTGACAATGTTTTTGGCGGTGGCATGATGCGCATGAAATTTGAACTTCCTCACGGTTTTAATTCATGTCCACGTATACCCGGCCTGTCATGCTTTTGCTGTCTGGCCTGCTTTTGTTGACTCTGGCGATCGCGGTGTTAAATACACTCGTGCCGCTTTGGCTCGCCCAGGAACACATGTCTACATGGCAGGTAGGCGTTGTCAGCTCATCCTATTTTACCGGCAACCTTGTCGGTACATTGCTGACAGGGTATGTCATTAAACGCATTGGCTTTAACCGCAGCTATTATCTGGCCTCCTTCATTTTTGCCGCTGGCTGTGCCGGCCTTGGCCTGATGATTGGATTCTGGAGTTGGTTGGCGTGGCGTTTTGTCGCTGGCATCGGCTGTGCCATGATTTGGGTGGTTGTTGAGAGTGCGCTGATGTGCAGTGGGACGTCGCGTAACCGCGGGCGGTTGCTTGCTGCGTATATGATGGTTTATTACGTCGGAACGTTTTTAGGCCAGTTACTGGTCAGCAAAGTCTCAACCGAGTTGATGAGTGTATTGCCGTGGGTTACAGGTTTGACGTTGGCAGGAATCTTACCGCTGTTGTTTACGCGTGTCCTGAATCAGCAGACTGAAAACCATGATTCGACGTCAATTACGTCAATGCTAAAACTCCGTCAGGCGCGGCTTGGCGTGAATGACTGCATTATCTCAGGAATCGTGCTGGGATCTCTATATGGCCTGATGCCGCTGTACCTCAATCACAAAGGGGTGAGCAATGCCAGCATTGGTTTCTGGATGGCGGTACTGGTCAGTGCGGGTATCCTCGGACAATGGCCGATTGGACGTCTGGCGGATAAGTTTGGTCGACTGCTGGTGTTGCGTGTTCAGGTCTTTGTCGTCATTCTCGGCAGTATTGCGATGCTTAGCCAGGCGGCGATGGCCCCAGCGTTATTCATCCTCGGTGCCGCTGGCTTTACGCTATATCCGGTGGCGATGGCCTGGGCTTGTGAGAAAGTTGAACATCATCAACTGGTGGCGATGAACCAGGCCTTACTGTTGAGCTATACCGTGGGAAGCCTGCTTGGCCCGTCATTTACCGCTATGCTAATGCAGAATTTCTCCGATAATTTATTGTTTATCATGATCGCCAGCGTATCGTTTATCTATTTGCTGATGCTGCTTCGCAACGCCGGCCATACGCCGAAACCCGTGGCTCACGTGTAAATGAATTCAAGCAGAGTGTGAACTTACTGTTTCACACTCTGCTTTTCTGTGCACAAAAAAGCGGCAACTCAATAAAGTTGCCGCTTTACGGGGAAATTAGAACATGACCTTATGACCGTACTGCTCAAGAATGCCTTTCACGCGTTCCATGGTCTCTTTCTTCGGTGGTTTAACACCATCGAGTTTGTATTCTTCACCCATTGCCACCCATTTGTGTTTGCCCAGTTCGTGGTAGGGGAGGAGCTCGATTTTCTCAACGTTGCCCATATCACGGGTAAATTCACCAAGGCGATGCGCTGAATCGTCATCGTCAGACCAGCCTGGGACAACAACATAGCGGATCCACACCTTCACATTTTTGTTCGCCAGATATTTAGCGAACTCCAGCGTGCGGTGGTTGGAAACTCCAACCAGATTTTGGTGGATCTCGTCGTTCATCTGTTTGAGATCGAGCATTACCAGGTCGGTTACCTCCAGCAGTTCATCAATCACCGGATCGTAACGACGAACAAAACCGTTGGTGTCCAGACAGGTATGAATGCCTTCTTTTTTGCAGGCGCGGAACCAGTCACGAACAAACTCAGCTTGTAGGATTGCCTCACCGCCGGATGCGGTAACGCCGCCGCCGGAAGCGTTCATAAAGTGGCGATAGGTCACCACTTCCTTCATCAAATCTTCAACGGTAACTTCTTTACCGCCATGCGTATCCCAGGTGTCGCGGTTATGACAATACAGGCAGCGCATCAGGCAGCCCTGGAAAAAGGTGATAAAGCGAATACCCGGGCCGTCTACGGTTCCACAGGATTCAAAGGAGTGAATGCGACCAATAACTGACATTGCGGTGTTTCTCCAGATGTGGCCCATCTGAGGCCGTGTTGGTGCGCAGCTCGAAGGCTACGTCGAGTCTGTTTTGGCAGTCACCTTAAAGTATAGATAGCTGACAAAAAAGGCTCTCGTGCTAAAAAAGGCCCCACTTTCGTGGAGCCTTTATTGTACGCTTTTTACTGTACGATTTCAGTCAAATCTAATTACATAGATTGAGTGAAGGTACGAGTAATAACGTCCTGCTGCTGTTCTTTAGTCAGCGAGTTGAAACGTACTGCGTAGCCAGATACACGGATGGTCAGCTGCGGATATTTTTCCGGGTTTTCCATCGCGTCGAGCAGCATTT
>ERZ857984.749-NODE-749-length-34234-cov-19.525293_pt1 | contig 34234 bp, 26 predicted proteins | sample MGYA00519914_ERZ857984 | MGnify/ENA primary metagenome ERZ857984 (study PRJEB31778, sample SAMEA3449417) | human gut metagenome | biome: human gut; feature: human-associated habitat; material: faeces | place: United Kingdom | collected 2010/2012 ... | reverse complement strand
CCGACACCGAACTGCCCTCCAGAGCGAGGGCAGTTTATATGTATCTGCGTGACCGCGCAGACAGCGAGGGGAAATGCTGGCCGGGAATCAAGACGATTGCGTCCGACATGCGCTTGTCCCGCTCCACGGTCAAGCGGGCATTGACTGATCTGGAGCAGCACGGCTACCTGCAAAAGATCCCGCGCTATCGTGACAACGGTAGCAGTACATCCAACCTGTATTCCGTACAGTAAGGCCGCAGAAAAGCGCAGTCCTCCGCCAAGGGAGGACTGCGCCTATTTGCTGGACCCAGGGGAGGTTCATGATGGACCTCCCAGAAGGACCCACTCTATCGGAGATTTAATACAGAGAAAGAACAGTAGTTGGGTTACTTCTCAGAATCCGTAAGCTCGTTGATTTGCTCAGAGAAAAGTGATGTGTTGAGAAGATCAGATGGTGTGATCATCAATGCATCTGCAAGATTGAATAGTGTCTCCAAGGAAAAGCTTCTGATCATGTTAGGCGCTTCAATGGCGCTTAGATGAGAGCGGCTCATATTGGCCTTCTCTGCCAGTTGATCCTGAGACATGCCACGCAATTTGCGCAGAGTTGAAATTGCGATACCAAGTTGAATAAAACGATCTCTGTTCTTAAAGCTGACGCCTTCCTTGCTCATAAAAATGCCGCCCCTTTCTGGATAAAATTATAGCTTGCCCGGCATTTTTTATCCGCTCTATAAAAAGAGCTATTGACTTATTTATAGAGCATTGTATAATTAAAAAGAGCAGAACAGCGATTTATAAAGCGAGACGAGATAGCGATTGAAGGCGTTATTGAATCACCGCACTGGAAAAACAAAAGGAGATTTCCGCGATGCGAAAATCTCCTAAGTCACAACAAATTACCGTGTTATTTTCGTGGAGTTTGCCACTCCACGGGAAAGCTAAACCCTATTTTTTCTTCCGTATTATAGCATATTGCACATTGAAATGCAATTGCCTCAGCGGCGAAATGGAAGAAAAAAGTGTGATTTTATCAGCGCACGGCAATATTTGTCGAAGAAATACCTTGATTTGAAAGTTTAGCGCAGTCAAACCGGCAGTCTGGATGGATTTAAAATAAGATCCACACCCAATATGATCACTGCACAAGGAGGAATTACGAAATGGCAAAGGGTGAGAATATCTTCAGACGGCGGGATGGTCGCTGGGAAGCTCGCTATAGCAAAGGGCGCGAGCTATCTGGAAAAATCAAGTATGGATACTGCTATGGAAAAACATACCGTGAGGCCAAAGAGAAAGCAGAAAAGTGCAAAGCGGCGTTAGCAAGCGGAAATCCCTTGCCAACATCCAGGACTCCAAATCTGTTTTCCGCCTATTGTATGGGGTGGCTTCACGCAAAGAAAAGCAAGGTGAAAGAATCAACATATATCAAGTATAGCACAGTAGTTGAAAAGCACATCATTCCCAAGCTTGGTGATTGCTGCCCTTTGGGATTTACTACGGAACTGATGGACGATTTCATCAGAGAATTGCAGTTTAAAGATGAGCTGGCACCAAAGACCGTACATGATATTCTGGTCGTGCTGCACGGGATATTAAAGTTCACTGCTTCAAAGTGCAAGGGAGTCTTTCCTACCGTGGAGATCAACTATCCGAAGATAGGAAAAAAGGAAATGCGCGTTTTGTCCAGAGAGGAACAGGCGCGCTTCATTTCCTACCTGCAAAAGGATTTGGATCCATGCAGATTTGGTATCTTGCTGGCGTTGTGTACAGGCATCCGAATCGGTGAACTCTGTGCGTTGCGTTGGGAATACATTTCTACAAGAGATAAAGCAATCAAAATTGTAGAGACGCTGCAACGGCTGCGTGACACCAGCGCATCACAGAATGCTCGAACGAGAATCGTAATCGGTCCACCCAAAAGCGATACCTCCGTGCGAACGATCCCTATGACGGAATACGCGGCTGGGCTTTGCAGGCACATGAAGCCGCAAAGTTCAGCCGCATATGTTTTGACCGGAACGGACGCATTCATGGAGCCACGGGTATTGCAGTATCGATTGGAAAAGTACACGCAGGCATGTGGCCTGGAGGGGGTGCATTTTCATACACTTCGCCACACATTTGCGACACGTGCCGTTGAGGTCGGCTTTGAGATCAAATCGCTGTCCGAAATCCTGGGCCATGCCTCTGTCACAATCACGCTGGACCGATACGTGCATTCTTCGCTGGAATTGAAAAGGGACAATATGCAAAAGCTGAATGCTGCAGGGATGTAATCTCTGCGCAGTCAAGAATCAGTGTTATCAGATGATATCGAATCAGAAAAAGCCTTGCTGTGCGGGGCTTTTTCTTTGCTTTTGTAGCAGAGTGGCAAACTCCATGAAATTTCCGATTGTGGATTAGCAAATCATTCGCAGTAATAAAAATGATTTGCTTTTTTCTTGGACACAACATAGTGGGCACTCACTCAGTAATAACATCATGTACCATAAATGAGGTAATCGAATGAAGAGGGAACGGAATGCAAAGCAAGCTTTTATTGAGGGGACAGTTCGTGTTGTGGCCAGGGATGGATTAGACAAAACGACAACGAAAGCAATCGCAACAGAAGCTGGCCTGAGCGAAGCATATATCTATCGCTGCTTTGAGAGCAAAGAGGCGCTGCTGTGTGCCGCCTTCCACATGGAAGATGTCGCTTTCGCATATTTTCTCAAGCAAAACCTCGTGGGTATGCATATACAGAATGCTCCATGGAAGGACAGAGCGTTTCAACTGTGGTCAGCAAGCTGGAGGTTCATTCTTGGAAGGAAGGACGACTGCCTCTTTTACCTTCGATACTACTATTCTGCGAATTGCCGCACTTATGCATACGAGGAGCATCTCCAATGTTTTCAGGAGCTATTTGCAGCGGTGGAACAAACTTTCAAACCGGAAGCCAATGTCAACATGCTACTTCATCAGGTTTTTGACACGATGCTGTCTTTTGCCGCAAGAGTGCTTGGCGGTGAAATGCCGGATGATGATGCGACCACACAGTGGGCATTCGAACAGATATACAGCTTTGTTGTACCTAACGTTCGTGAAGAGCTTTTGATCCCATCTGGCTCAACACCGGTCTGACGGTGCAGCTACTTAGAGATTAAGAGTGTAGGGATGTGGGATATATGGCGTCAACAGCGACCGGCTGTTTGGCAGAGAAAAGCTCTGCCGATGTGATCATTCAGATAGCAAAGCCTGTACTGCGGCAGAAGAAGCTGTTTCTGGTAACGAAGCGTGTTTTTGACATAGTATGCTCTTTTTTGGGCCTGCTGATTTTGGCAATCCCGATGATGATCATTGCACTAATCATCACCATAGACTCGCCAGGCGCTCCGATTTTTAAGCAGGAGCGGCTCGGCATCAATGGGAAGCCGTTTATGATCTATAAATTCAGATCCATGCGCCTTGATGCGGAGGAAAACGGCCCCCAGTGGGCGGATGAACAGGATCCAAGATGCACGCACTTTGGCCAAATCCTTCGGCGCACTCGGCTGGACGAACTTCCCCAGCTTTATAACATCCTGCGAGGCGACATGAGCCTCGTCGGCCCGCGGCCGGAGCGTGCTTATTTCTACCGAGAATTTGAGAAATATATTCCGGGATTCTCCAACCGCCTGATGGTCACGCCGGGGCTGACCGGGTATGCACAGGTAAACGGCGGATACTCACTAAAACCGGAAGAAAAGATCATCTACGATATGGAATACATTGAACGCCAATCCATTGCCCTTGACCTTAGATGCCTCTTAAAGACTGTACATATCGTTTTCTCTCATGAGGGTGCCAGGTGATATTTGCGCGTTAGGGTTCTTAAACCGGAATAAGAAAAAAGTAAGAGAGATCGTGAAAAAATGAAACGTGACATCCTTTTCCTTTGCCAATTTTTCTATCCAGAATATAACTCCTCCGCAACACTCCCTTTTGATACTGCCAGTTATTTGGCGCAAAACGGATACTCTGTCGGTGCCTTGTGCGGCTACCCAAGGGAATATAACACCAGCGGTGAGGTTCCAGTTAGAGAGACGAAGGATGGCGTTTCCATTCACCGGCTTCACTATATGCAGCTCAGCCGACACAGTAGGCTTGGAAGACTGATCAACTATTTTTCTTTTACACTCTCGGTCTTGCTCCATATTTTCGAAATTAAGGACTACCAAGCGGTCATTGTCTATTCGAATCCACCGGTACTTCCTATTGCTGCAATTTTGGCCAATAGACTCTTTAAAACGAAAATCATCTTTGTGTCCTACGATGTTTATCCGGAAGTCGCTTATGCCTCGGGTAGTCTGAGAGAAGGCAGCACCGTTTCAAGCGTGATGCAGCGAATAAACAGAAGCCTCTTCCAACGCGCTGAATCTGTCGTGGCATTGACCGATGAGATGCGGGAATACCTTCTTGACCATCGACCTGAGCTTTCTGCGAATCGCGTTGTCACCATTTCCAATTGGGCGCATGAAGCAGCAGATGGCAGCAAGTCCGCAGCACGGGCTGAACTGGGATATACAGATGAGGACTTTATCGTTGCCTACTTTGGCAATATCGGTATCTGTCAGGACGAAACAGCCTTGATTCAGGCAATGAATCAATTGGCGGATCACAAGAATATCAAATTTTTAATTGCTGGGCACGGAAACAAGATGCCATCAGTCCGACAGGCGGCAGAACGGCTTCCCAATGTCCGGATCTGCGATTTCCTCACAGGAACTGCTTTTGAGCATGCAGTCGCTGCCAGTTCCTGCGGCATTGTCAGTCTCGAACAGGGGCTGACCGGTATGTGTGCCCCCAGTAAATATTATAGCTATCTGCAGGGCGGTTTGCCAATTCTGGCTATCGCGGAACAGAGCTCCTACTTATCAAAGGAAGCTTTACATTCTGAAATCGGGCTATGTTCAGATGTGGGAAATGGTGTGCAGCTCACCCAGAATATCTTGAAACTGTATCGGAACCCGGAACTGTGCAAAAAAATGTTAGACAATGCAGTGAGACTCTACACAGAAAAGTATGCCAGGGGCATCGGTCTAAGCAAGTATGCCGCCTTGGTTAAGAACGTATTACGCACGGCCAACTAAGGGATTGCTTTTCATGAAATACCTATTCATTAACTCTGTCTACGGATTTGGAAGTACAGGCAGAATTATCGCAGATAAATGTGAACAGCTCAAAAACGAGGGCCATGAATGTGCTACCGCATATGGAAGGACATGTGCAGATAACGGTGCAGCACAATTGATTCGAATCGGCACAAAGCCGGATTATCTGTTTCACGCAGGAATTACGCGCTTATTCGATTTGAATGGGTATGGCTCCAGAGCGGCAACACAGCGATTGCTTTCACAAATCGAGCATTTTCAGCCGGATGTGATTTGGCTACACAATCTGCATGGCTACTATTTAAATATTGAACTGCTCTTCAAATGGTTGAAAGAGCATTCTCAAATCAAAATCCTTTGGACGCTTCACGACTGCTGGGCATTTACCGGACATTGTGCTCATTTCAGCGCCGCAAAATGTGACCGCTGGAAATCCGGCTGCGGAGATTGTCCACAGTTGAAGGCATATCCCAAAACATATGGGGTGGATCACACGCAGAGGAACTACCGGCAGAAACAGGCGTGCTTTACTGGCCTTGCGAACTTGACAATCATTGTTCCATCGGAGTGGTTGGCCCGGACAGTGAAGCAAAGTTTCTTAAAAGAATACCCTGTTGAAGTAGTACACAATCAGATCGATAAAAGCCTGTTCAAGCCAACACCAAGTGATTTTCGAGAACAATACGGGTTGGACGGGAAAACAGTTATTCTGGGTGCAGCCAGCGTTTGGGATAAGGAGAAAGGATTGCTCGATTTTTGCCGGCTGCGGGAAAAGCTGGACAGTCGATTTGCAATCGTCCTGGTAGGCGTGACGGAAAAGCAAAAAAGTAGGCTCTTGCCAGGCATCCTGGCCCTGCCCCGTACAGCCAGTCCCAGAGAGTTGGCCGAAATATACAGTGCGGCAGACGTGTTCGTCAATCCTACGCACCAGGATACATACCCAACGGTAAACTTGGAAGCCAGAGCCTGCGGGACACCAGTCATCACCTATGATGTCGGTGGCAGCCCTGAGAGTGCAGGCGGAAAGTACATTGTAAAAGAAAATGATATTGACGGGTTGGCAGAGCAAATTTACAAACTGACGGGACAAGAAGCGATGGAGCTATCTGTATGATTATTTTGGGACCATTGTTCCCAGAGGAACGGGAACAGGAAATTATATCCGCATCAAAACGAGGCGTCTCCAATGCGGCGAATAACTTTCAATGGAATTTGATCAAGGGAATCCATGCGAATATAGATGAACCGCTGATTGTTATCAATGCCTTGCCGGTTGGAACATGGCCTAAAAATTTCAAGATTTTTCACCTGAACGATACAGACTGGTCCTGTGGGAACATAGTCGGCCACGAGGTCGGCTGTTGGAATATCCCGCTCGTAAAACAATTCATACGAATGTGGAAGGCACGAGCGTGGCTGAAGAAGTATCCACGTGAATCAGAACTCCTGATTTTCACAGCATATCTTCCGTTTTTGTGGGCTGTCAATAAACTGAAGCCTGAATATAAAGTAACGGCAGTGATTACGGATATCCCCGAGTTTTATGATATGCACCAGGTTTCTGCATTCAGGAAACTCTTGCGGAGAATCCACTGCAAAATTGTTTATCACTTTATGGCAAGGGTAGATCGGTTCATCCTCCTGACGGAACAAATGGCGATGCCTTTGCATGTTGGCAATCGCCCATACCTCGTGATGGAGGGAATGTGCGGGGATGTTGCAGATGAACCGCCGGTTTCAAAGCCCCAGCCGTTTTCTATGCTGTATACAGGACGGTTGAACCGGCGCTATGGCCTTGAATTACTCCTTCAAGCGATGAAGGAATTGCAGGATCCTAATATTGAATTGTGGCTGTGCGGCTCCGGTGAAATGGAGGAAGAAATTCGCACGTATGCAGCACAGGATTCCCGTATTCGCTTTTTCGGCTTTTTACCACATGAGGAAGCGGTGCGGTTGCAGAAGCAAGCAACCGTGCTTGTCAACCCAAGAACCAATCAGGGCGAATACACGAAATACAGCTTTCCCTCCAAGACCATGGAGTATATGGCATCCGGCCGTCCGGTCATGATGTTTCGTCTGGATGGGATACCCGGAGAGTATGATCCATTCTTAACTTATATTCCAGAGGAGAGCGCTGCTTCCATTCGGGATACGGTGGAATCTCTCAGGAAATTAAGCCCGTCAGAGCTGAATGCGATGGGCGCGAGAGGGAGAGAGTTTGTGCTGAAGAATAAAAATCGAAATGTGCAAATGCGCCGGGTCCTGGACTTCATTCATAAGGAGCAAAGCGACGCATGACAATTGTACCTCTGTTCCTGCTGACGCTCGGTGCGATCAATTGGGGATATGCATATCCGTTGGTGTTCCTGTTTGTAGCTCTGTTGCGGCAGCGAATGCTTGGCAGAGAAATCTATTTTAACTTCTTGTATGCGCCAGGCTTTTGGCTGCTGCTATCTGCAGGCATGACATATGCCATGATTGGAATGCGGACAATCTCAGGTGTGTACCACCATGGAATTCTGCCAGTCGTTGCATTCGCAATCGGTTGGCTCATCGCTGAGGGAAGCTCTGATAAACAAATCCGAGATGGCATTTTGGCGCTGGCAGCCGGATTTGGAACTTACGCAACCTTGAATATGCTGGTCAACATCGGAAATAACCGATACCGTTTGATTGATTTCTGGACAGGTACATATCGAGCTGCAACGGGATCCGGCACACTAAATACGCTGCCGATCTCAGTTACCCCCTATGCGGTAAAGTTCGAGAAAAGGCTCCCGGTAAAGATCCTGTTCCTTGCGTTGTTTCTTGCCACAATTCAGTACATGTTCATGCTGGGAACACGAACACAATTCGCAATTTTTCTGCTGATCGTGATTCTTGCCGCACTGCAATTCGCATACAGCGAGCAAGGCATTGCCGGAGTTTTGAAATGTATTGGAATCATGGCCGCTATCAGCCTGATTGCGTTTCTGCTCTACCATTTCAATGTCTTGTCCATAAGGGATTATATCCTGAGTACAAATCTGGCGGCACGCTATGAGCGGCGGGCATCCTTAGAAAATTCGGATTCTTTCCGCTTTCAAAGCTTTTGGATCGGACTGCGTGAATTGATTCAGTACCCGATGGGCGGCCGAGCCAGTCAGATATATCGCCATAACATGTGGTTGGATGTTGGCAGAGTTTCAGGAATCATTCCATTTTGCTTGCTGTTGATTTATTCCATTAAAAACTTTGCCAATGTGACGGTGATATGGAAGAGCAAACAAATTCTTCCGTCACTGCGATACCTTCTTCTGTTCCTGTATATCGGCGCATACGTCAATTGCTCTGTTGAACCAATTTGGGAAGGTGCATTGAACTTCTTCCTTGCTCTGTGCGTAGTGGATGGAATGGTCAGTGCAATGATGAGGAGATTAGAGAATGACCCCAATCCAGAAGAAAGTGCTCCAGATACTTCAAAGCTTCATGCAGATCTGTGATCAACTGCAGTTGAAATACTTCTTAGTATGCGGCAGTGCGCTGGGGGCGGTTAAGTATGGCGGCTTTGTCCCTTGGGATGATGATGTCGATGTCGCGTTATTTCGCAATGATTATGAACGCTTCTGCAAGGAAGCTCCGGCTTTGCTCCCGGAACAGCTCTTCCTTCAAAACTTTCAATCAGACCCTGCATTTCCCGCAATCTACAGCAAGCTGAGGAATTCAGAAACGACCTGCATTGAGGAAAGTATCGCGGCACTTCCAATCAACCATGGAATCAGCATTGACATTTTCCCTCTGGATGGGTACCCGAAAGATAAAAAAGAGCAGGAACGACTGGAGCGCAAGAAAGCCTGGTTTGCCAGAAAGCTATCCATTCCCTGTGTTCGTCCTGAGCGATGGAAAGAAGCGGTTGTGAATCCGCTGCGAGCTTTGGGCTTTGGTAAAAACACCGCACAAACTGCTGCGGCCTATACAGCATTGATCTCTGCATGGCCGGTAGAATCCTCGAATGTCATCGCAAATCACGGGAACTGGCAAGGCCGTTTGGAATACCACAGAAAAGAAATATATGGCGATGGCAGCTACGGCATATTCGAGGGGCTTCCTGTCCGGCTTCCGGAAGACTGTGATGCGTATCTGAAGCAGAAGTATGGTGACTATTGGCAAGAGCCACCGCCAGATAAGCAAAGAAGCCATCACAGATACTTGAAATTAGATACCGAGCGTCCATACACGGAATACTTGTGATTTTAGGGCACACGCCCTGAAGAATATAGCAAAATCAAAAATAAAGGAAGGTTATGGAATGAAAAGAAAGACACCAGTCAAACTGATAGGCTATTTGTTATGCGTTGCACTTTTGTGTGGCCTATTGGCCGGATGCGGCAATGACAAAGTGCAGGAAGAGCAGAATGATAATGTTTCTGCAGATACGATTCCAGAAGATGTAGTCGTTCATACAGACTACGGTGATCTGCATTATCCGGATCGTTGGCAGGAGTATGTTACCATTCGCCAGGAGCAGAACGGAAACACGATTGCGGTTACCTTTGAAACCAAGAGCGGAGAAGAAACCTATGAATTGTTCAAGGTTTTAATTGGTGATGACAGCAGCGAGGTTGTCGGCAGCCTGACGGATGACACAGGAGCCCAGCGAAATGTTTATCTGCATGTAGATGAACTGCCTGCCGACTCTGGCTTGGACGAGACAGAGCAGACCCGCTTCTACGCAATGCAGGAGGACTTAAATTATCTGATCGATAATTTAAAATAAATGTAAGGAGAAACTGTCATGGCGAGAGGAACAATGAAAAGGTATCTGTCAATGTGCCTTGTCGTCGTCATGCTGCTGACAACGCTGCTGCCTGTTGGCGCGTATGCGGCAGATGACTCGGCAATTGAGGATACCACCACAAACTATGAAGAACCTGTTGCTTCTGAACTCGAGGATGTCTCCATTGAACTGGAAGACCAGGAATCGGAGCAGGCGGATGACACAGCTGCTGTCACTGAGATTTCAGACTATGCGACATTCCTTTCCTGCTTCAAGGTTCTGGAGGGCTATGCCCAGACCTATGCGGAAGAAAATGCTGGTGAGAATGCCAATGCGCTGATCATCAACTATATCCGTACAGGCGTGGAGCGGTACACCTCCGGCACTTGGGAAATGGTCTGCGGCAAAGAGAATACTGCCTTTACCGCCTATGTTTCCGAGCAGGATACCGCGAACAACACCTCGGCTTCTGCACTGAAGAACTTGGGCAATTTCACATTGCCCAATGGCAATAAAGTTGACCTTGGCCATGTGTTTGGCGCAATGGATGTGGCTAATTACGCCAAGGTGCAGGGCATGACGGATGCTGTTGTTCAGGCTCGTGCCGACATGGGCAGTTGGGCCGGTGACATTACGGATCTGATGTACTGCGCCGAAAACGTGGATATCGCTGACAAGGTAGATACCACGGAGACTGATGTCGATACACTTGCTGCCAACATTCGCGCAAGATACCTCGGCGTGGATTACGGCACGCTCAACAGTGTGGATCACTCCTTCACCGACACGGACCTCTATGGCGACATGGATGCGTTCTATCTCACAACGGAGATGAATCGCGGCGGTGTGGCTCTGAGTACGATCATCGAGAACTACTTCACCGCAGGGCTTACAGATGCAAGCCGTGCTTCCTACTTCCTGACTAACCGTCTGGGCGGCATGGTCACCAAGGACGGTATCCGGAGCAAAGTCCTGAGCACCTATACCGGCAATACTCTGATTGGTGCGCTGGAGAGCTCCTATTCTCTGACTGACCTTTCCAATTATGAGACGCTGCGTAAAGCGTGCTGCTACGCTTTTGCGGATTACCTCTTTGACCTTGCAGGTGACCCCAACGGCACCGACCCGGTTGACCCTGATCCCGAACCCGACCCGGAGCCGGATGATGCATACTACTCTGTGTTCTCTTCGGATACGACAACAGTCGCTCCCGGCGTGACGCAGACGATCAACTATGCGCTGACCAAGGACGACAAGCAGATCGTTTACTACATTGCCACGGCGGATATCGCCCGGGAGGATGTGAGCATCCACGCCAATTATCACGCCAACGATCCGAGCCAGGGCTGGGCCATGTCCCGTGTATCTGACCAGATGGCGGCGGCCCAGAAGCGGCATTCCGATCCGTCCGATGCGGCGAATTATGTGGAGCATTACAATGCCGTGGTCGGCGTGAATGCGGACTTCTACAACATGACGACCGGCGCTCCCAGCGGCGCGCTGGTCATGGAGGGTGTCGAATACCACAGCGGCGCATCGGCGAACTTCTTTGCGATCCTGAAGGATGGAACCGCCATGATCGGCAGCTCCAGCGATTACGCAGCCTATAAAGACCAAATCCAAGAGGCTGTCGGCGGCAGCGTTTATCTGGTCAAGGATGGAAAGTCCGTCGTGACCAGCGCAGCAGACTATTATAACAGCCGTCATTCCCGCACTTGTGTGGGTATCACCGCTGAGGGCAAGGTCGTCATGATGGTGCTGGACGGCCGTCAGGAACCCTTCTCCGCTGGCGGCAGTGCTGAAGAACTGGCACAGATCATGCTGGACGCAGGCTGTGTGACCGCAATCAATCTGGATGGCGGCGGTTCCACTACCTTCGTAGCGAAGCAGGAAGGCAGCAATACGCTCACGGTTGTGAACCGTCCTTCGGATGGTTATGAGCGTTCCGTTAGTTCCTCTCTGATGGTGGTCTCCACGGCCCCTGTCTCTACGGAGTTTGATCATGCCCTGATCACCTCTGCTTATGATTACTTGACGAGCGGCGCCGCAGTCCGCTTGATCGCTTCAGGTGTCAGTGTGTCCGGCAGTGCGGCGGAACTCCCTGCCGATATCACATGGAAGTCCGCGGATGAAGCCATCGGTACCGTCTCTGAAGATGGTGTTTTCACCGCCGTCAAGAAAGGCAGCGTGGAAATTCAGCTCCTGTCCGGTGACACGGTGATCGGCAGCAAGACGCTTACCGTGGTCGAGCCGAATGGCCTGAAATTCTCCAAAACGAGCATCAACGCCATTTACGGAGATTCGGTACGCCTTCCTCTGGTTGCAACCTATAACGAGAATCCCGTCGCTGTGTGCGCAGGCGATATCACATTTGAACTGAGCAACAGCGCAGCAGGTACTGTGGAAGCTGCGAACAATGGCTTTGCCTTTACCGGCAGCGAGGAGTCCGGTCTGCGCAATGTGACCATCACGGCCATGATTACGCGGGACTACTCTATCAGTGCTACGATCAAGGTCGCCATGTACAGTGCCAATCAGGCGATTTTCGACTTTGACAACGCCACAAGCGGCGACAGAACCTTCGCATGGACAAGAGATGTCTCCAATGCGGAATACCTCCCCGGCGGCGACGGCGAGACAGACCGCTATCATGTGATCGATCCCAGCCAGCCCATGAACGTCACCTATGTCTTCGGACTGGATATGATGACGATCAAGGTGCCTGAAAAGCTGGAGCCGCTTCTGTCCATGGTTGCTGGCGGCGATATTTCCGGCATTACAGCTTGGGATCTGCTGCTCCAGCTGGCAGAGCGTGTCAGCTCGAAGACTGAGGTGACGGTGAAGTTCCAGTTTGACCAGAATGTCGCTGTGGACATCTCCAACCTGACGGTATCGAATGATTACTTCCGTCTTACATCCGCATCCTTGGACGAAAACAATCTGCTCACTGTGAAGTGCAACTTCATCAAGCAGAGCCAGGCCATCGATCCTGATACGGCCAACCCCATCTGCATCCTCAGCGGCGTGCAGCTGTCCGCCAAGGATGGCGCACAGTGGGATGCGGATCAGTGCCTGAGCATCACGAACTCTGGTTCGGTCGGCTACGACATCTATCTGGGCGCAAACGCGCTCTACAACATGGCCAAGCAGACCTCCTTCCAGGAGCAGTATGGGATCTATCCCTATGAGGAGCCGGAGAATACCACGCACCCCTGCGGTGGCCATTTCTACTGCGAATCGTATCAAGAGTTCACGGATCGTTTCATCCTGGACAACGGTTCCTGGTCTGGCTGGAAAACGGTCAACGGCACATCCTACTACTTCGTCGAAAACAATGCCTTGAAGGGCATTCACAAGGTTCCTGGCCTCAACGATGAGAGCAACGAGTATTTCTATCAGTTCAATGAGACGACCGGTGCTTGTGAAGGAAAGGTCACTGGGTTGATTGAATTCGATGGCGCATGGTATTACGCCATCAACGGTGTGGCCAAGTCTGGCTGGTGGAACCTGACGGATGCAGATGGCAACAATAGCTATTACTACTTTGATTCCGAGACTTTCCAGGGGCTGAATGGTGAAAACAGCAGCTTCTTCCCTAATGTGACCTATCAATTTGAAAACGGCAAACTGGTGAAGGGTGCATGGCTGGCCACTGACCACGGTAAACGCTACTATTATGGTCCCGGCTTTGTTCAGGGTAAGTGGTACACCATTGAAGGCAATCTGTATTTCTTCAATCAGGACGGTTATCGCTATGAGGGCCTCCGGTATGTAAAACTGCGCGACAACCATGATGACCCGATTTATTGGTACGACTTTGGAGCAGATGGTATCTGCCATGGCGTATATCAGCACACAGGGCTCTTCTATCTTAACGGAAATACGTATTATACCATCAACGGCATGGTCTGCAACGGCCTGTATTTGGCAGAAGACGGATACTACTATTATTTCGGAAGCGTAGACTACACGGCAGTGAAGAACACCCGTCATTGGGTTTCTTATCCCAATGATACTGGCTTTGCACCGGCATTCTACAGCTTTGATGAAGATGGCCGCATGATCATTGATACGCCCGATCCCTCGAAGGATGGCATTGTGAATGAAGACGGCGAGCTGTATTACTATGTCAACGGCGTTCGCTTCTACGCTGGCCTGATTCAGATCGATGGCGATTACTACTATGTAAACAGCTCCTGCAAGGTAGTCACCAACCAGCGCTACTGGGTGTCTAAAACCAATGACCTGCTGCCTGCTGGTTTCTACAGCTTCGATGCAGACGGCAAAATGACCGATGCACCTATTCCGACGCCTGACCCCGATCCTGATCCCAATCCTGATCCCGAGGTGAAGAACGGCATCGTCAACGAGGATGGCGAACTGTATTACTATGTCAATGGTGTCAAGACCTACGCTGGCCTGATCCAGGTCGATGGTAACTACTACTATGTGAACAGCTACTGCAAGGTCATCACCAATCAGCGTTACTGGGTGTCTAAGACCAATGATCTGCTGACCGCTGGGTTCTACAACTTTGGTGCAGACGGCAAGATGACCGATGCACCCATTCCGACACCTGACCCCGATCCGGATCCCAATCCTGATCCCGAAGTGAAGAACGGCATCGTCAGCGAGGACGGCGAGTTGTATTACTATGTGGACGGCGTCAAGACCTATGCTGGCCTGATCCAGATCGATGGTGATTACTACTATGTGAACAGCTACTGCAAGGTCATCACCAGTCAGCGCTACTGGGTATCTAAGACCAACAACCTGCTGCCTGCCACATTCTACACCTTTGGTGCAGACGGCAAGATGGTGAGATGACAGAATAACCCATGGGGTATGGCACGTTTAACGCCATACCCCATGGAGAGAAACCTTTCAATGGGGGTATGTTTTGCTTAATCACTTAACAGTAATTTTCTGGACATTGGCATATGTAATCATTGTTCTGTGCGGAATTCAAAATAGAAAATCCCATCTATTGCTTATGCCGTTGATAGCAGGAAGTTTAAATTTTGCTTGGGAGATTAATGCGCTGCTGCTTTCGAGAGGTTTTTATGGGCATGTGCTGTGGACGGGATTGGATGTCCTCATTGTTGTTCATAATGTTCGTTTTTTAGAAAAGGGTAAACGCAAGAAGTACTTGCTCTTAATTGTTGTGTTTATCTTAGTTCTATATGGAATGTTCCGTATTCCTAAATTCCTAATGTCGATGGACAAAGAATTTCGGTCTTTGCCATAGATCTCATTATGGCAATTGAGTACGTCCTGTGCGCAAAGCAAATCGCACCCCAAGGAAGAATTTCTGTCGGGGTACTGAAACTCTTGGGAGATTTGTTTGCATGGCTATCCAATATGCAGAGTTCTGTATTTGTGGCAGTTTGTGGCTTAATAGTGCTACTTCTAAATTTGTTCTATTTGGCTATTTGCTTAGAGCAGAGTTCTCATAGCCGGAAGAAGGTGCAAAGATGATGTCATGGCTTCAAACGAATTCACTATATCTGTTACTAACAGCAGGAACTATCTTCAATGTGTTCTGGCTGTACAGGATGCGGCGACAGCTCCAAATGAAATGGTATGCCGTACTGATCCTTTCAGTATTGCATACTGCTATCGGCGTATGCAGTGTGAAAGTCTTTGCTTTTCTGGAAAGCGGTGACATAGGAAACATGAGCCTGTTTGGCGGTGTGTTTTTTATGCCGGCAGCCTACTGGCTGGGAGCCAAGCTTACCAAGCGGCCTTACTGCAAAGTGTGCGATGTGTTTACTCCGTGTATGCTTTTTACACTGATGTGTGCTCGGGTCAACTGCATCGTCGCTGGATGCTGCTCCGGCTTAGTTATACCGGGAACGCATTTTCACTTTCCAACAAGGGAACTCGAGATTCTCTATTACATTGTGATGCTGATTCTGCTCATTCCCAGAGCAAAAAAGAGCAAGAACCCCGGCAGTATTTACCCGTTATATATGGCATCCTATGGAGCATTCCGCTTCATTGATGAATTCTTCCGGACGTCCTCTACGGGGATGCTATTCCACCTTTCTCATGTCTGGGCAGCCATCGCATTTGCGGCGGGACTCAGCATTTACATAGAAATAAACGCCAGAAATCATCAAAGAAAGAAGGTAATAAAGAAATGAAAAGCACATTGAAGCGATTCCTTTCGCTTGTGCTCTGCATGTGCATGGTCATGGCACTGCTTCCAAATGTGACCATGACAGCGTTTGCAGCAACCAGTGGAACTGTGACAGGCTTAGCTGACGAGAACATTGGACTGAGTTTTACAGGCGACGCAGATAATGCTTGGTCGGCCAATGGTACGAGCATTATCGGTGCAGCTACCAGTACAGGCGGAACATGCGGCGATACATCCTATAAATCCACACTGACAATTACAAATAAGAAGTCGACAACAGCAACCCTTTCCTTTGACTACTCTATTGAGCAGAACAGCGGAAAAATTCAGGTGGATGGTACAGCGGTTTCTTCGGGTGCCAGTTTTACCAAGGAACTGGCGGCAAACGAGGCCGTTAAAGTATACATCGAGTCTGGCAGCACCAGTGCTGCTACGAAGATCACCCTTACCAACGTGGTTCTGGTAAGCAATGTCAATGCAACTGCGACTTTCGTGCCTGCTGAAAACGGTACTTATACAGTAGACGGAAAACTCATTACCGAGGAATACAGCAACACGCAAAGCTCCATGACTGCTTATCAGGTAGTGGCGACCCCGGCGGCGGGCTATCAGTTCATGGGCTGGTATGATGTTTCTAACGAGAAATATATCAGCACGTCTGCAAAGGCTGCGTTGAACATTGAAAATGACTGCACTATCACAGCGCGGTTCGCAAGTAAAACGGCGGCCTTGTTTGAAACCGGCGGCCAGCGGTTTGACGATCTGGGCGATGCGGTTTCCTATGCACAGGCAAACGGCCAGTCCAAGATCACCTTGGCTGCGGATGGCTCCATCAGCGGTACTTATACCATTCCGGCGGGAATCACGCTGTTGATCCCCTTCGACGCGGCAGGGACACTGTATACGGATGCTCCTGCGGCAATTCGCACAACCCCAGCTTCGAAGCCGTTCCGAACGCTGACGATGAGCGAAGGCACGTCCATTACCGTCGATGGCGCGATCAGTTTGGGCGGCAGATATTTTGCAGCTGGCGGCGGTCAGCAGGGACGTCCCGTTGGCGATTACGGCTATATCAAAATGGCGGATAACAGCTCCATTACAGTCAAGAACGGCGGCAAGCTCTATGCGTGGGGCTTTATCTCCGGCAGCGGCTCTGTTCTGGCGGAATCTGGCGCTACGGTGTACGAATTCTATCAGATTGCAGACTTCCGTGGCGGTAGCGCATCTTCCGCCATGGGCCATGGGGTGTTCCCATTTTCGCAGTACTTCGTACAAAACATCGAAGTTCCCTTGACGTTGAATGCCGGCGCCAATGAACAGGTTTACAGCGGCGTTTTTGCAATGAGCACCACATATACTACTGCTATTAATTTCATTGGCGACACCGGTATGTTCAAAGTGGAATCCGGTAGCTTTACTAAGGATTACGATGAAAAGACAGACCGTCTTGTATTCACAGTAAACGGCGAGGCGGCATTGAACACGTTGTCGCTGACGCTTGCAGGCATGGATGTCGACTCTGCAAGCTATGTGCTGCCTATCACCAACAACATTACCATCAATATTCAGTCCGGCAATGTGACCATCAATCAGGACGCGGCACTGCTGGCGGGCGTTGAGGTCAATATTGCCGAGGGCGCTGGCCTGACGGTTGCAAACGGGAAGAACCTCTATTTCTATGACAGCGATGAGTGGAACTCCGACAACTTTGTCTGGGGCCCCTGCAAGTTTAAGTCCGTGGCCTATGCGCCGGGTAAGGCATACAACCGCACCAATAACGACTTGGTTGATGCGAAGATGGATGTAAACGGCAGCGTAACGGCGATTGGTGCTATCTATACCACCGGGAGTGGTGCGGATATCTGCTCCAGCAACGGCACCGGCAAGTACATTCAGCAGGGCACACCCGGCACGGCGACCGCAACCTATCAGTATAATGCGAGCGCAAATAATGCAATAAAAATCCCCATTACTCCCGCCAAGCTGCACAACGCCGACGGCTCTTACACCGAAACTGCGACCGCAAGTGCTGGCGATATCATTAACTATGTCAACGGCGTTTGGGGCGGCGAAGCGCCTGCGGAGCTGACGGTCACCTTTGAAGCCAACGGAAGTACAGAATACCCGGTCGAGGGTACGATGGAGGCTCAGACCGTGCCCGAAAAGACCGACACGGCGCTGACGCCCAACGCCTTCACCCGCAAGGGCTACAACTTCCTGAACTGGAATACGGCGGCCGATGGTACTGGCGACTCCTATGCGGATGGTGCGACTGTTAATCTGACGGCGGATACCACCCTCTACGCCCAGTGGGAGGACAATCATTCTCTCACCAAGGTGATCAACCAGAAGGACGCCACCTGCACTGAGGAGGGCTACACCGGTGATACGGTCTGCGCCATCTGCGGCAAGGAGATCACCAAGGGTGAAACCATTCAGGCCAAGGGCCACACCGAGGTCATTGACGCAAGGGTCGAGCCTACCTGCACCGAGACCGGCAAGACCGAGGGTAAGCACTGCTCCGTCTGCAACGAAGTTCTTGTTGCGCAGGAAGTGATTCCCGCGACCGGCCACACCGAGAAGGCCGTTGCGGGCAAGCCTGCGACCTGCACCGAAACGGGCCTGACGGATGGCATCAGCTGCTCTGTCTGCGGAACGGTGATCAAAGCGCAGGAAGAGATTCCCGCCAAGGGCCACAGCTGGAATGAGGGCGAGATCACGACCTCTCCTACCTGTGAGAACGCCGGTGTCAAGACCTACACCTGCACAGTTTGCAATGCAACCAAGACCGAAGCAATCGATGCGACTGGACATACTCCGATTGAAGTTGCGGAACAGCCCGCTACCTGCACCGAGGCTGGTCATAAAGCCGGTACGAAGTGCTCCGTTTGTGATGCGATTCTCTCCGGTATGGAAGAGATCCCCGCGACCGGCCACACAGAAGTAATCGATGCAGCAAAGGCTCCAACCTGCACGGAGACTGGTCTGACCGAAGGCAAGCACTGCTCCGTCTGCAATACTGTACTCGTTGCCCAGGAAGAAATCCCTGCCAAGGGCCATACCGAGGTCATTGATCCGGCTGTTGAGCCGACTTGCACCGAACCCGGCAAGACTGAGGGCAAGCACTGCTCCGTCTGCAATGAGATTATCGTTGCACAGACAGAGATTCCAGCCAAGGGGCACACCGAAGTCATTGACGCAGCAAAGGCTCCGACCTGCACCGAGCCTGGCCTGACGGAAGGCAAGCATTGCTCTGTTTGCAACGAAGTCATTGTTAAACAAGAAGTGATCCCGGCTACTGGTCACAAGCCGGAGATTCGCAATGCGGTCGAAGCGACGCTTACGACGCCCGGTTACACCGGCGACACCTACTGCTCTGTTTGCAATGAACTGCTGAAACAAGGCGAGGAAATTCCTAAGACCGGCGCACATATCACTTGGGTAATTGATGGTAAGGTCGTAGCTGAGGAAGATTATCTGAAGGGCACCATGCCTTCCTTCAAGGGCAGCACAGATAAGGCTCCTGACGAGAACTACCGCTACACCTTCACCGGCTGGAGTCCGGAGGTTGTGGTTGCTGAAGAGGATGCCACTTATACGGCACAGTACTCTGCAACTGCCCGTGTGTTCTACACCATCACCTTCAATGCCAACGGCGGCGAAGGCAGTATGGAGCCTCAGCGCTTTGAAGTCGGTGTGGACACTGCCTTGAATACCAACGCCTTTACCCGTGAGAACTACAAGTTCATCGGCTGGAACACTGCCGCAGATGGCAGCGGAGCCACCTATGCCGATGAGGGCGCAATTCTTGAACTGACCGGAGATATGACGCTGTATGCACAGTGGCAGTTCTGGAACGGCTGGCTTACGGATGTGAACGGCAAGCAGTACTACCAGGACGGTGAACTGCTGAAGACCGGTTGGACAGTCATTGACGGCAATACCTACTATCTGGACACCGAAACCGGATATGCGGCTACCGGAATCACGACGCTGGTCCCCGATGGAGCAACGGAAGAAGCACGCTGCGTCTTTGACGCGGAAGGCGTATTCCAGAGCGACGTTACCGGTGTTTACAGCGTCGGAAATGATACCTATTGGCTCAACAGCGGCATCATCGAAGAAGAAGCCGGTTTGAAGCGCGTTGTCAAGGAGAACGGCGAGGTCAACTATTATTACTTCGCAGTCCAGAAGAATCTGGAGGAGCGTGAAGGCCTGACCCTCTCGGCAGCAGTGAAGAGCACTGTGCTGAACGGCAAGGATTGCTGGCTCCATAAAACCAATGGCCTTGCGCTTCCTGAGTGGGGCTACTACTTCGATGAAAATGGTGTCATTCTGCACGACGAGGACACCGGCAAGAACGGAATCCTGAAGGCTGGCGAAGATCTCTTCTACTATGTCGACGGCATCAAGGCTCCTGCAGGTATGATCAAGATCGGTGACGATTACTACTATGCCAACAGCAAGGGTCAGTTGATCGTGAACCAGACATACTACTGCTCCAGAATGAACGGCCTGATGGAGGAAGGAACCTATGCCTTTGACGCAGAGGGCAAGCTCATTCCGGGTGCTACGGACAAGAATGGCATCGTGAAGGACGATGACGGCGTGCTGCGTTACTATGTCAACGGCAAGGTAACCTATGTCGGCCTGATTGAAATTGACGGTGACTTCTATTATGTCCGCAGCAACGGCGTGGTCGTGACCGATTGCGTATATTGGATCACCTGGACGCATGGCCTGAAGGAAGCCGGTTACTACACGTTCGATGAAAACGGAAAGCTGACCGGCACTCCGAAGAATGGCATCATCGAGGAAGATGGCGTTCTGCATTACTATGTCAATGGAAAACTGACCTATGCGGGCCTCATCAAAATTGGCGATGATTACTACTATGTGAATTCCAAGTGTGAAGTGGTACGCGATTGCGATTACTACATTTCCTGGACACATGATCTACTGCCGCAGGGTAAATATCACTTCGACGCAGATGGCAAACTGACAGGCAGCGTCGCACCTCTGAAGAACGGAATCTACGAGGAAGATGGAAGCCTGTACTTCTATCGGAACGGCGAACGTGCATATGCCGGTCTGATTCAGATCGATGGCGACTACTACTATGTACGTTCCACTTGTGAGGTCGTCCATGACCGCAGCTACTATGTGTACTGGACGCACGGCCTGATGCCGGAGGGATATTACAACTTTGACAGTGCTGGACGGATGATTCTGGACAGCGAAACCGAGTAAATACACTGGAACCGCCGGGGCGCACCTTGGCGCCTCGGCGGTTCTCTTTTATCACACAACATCGGAGATGAGAAGAGTGAAAGTGCTGTTTGTCAATTTGGTATATGGGACCGGAAGCACTGGGAAAATCATCGCTGATATTATGAACCTGCTGAAAAAGTATGGCAATGATGTAAAGGCTTTATATGGAACGGGAGCATGCACTGACAATGCAGACACAGTGAAGGTGTCTGGAAAGCTGGAGTATTACTTTCACAACGCAGTATCACGATTCACAGACCATGCGGGGTTATATTCCTGGGCAGCGACCAGAAAGATAATCCGGGAGATCAGAGCGTTTCAGCCTGATCTGATCCATCTGCACACGCTGCACGGTTTCTATGTGAATTATGAGATGCTGTTCCGTTTTTTGAAGGAAGCAAATATCCCCGTCGTTTGGACTTTGCATGATTGCTGGACTTTTACCGGACATTGCACACATTTCTCGCAAGTCAAGTGTGTGCAATGGCAGACGGAGTGTCGGGACTGCAAATTGCTGTACCGGTATCCGCAATGCTATTGGAAGGGCGATGTAAGGCGCAACTTCCTTCGCAAAAAGAATGCCTTTACCGGTGTAAAAAATCTGACCATCACAACGCCCTCGCAGTGGCTTGCGGATCAGGTTTCACAGTCGTTCCTACAGAACTATCCGAGAACCGTTATTCCCAACGGAATCGACCGTACGATCTTCCGCCCACAGTCCAGTAGCTTGCGTGAAAAGTATCATCTGGAAGATAAGAAAATCGTCCTCGGGGTAGCAAATGCGTGGAATGCACGCAAGGGATTGCCAGACTTGCTGACGCTTGCTGGCCGACTCGGCTCTGACTATCAGGTGGTTTTGATTGGCCTGATCGAGAAGCAACTGCCGGATATTCCTTCCGATGTGCTGGGGCTTTTACGCACGGCAAATCAAACAGAGCTGGCACAGTGGTACTCTGCCGCAGATGTGTTTGTGAATCCCACTTATGAGGAAACCTTTGGCCTGACTACGGTAGAGGCCCAGGCATGCGGAACGCCAGTGGTGGTATATGAGACGGACGGTTGTCCTGAAACGGTAGCACCGGGAAATGGACGCTTGGTTTCGCAGGGCGATATGCAGGCATTGGAGAATGCCGTGAGAGACGTGGCAGACAGCAACTGGCGTGCGGAACCTAAAAAAATGGAGCGTTTTGACAAAGATACGGTGTATCAGGGCTATGTCGAGCTCTATGAAAATGTTTTGTCTACTTTGGGAAAAGGGCGTGTGATAGCTACATGAGAATTCTTTTTTGCAGTAACTACTTTACGCATCATCAGATCCCCCTATCCGATGCTCTCTATGAATTGACAAATCACAACTATTGCTTCGTGGCGCATAAAGAGATGGATGTAGAGCGAAAGAACCTCGGGTGGGGAAATGATTTGGCGCGTCCATATACCTGTTCGGCATCAGATCAGGATATTCAAAAGCAGTTAAGTAATCTGGATGTTTTGATAGCAGGTTCCTTTCCGGAGCGTCAGATAAAAGAATACCGCAAAAAGGCCAAATTGTTTTATCGATATTCCGAGCGAATCTTAAAAACAGGAAATTCACTTCTCAAATATCCAAAACGATTTATCCACTGGCACGCTTGCAATCCGCCGTGGCGAAAGGCGTATATGCTCTGTGCCAGCGCCTATACTGCGGGGGATTATGCCAAATTCGGCCTTTTCCATGATCGGTGCTATAAATGGGGCTACTTCCCCGAGACGATACGGTATCCCAGCATTGATGACTTGATTGACCGCAAAGAAAAGGCAACCATTTTGTGGTGTGGACGCTTTATTAGCTGGAAGCATCCGGACGATGTGATTGAGATTGCAAAGAGACTCCATGAGGCAGGATGCTGCTTCAAAATCGAGATGATCGGTACCGGTGAGATGGAGCGGCAGCTCAAGCGACAGGCTTCGGAAGCTGGACTTCTGGATGAAAATGTACGGTTCCTTGGCGCCATGTCTCCGGAAGCCGTGCGTCGTCATATGGAAAGCGCAAGCATCTGCTTATTCACAAGTGACCGTCAAGAGGGCTGGGGTGCTGTGTTAAACGAGGCCATGAACAGCGGCTGTGCGGTAGTTGCCAGCGACGCAGCCGGGGCAACCCCTTACCTTGTAAATGACGGCGTGAATGGAAGCGTTTATCACTCCGGCAATATTCAGGAGCTTTATGAAAAGGTACGACGTCTTCTTGAAAATACGACTATGCAGCATAGCTTTGGAAAAGCGGCGTACCAGACGATTACAGAATTGTGGAATGCGGAAGTTGCTGCAAAGCGATTTTTGCAGCTATCGCAGGCCCTTTTGAGCGGTACAGATGCTTCTGGCTTGTTTGCGAACGGCCCGTGCAGCTCTGCAAAGCCGCTGCGGGAGGACTGGTATCAAGGATGAAGTTGAAGACTATCAAAAAACGAATTGTGATTTACCTTGTCAATCATACTTTGGCTGGAACCAGGTTCTTCTCTGAAAAAAGGAATCTTCTCCGTTCCATCGGCTATGAGATTGGAGAAAACACCAAAATTGTCGGGCCAATTTATAATACAGGGACACTCCACATTGGCGCAAATTGTTGGATCGGATGCAACCTCACCGTCCATGGAAATGGGACAGTAACGATTGGAGATAACTGCGATATTGCTCCGGATGTTACCTTCCTGACAGGGGGACATCAGATGGGCAACCATAGCAGACGGGCTGGGAAAGGTGAATCCTATCATATTGCAGTAGGCAGCGGAGTATGGGTCGGTGGCCGAGTTACCCTCCTATTGAATACAAGCATCGGAGATGGAAGTATGATTGCGGCCTGTGCCTGTGTTTCTAAAGATGTGCCGGCGGATACGATGGTGGCCGGTGTTCCCGCTAAAGTGGTGAAGGAGTTTGAAGATTTTGCTGCAGTTGCTCAGAAAGAATAAAGTCGTTAAAAATGCCGGATGGATCATCGGCGGCAAAGTGGCGAACAAGCTGCTGGCTTTTGTCGTTGGTATTTTTGCGGCGCGCTATCTTGGCCCAAGCAATTACGGCCTGATCAATTACGCGGCGGCCTATGCGACATTCTTTGCCTCGCTCTGTACGCTTGGCATCAACAGCGTGATCGTCAAGAGCTTTGTGGATCATCCGGATCAGCAGGGCGAAACGATTGGAACGACCCTGTTGCTGCGGGCTATCTCAAGTCTTCTATCTGCATTGGCCATCATCGGTATTGTCAGTGTCGTGGATAGAGGAGAACGTCTTACAGTTGTGGTTGTGGCGCTGTACAGTATTGGCCTTGTTTTTCAGGTGTTTGATACCCTCAACTACTGGTTTCAGGCCAGACTTCAGTCCAAGTATTCCGCCATTGCCGAACTCGTCTCATATGCGGCAATGTCTGTGTACAAAATCATTTTGCTCGCACTTGGAAAAAGCGTGGAATGGTTCGCCGTTGCAAGTGCATTGGATTACATCGTACTTGCGGTGTTTTTGCTGATTGCTTATTTCAAAAATGGCGGAACAAGATTCCGTTACTCTCTGGAAAAAGCAAAGGAGCTTCTGCAAAGCAGCGGCAGCTTTATCATAGCCGGGCTGATGGTCTCCATCTATGCTTGTACAGATAAGCTGATGCTCAAGCAGATGCTTGGCGCAGATGCCGTCGGGCATTATTCCCTTGCTTCGACAGTCAGCGTTTCATGGGCCTTTATTCTCTCAGCAATCATTGATTCCCTTTATCCAGAGATTGTGCAGAGTTTTCAGAAAGATCGCCTGCGCTATGAGCGGAAGAACCGGCAGCTCTACGCAATTGTTTTTTATGTGTCCCTGTTCGTATCCGCAATGATCTGCCTTGTCGCAAAGCCTTTTGTTTTGATTCTCTATGGAGAAACCTATCTGCCGGCAGTTGGACCTCTGCGCATCGTGGTTTGGTACACGGCGTTTTCCTATCTCGGTGTTGCCAGAAACGCATGGATGGTATGCGAAAACAGACAGAAATATCTGAAATACCTGTATGTCAGTGCGGCTGCACTTAATGTTGTGCTGAACCTTGCGCTGATCCCGTTGTGGGGAGCGTCCGGGGCTGCTGCGGCCTCGCTGATCACCCAGGCTTCGACAACGATCCTGCTTCCTGCGCTGATTCGTCCGCTGCGTCCAAATACAAAACTAATGCTGGATGCCGTACTCTTGCGCGGCGTGCTGCCTGAAAAACAATGAAATCATACAAAGGAGTAAGACCAGATGATATCGTTCAAAGATAAAATACTGCTCATTACCGGTGGGACAGGCTCCTTTGGCAACGCTGTGCTGCGCCGCTTCCTGACCACCGACATTGCAGAAATCCGCATTCTCTCACGGGATGAGAAGAAGCAGGATGATATGCGGCATACCTATCAGGAGATGTATCCGCAGTATGCGGAAAAGATCAAATTCTACATAGGCGATGTGAGGGATTACAATTCCATTCTGAATGCGTTCCGCGGTGTGGACTATGTATTTCATGCCGCAGCTTTGAAGCAGGTACCCTCCTGTGAGTTTTATCCCATGGAGGCAGTCAAAACCAATGTGGCAGGTTCCGACAATGTGATTTCCGCCTGTGTGGCAAACCATGTGAAGAAGGCCATCTTCCTGTCCACGGACAAGGCGGCCTATCCCATCAACGCTATGGGCATGACGAAGGCTGTCATGGAGAAGAATGTGATTGCCCGTTCCAGACAGATGCTGCCTGGGGATCCGGTTCTGTGTTTGACGCGGTACGGCAATGTCATGGCCTCCCGCGGCTCTGTCATTCCGCTGTTCTGCGACCGGATTGACGAGGGAAAGCCTCTGACGATCACGAATCCCAATATGACCCGTTTTATGATGACGCTCAGCGATGCCGTAGACCTTGTGCTTTATGCCTTTGAGCATGGCGAACAGGGCGACCTGTTCGTGCAGAAGGCCCCTGCTGCGACCATCGAGACGCTGGCACAGGCTGTGCTGGAGCTGAAGCACTCCGACCTTGGCACGACGATCATCGGAACGCGGCATGGTGAAAAGCTCTTTGAGGTGCTGGTCACTGCAGAGGAAATGATGCGGGCGGAAGACCTGCCCGGCTTCTTCCGCATTCCGGCAGATAATCGAGATCTGAACTATGACAACTATTTCAGCAAGGGAAATCCGGAGTTCGGTAAAATCGAGCAGTATACCTCTCACAATACGCACCGGCTGAATGTGGAGGAAATGAAACAGCTTCTTCTAAAGCTGAAGCTGTTCGGAGGAACCTGCTGATGAATGTACTGATCACCGGCGCAAACGGATTTGTCGGGAAGAATCTGACGCAGCGCCTTTCCACCATCAAGGATCGCAGAGATAGGACCCGGCCCGCGCTGCAAATCGAGGAAATTCTTTTGTGTACGCGGGATACTTCGGCTGAAACCCTGGTGGGCTACTGCCAAAAGGCGGATTTCGTGGTTCACCTGGCTGGCGTGAACCGGCCCCAGGATCCGGGAGAATTTGCGGCTGGAAACACGGACTTCACCCGTACCCTGTTGGAGATGCTTCGGGAAAGCGGTAACCGTTGCCCGGTATTGCTCTCCTCCTCCATTCAGGCCAGTCTGGCCGGACGGTATGCCGGAAGTCCCTACGGACAGTCCAAAAAAGCGGCGGAGGAGCTGCTCCTCGCTTACGGCGAGGAAACCGGCGCAGCCGGGATAATCTACCGCCTGCCGAACCTGTTCGGCAAGTGGTGCCGCCCCAACTATAATTCCGCGGTGGCGACCTTCTGCCATCATATCGCACGGGAGGAGCCTATCACTGTTTCAGATCCAACAGTTGAATTGGAACTGGTCTACGTTGACGACCTAATCGACGAGATCCTGAATGCCATGGAGGGCCATCCCTACCGGACGGATGGGGCGTATTGCAGTGTTCCGGTCAGCCGCCGCGTGACGCTGGGTGAGATCGTTCGACTGCTCCATACCTTCCACGACCAGCCGCATACACTGCTGCTCCCGGAGATCCCGGAGGGCAGCTTTGAGAAGAAACTCTACAGCACCTATCTTTCCTATCTGCCGCCGGAGAAAATTGCGTTCCCGCTGAAGATGAATGTGGACGAGCGCGGCAGCTTCACAGAACTGCTGAAAACTGCCTCCTGCGGCCAGGTCTCTGTGAACATTTCAAAGCCCGGCATCACCAAAGGGCAGCACTGGCACAACAGCAAATGGGAATTCTTCATGGTCGTGGCCGGACACGGGCTGATCCAGGAACGCCAAATCGGCTCCAATGAAAAAATCGAATTCGAGGTCAGCGGTGACCGGATCCAGGCTGTCCATATGCTGCCGGGCTATACCCACAACATTATCAATCTGAGTGAGACGGAAAATCTGGTGACGGTCATGTGGGCCAATGAGCAGTTTGATTCAGGCCACCCGGATACCTACTTTGAGGAGGTGTAGCAATGGGAAAGCTGAAGCTGATGACGATCATCGGCACGCGGCCGGAGATCATCCGGCTGTCCGCCACCATAAAGTGCTGCGACCGGTACTTTGAGCAGATTCTGGTCCACACCGGTCAGAACTACGACTACACCCTCAATCAGGTGTTTTTTGACGATCTCGGCCTCCGGGCGCCGGACTATTATTTGAATGCCGTAGGCGACGACCTCGGCGCCACCATCGGGAATATCATCGAGAAGTCCTATAAGCTGATGGTGCAGGTCAGGCCGGACGCAGTGCTGGTTCTGGGCGATACGAATTCCTGCCTTTCCGTGATCGGTGCCAAGCGCCTGCACATTCCGATTTTCCATATGGAGGCAGGAAACCGCTGCAAGGATGAGTGCCTGCCGGAGGAGACGAACCGCCGCATCGTGGACATCATCAGCGACGTCAATCTCTGCTATTCGGAGCATGCACGCCGGTATCTGATGGAGTGTGGACTGCCAAAGGAGCGCACCTTCGTGACCGGCAGTCCCATGGCAGAGGTGCTGCACGCCAATCTGGACAAGATCGAAGGCAGTGATATCCACCGGCGTCTGGGTCTGACCAAGGGACAGTACATTCTGCTCTCGGCGCACCGGGAGGAAAACATCGATACGGACCGCAATTTTGTCCAACTGTTCACAGCGGTCAATGCTATGGCGGAAAAGTATGACATGCCAATCCTTTACTCCTGCCACCCGAGAAGCAGAAAGCGGCTGGAGGCGACGGGCTTCCATCTGGACAGCCGCGTGATCGCCCACGAACCGCTGGGCTTCCACGATTACAACTGCCTGCAGATGAACGCCTTTGCGGTGGTCTCCGACAGCGGAACGCTGCCGGAGGAGAGCAGTTTCTTCCTGTCTGTCGGTAAGCCATTCCCGGCAGTCAGCATCCGCACCTCCACTGAGCGCCCCGAGGCGCTGGACGCGGGCTGCTTTGTACTCGCCGGAATCGACGCAGAGCCCCTCCTTCAGGCGGTGGAGATGGCTGTCGGGATGCAGCGGGCGGAATGCTTCGGTACGCCGGTGGCGGATTATACCGCTGAAAATGTGTCCATGAAGGTCGCCAGAATCATTCAGAGCTACACGGGCATCGTGAATAAAATGGTTTGGAGGAAGGACGGATAAATGGCGCTTGCAGATATTCACATACATCTTTTGTTTGGAGTGGATGACGGTGCAAAAGACGAAGATGAGATGCATGCCATTTTAGATGCGGCTTATCAAGCTGACACACGGGTGCTTTGCTGTACACCTCATTTCCACCCAGGCTACTTCGGAGACAATTATGACAAGGTAAATGCGGCATTTAAGCGCTTGTCGAGCTATGTGCAGAAAACATATCCAGACATGGCGCTGTATTTGGGAAATGAACTTCGGTATGAACCGGAATGTGTGAATTGGCTGAGGCAAGGCGTTTGCAGAACGGTCAACGGCACCAGATATGTGCTGGTGGACTTTTCGGAAGCAGCACCCGAAAAAGCAATTGGAAATGGCCTTCATGCATTGCTCAACGCAGGCTATATCCCCATTCTTGCCCATGTCGAGCGCTATCGATCCCTGCACGGAAGAATTCCCGCGATTCAAGCGTTCTGGCATGATGGCGTGGTGCTCCAAGTGGATACACAGTCCCTGTTCCGCGGGTGTGGCCTACTTGTTCAGCGTCAATGCCGGAAGCTGTTGTCCCTTGGGCTGATCGATCTTTTTTCCTCAGATGCACACAACTGTACGTCTCGCCCACCTGAAATGTTGACGTGCTTTAACTATATCAGCAAAAAGTACGGTGCCGACTATGCGGCAACTTTATGCTGCAATAATGCGATTCGTTTATTGCATGGTGAGGCCGTAAGAAAGGACTTTTCTTAAGCATGAATCAGAAAGCAAATTTTAAAACAGTTACGCTGAAAGACCTGTGGGGTGTATTCGTCCAACGGCTATGGGCCATCATACTCGCGGCCTGCATTTGCTGTGGCGGCTTTTTGGTATTCAACCGTATGACGTTTGTCCCGCAATATGCCTCTACCGCGACCCTCTACATTCTGCGTCAGGCAGATGGCGCAACCGCCAGCGACGCAAGCTCCGATTTTTCATTGGCCTTAAAGGTTGTCAATGACTGCACCTACCTCTTAAAAAGCCATACCGTTTTGGATGAAGTTATCAGCAGCTTGAATCTGGACATGGAGTACGAGGATCTATATGACTGCGTATCTACTTCTAATCCGGAAGACACCCGTATTCTCGAGGTGACGGTGAAAGCGGATTCCCCTGAACTGGCAAAGCGTATCGTGGATCGAATCTGCACCATCGGCTCAAAGCGCATTGAAGACGCTATGGGGTTTCAGCAGGTGAACCTCTACGAACTGGGAACAACAGACCCTGATCCCTGCAACAGTACGAGGATGCTCACATTCGCTTTTGCTGGCGTTGTTGCTGCCGTTGTAACCTATGTGATCTTCCTGATTATCTTCCTCCTCGATGACCGCATTAAGACCGATGACGAAAATCTGGAGCGATACCTTGGCCTCAGCGTTCTGGGCAACATTCCGAATGCGGATGGCAAAAAGTCGGGAAAATACGGCTATTACAAGACATACGCAGCGTATAGGACCTCAGCTAAGCAGGAGGTAGAAGATAAATAAAATGGAGAAAACAATTTTGGAAACCGGATCGTCTGTGAAAACAACCTTAAAACTTCCAGGAAAGAAAGACTTCTTCACGCAGGAAGCATTTAAGACATTGAGAACTAATTTGCAGTTCTGCGGTCAGGATATCTGCACTGTCGTGATCACAAGCTGCAATGAGAATGAAGGCAAGACAACTATCACCCTGCAGCTTGCAAAGAGCCTTGCAGAATTGAACAAGCGTGTGCTGGTCATTGATGCGGATATGCGAAAATCGGTTATGGCAGGGCGTAACACCACAGCGGAAAACCCTGCGGGACTGAGCGAGGTGCTGACAGGGCTGACTTCTGTCAAAGAATGTCTTTATCAGACGCAGTACGATAATTTGTCGATCATGTTTGCAGGCAAGTATCCCCCCAACCCAGTAGAGCTGCTGAGCGGGCAATACTTTGAAGAGCTTTTGAAGGCGGCGAAAGAGTCTTACGACTATGTGCTGATCGATGTCCCCCCGCTTGGCAGCGTCATTGACGCTGCCGTCGTAGCAGCCAAATGCGATGGAACAATCCTTGTCATTTCGGACAATCAAGTCCGCTACCGGCAGGCCATCGAGGTCATAGAACAACTGAGGAAAAGTGGAAGCAAGATTCTCGGAGTAGTTCGCAACAACATTAAGAAGAAGGATGGCGGCTATTATAAGAAGTATTACAAGAACCGCTATCAATAATCTCAAGAGAACATTGGATTCGAGCGATACTTGTTTGAAAAGTTTCTGACTAAGGTGGTAGAAGCTTATGAAAAAGAGAAAAATCGTAGCACTGGTATGTGTAGCAACAGTTCTGCTTCTGGCCGTTTCGGCTTTTTGGTATGTCCAAACAAAGCTGGATAAGATCAACAAGGTACCAGACACAGTAGATGTTATCCCTCCCGACCAGGAAGACTTCGAGACCGATACAAGCAACGAGCCGAAAGATATCATCGAACTCAAACCGGAAGAAGTCGATTGGAGTGAGATCGAACCATTCCTGGATGATGACCTGCTCAATATTCTTTTAGTCGGTCAGGATCGACGAGAGAGAGAGGGGCGGCAGCGTTCTGACTCCATGATCCTGTGCAGTATCAACCCAGATACAAAGCAAATATCGATGATCTCGTTTTTGCGGGATCTATATGTTCAGATCCCCGGCGGCTATTCTGATAACAGATTGAATGCCGCCTATGTTTTCGGTGGCTTCCCCCTGCTGATGGATACATTACATACTAATTTTGGAGTTTCTATTGACGGGTGCTTTGAGGTTGACTTCTCTGGTTTCCAGAGTGTGATTGACATACTTGGCGGCGTAGACATTGAGATGACGAGCAAGGAAGCCAGGACAATAAATATCGGCACGGAGGCTGGTGTTTACCACCTGGATGGAACAAAGGCTCTTGCTTATTCTCGTATCAGAAAGATTGACAATGACTTTTACAGGACCCAGCGTCAGCGCAATGTGCTGCAGGCAATCTATACTAAGTTCCGCCAGAGCAATGCGGCAGACCTGATGAAGCTGCTGGATGAGGTATTGCCATATCTGTCAACTGACATGACGAACTCTCAAATTATGCTGCTGGCGGCGAAGTGCATCCCAATCATGGGAAGTGCGGAGCTCTCCAGTTATCGTGTCCCAGCAGATGATGCATACCATTATGCTTCTATCCGAGGTATGTCGGTGGTCGTCCCTGATCTGGACAAAATCCATGAGGATCTATTGAACGAGTATCTTCCACTCAATGCGGAGAAAGAGAGCAGTGAATGACCGTTTTACTTACCGGCGGAGCAGGATATATCGGCAGCCATGTGGCAGTTGAACTACTTCAGTCGGGATATGATGTGATCATCGCAGATAACTTCTATAACAGTTCTCAGGAAGTTCCGGAAAGGATAAGGAAAATCACCGAAAAGAGTGTCAGGACCTATAATGTGGACATTCAGAATTCTGCGGCTTTGGAACAAATTTTCAAACAGCATGAGATTAATGCGGTCATGCACTTTGCAGGATATAAGGCTGTGGGGGAAGCTGTTCAGCAGCCGCTCAAGTATTATAGAGGAAACCTTGACAGTACCCTCACACTTTTGGAAACCATGGGCAAATATCAGGTTAAAAACTTGATTTTCAGCTCGTCTGCAACGGTTTATGGCAATCCATCCACGCTGCCGATTACAGAAGCTTGTCCCACTGGCAACATCGCAAGCCCATATGGATGGACGAAGTATATGATCGAGCAGATTATTACAGACTATGCTGCGGCGACTCTGGATTTTTCGGCGGTCATCTTTCGCTATTTCAATCCGGTGGGCGCACATCCAAGCGGCCTTATTGGAGAGGCCCCCAACGGTACGCCCAATAACTTAATGCCGTATATCACGCAGGTAGCTATGGGAAAGCGAAAACAACTATCCGTTTTTGGCGCTGATTATGATACGCCGGATGGTACATGTATCCGGGATTACATCCATATCATGGACATTGCCGCTGGACACACAGCCGCGCTTCCGTTTTGCACTTCGCATCATGGCGTGGAAGTAATCAATCTGGGAACAGGTATGGGACATAGCGTCCTTGAGTTGATCTCTGCATTTGAAAGCGCCACTGGGGTTCATATCCCTTTTCAAATCGTTGGCCGCCGGGCGGGAGATATCCCGGTCTGCTTCGCCTCGGCAGAAAAGGCAAAAGCGTTGCTTGGCTGGCAAGCCACAAGAACTTTGAGTGACATGTGCCGTGACGCATGGAACTGGCAGCAGAAAAATCCCGATGGATTTATATAGCCAAAAAGGATTATGTATTAGCGCAGGAAAGATCGAAAACAGGAGATGATGCATTACGAAAACTAAATTGCGCTATATACGGCAAGTAGACACCTGCGTATGTTGCGGTTGCCCAGTTCCAGAAGGCCGTATGGTCTGCTATAATTGCGAGAAAGATACAGCATCATTGCTGGAGAAGAACCACAAGAAGGCCAAATTCAAAAATCGTGTGCAAGGGATTCTTGGTCCCCTACGCAACAATTGATTTGCTATCTCATGGCCGTTTTTCCTGCTCTATATTATCTTCACAAGCAAGGAAGTCCTGAGTGTTTGGATTCCTTGCTTGTTTTTTTGAGAAACATCAGTGGGATTCCATTCATAAAATTCTAATAACTTTCTCCGCGCCCCTATCTATGGCAGCATAACGGGTACACATCATTTGATTACCATATACCATACCGATGATTTCTATAAAGGCAATCAAATGAGGTGTATACTAATAGCATAGTAGGTGGTACCAATGTTCAATGCACAACAGCGGATTCGACAGTTAATGGATGAGCGTGGATGGACAATTTACCGATTAGCGCAGGAGTCCAAGCTGTCACAGACAACGATCAGTAATATCTTCAAGCGGAACAATCAGCCGTCTATTCCGACGGTAAATGCGATTTGTGACGCTTGCGGAATCACGCTGGCTCAGTTCTTTGCGGAGGACGATCCAGCAAACACTCTGAATACCCGGAGTGAGTTTGACAACAGTGTTGCGGCGCTCAAGGAGGATCAGCGCGAAGCGCTTGCTGCATTCATCAAGACAATGGTATAGTACATAACCGCTCAGCCCTTCTGTGCGGTTCACAGCAGAGGCTGTCCGAGGTACATTGGACAGCCTCTGCGCTTTTTTACAAATCAAAGGAGGCGTATTCATGAGCAACGAAGTCATTCAGGAAACCACCCCGCTTGTTGAATGCAGCGCGTTCCATCTTGGAATGAGCGTGTTGGAGGCCAGCCTGCGAAACACCGAGAATTCAGAAGCTATCATCAGCGGCCTTCTGAAGGGTGCGGCTGAGTTTTATGGCGCATCAAGAGCCTCTGTGGTGG
>ERZ857984.748-NODE-748-length-34237-cov-5.946346_pt1 | contig 34237 bp, 31 predicted proteins | sample MGYA00519914_ERZ857984 | MGnify/ENA primary metagenome ERZ857984 (study PRJEB31778, sample SAMEA3449417) | human gut metagenome | biome: human gut; feature: human-associated habitat; material: faeces | place: United Kingdom | collected 2010/2012 ... | reverse complement strand
TTATTAACTATTATTATACAATCTTTTAAAATAAAGTCAATATAATTAATTTAAATATCTTTAATTTACAAAAAATTTTTAACATTGATTAAAAAATATGTCAATAGTTTTAAGATAAAAAAATTGAAAATCATTTCGCTGCGATAGTTTCCACGCTTTTACTTGCAGAAGTATGATTATAATTTTATCATAAATATAATTTGATAACATTGCAAATTTTTTTCTATACTTTATAATAAATATTACGAATATTATGTTAAGTTGTTTTTATTTTGATTTTTTATAAGGACAAATTATAAATGGCAATAATTGAAAAAGTTAAAAATTTTTATAAAACAAAAAGAATTTTATTTTTTGTCGTCATATTTGTATGGCTTATTTTAACGATACTTTCGGGAATTTTAATCGGTTTATATTCAAATTCTAAAGTAATTTATTTAAGTCCCGAAGAAGAAAATGCGAGAGCCATAGCCAATATGGAAGAAGACGAAGAGAAAATTATTAAAGGAGAGATGCTTTCTACAAAAGGCAATTTGGATATAGAACAAATGGAATATTCTAAAAATTATATAAAAAATAAGAAAAATAAATAATGGAGATAATTATGCGATTTAAAATTTTTTTATTCATTTTTAATTTGATTATGTTTACTTCTATTTTCGCTCAAAATACGAGAGAAACGATAACTGTTAAACCCGATAATCAAGTTGTAACGAACGAACCTATAAGCAGAAAAAAAGGCGGACCTTTGGAAGAAGATTTTATAAAAACTATAGACTTGGCAAATAATACTCTTTTTTCAATAAGATTAAACGCCACAAATTTCGACAGATATATTCGTATAACAAGCTATTCTACAAATTTAGATTTTGTGAGATTTACAAGAGATAAAACGAATACTTTTTTAACTTTCACAACTTTAACTTCGGGAATTGCAAAATTAAATTTTCAGGTCGATAATGAAGAAAATATTATAAGAATATATAGATATACAATTAATGTAACAAATAGCGAGAGAAATACCGCAAATACAAACGCTATGCTATTAGAAATTGAAAAGTCTGAAATAAGCAGTAATAATATTAACAAAATCACGGCGGATAATTTGAATCAAATATCAATTACAAATAATAACGATTCTATAATATCTGCAAATGCTACTAATTCCGAGATTAAAAAATCTGACAAATCGGAAACTTTAACTTTATTTAATTCCGCAGAAGAATTGAAAAATATAAAAGATTATTCAAACGCCGTTAATATATATAACAATATTATATCTCAATATCCAAACTCAAAATATTCCGTTTACAGTCATTTTAGAATAGCGGATATTTACAATAATAATAAAGATTATAATAACGCTTTCGACATGTATAAAAAAGCTTACGATTTAAAAACTGCAAATAATAATGAAAAAGCGGCGGCGCTATATTCTATGGGAATTATGAAGAAAGCTCAAAATAATAACGAAGAGGCGATTAATTATTTTAACGAGGTTATAAATAAATACGCTAAAACTTCAACTTACGGAAACGCTTCTTATGAAATGGCGGATAGTTTAAAAAGGCTTGGAAAAATATCGGATGGAATTAATATACTTGAAAAATCTTTAAGTTCAAACGATAAATTTAATAAAAGAGCGGACGCTTTGCTTCTTCTTGCCGAAATATACGAAAGAGGCGATAGAAATGTTAGAGATTTTAATAAGGCTTATCAAACATATAATCAATATATAGAAGAATATCCTTCTTTGCCAAAAACAAAATATGCGATTGAAAGAAAAGATTTTTTATATAGAACGGTAATTAATTTGCAGTAGTTTTTTTAAATTGAAAGAAAGTTAAAATTTATTATTACTTTTTTATTCTTTTTTCTATCAAGAAAGAATAACTATGCCGAAGGCAGACAGTATCAAAAAGCTACTTCTTTTGTCAAGAAAAAGATGATTTTTTGGTTATTTTTGCTGATGCCAGCTTCACTCTCGCATAGGTGTTCATACGGTAAGGCTTTTAGTTAGTGTGTTATCAAAAAAGACTGTATTTTATTTATTTTTCTAAATAGATATAGATAAAGTAAGATTTTTATTAGTTTTTTACAAAAAAGAATATAAATTTTTAATAGGCATGCATATTGTAAAAATCAATTTATATGCTAAAAACAATTGATTAAGTATAAATAAAAATAATTTGTAATGATTAATATTAAGAATATCCAATATTTATTAAAATATTAATTATGTTATTAAAAAAATATTATATTATCAAAAAGTTATAGGATTAATAAGATTAAAAATATAATAATTATTTTAAATCTTTAATAAAATAATGTTTTGACAAAATACGGCTATTTTAGTATAATAAATAAAATTATATTTCTATAATTAAGGGAAAATTAATGAATTTATTAAAGCCGTTAAAAAGAGAGATAATATATTTCGTTATATTTACGATTCTTTCAATATTGTTTTTTTATAGCAATTTAACTTTTTCTTATCTTCAAATGGGAGATGTTATTTTGTGGGAAATAAAAAATATTAAAGAAGCTATAGCGAATGGAAATTTTTATTTTTGGAATAATGCATATTTTACGATAGCGACAAACTCGACTGTTCCGCTTCATCCAAAATCTTTATTAATCGCTCTTCTGCCCGTTAATATTTATCCGCAAGTTAGCGTAATGTTTCATATAACTATAATGGGCTACGGTTTATTTTTATTTTTAAGAGAAAAAAAACTTTCGATAAAAGCCTCTATGTTTGGAGCTATCGCTTTAATGTTTTCAAATTCAATTATTACTTTAATATTGCCAGGACATTTGGGAAAATTTGAAACTTATTGTTATTTTCCTTTCGTTTTATATTTTTTATCAAAAGCAATGAATAATGAAAAATGGACTTTCTTCTTTTTTACGGGCGCTTTTTTGGGAATCGCTTTCTTGGGAGGCGCTTTGGATGTCGCAATGTATTTTGCATTATTTTTAGCCGTTTATTTTATTTATTTATTATACAATAAAAAAAACGAATTAAAATTATTTGACTTTATTAAAAAAGAAAACAAAAAAATTATTTTATTATGCTTAAAATTTTTATTAGTCGCTATATTTTCTTTTTTAATGTCGATTCAAATAATAATGATTACGAAAAATACTCAAGATATGGGAGCTGCTGGAGTTAGCAATAAAAAAGAATTATGGGCTTGGGCTACAAGATGGTCTTATCCGCCCGAAGAAATTTTAGGATTTTTTATTCCTGGTTTATTTGGTTATTATTCGGGAAGCGAAACTCATCCTTATTGGGGAAGAATAGCGAATGTTAAAGGAGAGCCTAAAACTTCAAATTATTCTTTAACGGCGACTAATATCGGTTATATAACTTTTTTATTTATTATATTTGCAATTTTTATAAGCGATAAAAAATACAAAGAAAAATATTTTTGGATTTTAACGGCTTTATTTTTTTTAATAGCAAGTTTCGGGAGATATTTTCCTTTAATTTACGGCGCTTTATTTCAAATTCCAATATTTCAAGATGCAAGAAATCCGAATAAATTTATTGAAATAATACCGATTCCTTTTGCAATAATTTCTTCTTTTGCAGCCGATTATATTTTTAAGGCAATAGAATTAAAAACAAAAAAAGAAAATAATTTATTAAAATATTTGGAATATGATTATAAATATATTGATATTGCAAAAAAAATAATGATTGTAATTTCAATCGTTTCTTTAATATTCGCTCTTTTAACAATTTTTGGAAAAGGCTTTATTTATAATAGTTTTTTAGCGGAATGGCAAGCTCAAAAATCGGCGTTAATTTCTAAAAATATATTTATGGCTTTTATAAGATTAACTTTAATATCTTTTATATCAACAATTTTAATTTTAAACTCTATCTCTTTAAAAGAAACAACTGCAAAAGAAAGATATATAGCTTTAATTCCTTTAATGGGATTTATATTATTTTCAGTTTACGATTCGGGTAAAATAGGATTTCTTATAATCGGAGCGGTTGTAATTTTTGCTTATATAATTATAGCGAATAAAGAAAATATTTTTTATAAATATCTGCCTTATATTTTTATGGCAATTTTATTTTTAGATTTAACTCAAAGCGGAAATATGTTTTTAGTAAAATCGAATATTAACGAAATGTATAATCCTACTCCAATAACCGAACATATATTAAAAGAAAATAATAACAAAACTACAATGCCGATTTTGATTCCTTATTTATATAGATATACGACTCATACAATGCCTTATTATAAAATTCCATTAACCGAACCTCCCGCGGCAAGTAGATTGAGTAAAGATATAACGGAAACATTCGGCGCTTTCAGAATAAACGATTATGTCGGCTATCAACCAAGATTAATGGATTTGCTTGGCGTTAGATATATATTAAGTCCTACATATTTAGAAAATTCTTTACTTTCAAACGATATTAAAAAAATAACGGAATATCAAGATGAATTTTCGGCGGCTGTTTTATACGAATTAAAAGATTATAGAAATAAATACGAGTTTGTAAGCAAAGTTTATAACGCTAAAGATTTTAATGACGGTTTGGGAAGATTAAGAATGCCAAATTTCAATTTATCTAAAGAAGCGATTATTTTAAACTCTTCAAATAATTTTAGTTTAAATAACGAAACGAATACTTATTTTATAGAAATGATTGAAAATAAAAATAACAAAATAGCTTTTAATTTAAAAACCGAAGAAGACGGAATTTTAATTTCAAAAGAAAGATTCAATTCAAATTGGAAAGTAAAAGTTAACGGAGAAGAAAAAGAATTATTAAACGCTAATTTATTATTTAGAGGAGTTTTCGCTAAAGCGGGCGACAATGAAATAGTATTTGAGTTTAAGCCCGATATAAAATATTTTTATAGCTCTATAATTTGCTGGACTGCGTTTATATTAGTTTCTTTGATTAATATAATTTTATTTTTTAAGCGTAAATTGTATAATTAGATTTTTTAAATATCGTCAAATAATTTTGGCTCGCTCGTTTTTAATTTCCACTCGCCCGTAGTTTTATTTAATATAGCAATTCTTTTTAAAATATCTAAAATCATTTCGTTATCGTTAATTTGCACTTGGTCTTTAGGCAAATGATTAAGAACGCCCCAACAAATTTCGTCAAAAGTCGCTTTTATACCTTCTTTAGCGCATTTATTCATATAAGAAACTACATAAAGCTCTAGTGGTATTTTTGGTAATTCTTCAATCATATATAAGTTTTCCTCGTTTTATAACTTTAGGATTATATCCTCTAACGGAATCCTCTTTAAAGTCTTTATTGTCTAATAATGAAAAATCAAAATCTAACATTTTATTTGCCTTGTATAAATATTGAATTATTATACTTTATTAATGGTTAACTTTCAAGAGTTCATAATAATATCTTTTATTAATACAATTCTATTGCTTAAAAATATGATGTTAATTATTTTATACCTAAAAGTCTTTTTAAAAAATCTAAAAAATATTCTCTTGTAGATTTGCTTACTCTTTTAAAATATTTTTCAACGACTCTTTTACCATCGTCAGAATCCGCTATTTCAATTACTCTGCCCGTTTTATCATAAATCCATCTGTCTCTATCGGGACGATTACAAACTTGACATTGAGGAATTATATTTCCTAATTCTAAAGGTTTGGAAGGATTTATATGTCCAGCTTGCAATTTTGTAATTTCATTTTTTCTAATATAATGTAATTCGCCTTCTCTTGAACCGCAAGTAGTGCATCTGTAATTATATTCTTTTTTAAGCTCTTCAAAACTTTCGCTTTGTATTCCTTTTCTTCTATTAGCTTTATATGACTTATAAGGATTTTGTAAATCTATTAATTTATAATAGCCAGCGGGTATTTTTTCGTTTATATCTCCTCTTGTGCCAGAAATAATATTATAACCTTTTTGTTTGCTTAAATGTCTAGCTTGTTGCACATCGTTAGTTTCGGGATAAAATTGTCTTATAAAATCAGTAAGTTCTTGTTTTGATATCGCTTTAGTGTTTGGATAATCCTTTGCCAAATATATTAAAGTTAATGCATCTTTTGTATAATTATTATTTTTATCATACAAATTTATAGGTTTTACTCCATATTTTTTAAGATATTTTTCATACATTGCAGAAATAACTTTATATATTTCTATAATTTCTTTTTTATTCATTTTTATTCCGATATTTCTAAAAATCTTTTTTCTATTCTTTTTTGAGTAATTTTAAAATATTTTTTTTCTATCTCAAAACCAATAAATTTACGATTATTTTCAAGCGAAGCTATAGCATGCGAACCGCTTCCAAAAAATGGGTCTAATACAATTTGTCCTTCTTGAGTAAAAAGTCTAACTAAATGCGATATTAGACGCACTGGTTTTCTTGTAAGATGTTTTATTTTTTCTTCGCTTTCATTATTTCTTATATGTTTAGATACTTCCATAACATTGCTTGGAAATCCGCCGTCTAAACTTTCTTTACTGTTAATAAGTCCTAATTTATATTCTTGCCAATTTTTAACAAAAGTCCCAATTTTAGGTTTTTGAGCTAAAACCATAGGCTCGATTCTAGGCTTTAATTGAGGAGTTTTCATTCCGTCCAATTCTTTAATAAGAATCTCTTTTTGAGATGTAGATAAAGTTTTATCTTTTTTTATAAAATGCGTTTGAGAAAATGCCTTTGCCTGCCCTTCATATTTCCAAACAAGCATATCTCTTATTTCAAATCCCGCCAAATCTAAACTCATTGCCATTCTATGATAAAGTCTAGCTTGAGAAAAAACTATACAAAATCCGCCAGGTTTTAAAACTCTAAAAAATTCATTAGATAGAGGATTCATAAACTCTTGCAATCTCTCTCCTTGAATTCTATCAAACTTCATACCGATAGGCAATCCTCCTATAATTCCCGATTTTTTAGCTTTATTCTGTAATCTCTTATCATTCCATTCGTTTCCCATTCCGTCAATAAAATATGGCGGGTCGGTTACTATAAAGTCGATAGAATTATCTTTTAATCTTTTTATACCTTCTCTGCAATCTTCATTAAAAATTTGAAAATTTTGATTTATACCTATTTTTGATTTTATATCTTCTCTATCTAATGTTATATAATAAGACATTTTTAATCCTTAACTATTTATATAAAAATATTAGATTTTCTAGCGCCTTCTAAAAGTTCCGCCGCATGCTTTATGCTCGCTTCGGTTATCTCTTTCCCCGTTATCATTCTTGCAATTTCGCCTACTCTTGTGCTTTCGTTAAGCTCTTCTATAGTTGAAGTTACATTATCTTCGCCTTCGTTTTTAATAACCTTAAAATGAGTATTTGCATATATAGCAATTTGGGCTAAATGAGTGACGCTTAAAATTTGTTTTCGTTTCGATAATGCGGCAATTTTCTCGCCTATAACTTCCGCTATTCTTCCGCCGACTCCGACATCAATCTCGTCAAATACCATAGTCTCGCAGTAATCTCCCAAAGATAAAACATTTTTAAGCGAAAGCATTATTCTCGATATCTCGCCTCCCGAAGCTATTTTTCTTAAAGGCTGAAATATACTCTGTTTATTTGGAGCGATTATAAATTCTATATTGTCGATTCCATAAACGTTTGCCTTTATATTAACTCCGTCAACTATTAATATTCCCTCTTCGTCCTCATCCGACATTATTTCGACATCGAATTTTGTCGATGACATTCCCAAATCGTTCATTTCCGATTCAATCGCTTTTATAAATTCTTCTTTTCTGTTATGTCTTATATTAGAAATTTCTTTTGCTAAAATAGAAGTTTTTTTTCTTAATTCTTCAATTTCCGATTTTAAATTTATAATATCTTCTTCTGAAAAATTTAAAGATTCCAATTTTTCTTTAGATTCTTTCGCATAATTTAAAATCTCCTTTATGCTTGAGCCATATTTTTTCTTCAAATTATTAATAAAAAATAATCTTTCGTTTAAAGATTCCAACTCTCTCGGGTCGAATTTTGTTTTCGCTCTTATCTCGCTTAAAATATTTTTTATATCTTCCAAATTTAAAGCCAATTCTTCAATTTGAGAAGATAAATCGGACAATCTGCCGTCATATTGCGAAATTGACTGAAGAATATTAACGCTTCTTGTTAATTTTAAATAAGCTCCCGATTCGTTTCCGAAAATATCTTTATTAACTGCAGACAATGAAGACGCTATACTTTCGGCGTTCGACATTACCGATATATCGTTTTTTATCTCTTCGTCTTCGTTTGCTTTCAAATTTGCTTTTTCTATTTCGTCAATAGCATATTCCAAAAATGATTTTTCTTTTAAGATATTATTTTTATTTTGAGAAATTTCATTATATTGTTTTATTAATTTTGTAAGTTTATTATAATGTTCTTTATATATTTCAAGTTTATCTTCAATATTCAAAAAACTGTCATAAAAATTCAAATGATTTGACGGATTGAATAAAGATTGATGTTCATGCTGTCCATGAATATCGACAATTAAATCTCCAAGTTCTTTTAATTCTGCTATTCTAACGCCTACATTATTTATAAAAGATTTGCTTTTTCCGTCTTTTGTAATTTCTCTTTTTATATTTAGTTCGTTATTGTTTATTTCAATATTCCATTCTTTCAATTTACTTTTTACAATATTTGAAGAAGATTGCAAACTAAAACAACCCATAACGATTAACCTGTCTCCGTTTGAGCCTACCATTCTAATAGAACCTTTCTCTCCCGTTATAAGTTCGAGCGCGCTTATTATTATACTTTTTCCCGCTCCCGTCTCTCCCGTTAAAACATTAAAACCGTTATTAAAATTAATCTTTAATTTATCAATCAATACAAAATTTCTTATTTCAAGATACTTAAGCATTATCTTCCCCATTTAAGTTTATTGCGAAGAATATCGTAAAATAATCTTTTTGCGCTTTGAAATATATAACAATGTTTTTCGCTAATTTGAGCTTTTAAAATATCGTTTTTATCGAATTTGCAAATATCGTATCCGTCTATAGTAATCATAGCCTTAAAAGATTTTTTTGAAAGTTCTAATTGTATAGTATCTCCTTTTGGGATAACAAGAGGACGAAAAGTTAAAGAATGCGGCGCTATAGGAACGAATGAAATCGCGTCTATAGTCGGCGCAAGAACGGGACCGCCCGCGCTTAAAGCGTATGCCGTAGAACCCGTTGGAGTCGCTATAACAACTCCGTCTCCAACTATCGAAGAAACCATTTTATTTTCTATACTGACATCGATATAAATAGCTCTTCCATCGCATTTGCCTAATACAAGTTCGTTTACAGCTAAATATTTTTTTATTTTAGAATTTTTATTTATTTTTTTTTGAGATAATTTTACTTCAAGTAAAGTTCTTGATTCTATTTCGTATAAACTTTTTTTATTATTTAAATATTCTTCCAATATAAAATAAGCTTCATCGGGAGGAATTTCGGATATAAAACCCAAACTTCCGTTATAAATTGGCAAAACAGAAATATTATATTTTATTGCAATTTTTAAAGCCGAGAGTAAAGTTCCGTCTCCGCCGATTGAAATAAGCATAGAAACATTTTTTAATATTTTTCCAGCTTTATTTATATTTTGACGCGAAGATATATCATAATCTATTATCACAGTTTCAATGCGATGCTTTTTAAGTATAGCTTTAACTTTTGAAAGTATAGAAGCGGGATTTCCTCTTAAAGTGTTGATTATTATTCCTACCGATTTATTATTTTCAGATTTATTTTTATTCATAATATTACGCTATATTAATTATTTTCAATTTAAAATTGCTTTAATTATATCAAAAGTAATTTAATATATCAAGTAAATAATCTTAAGCTTTATTTTATAAAAACTACTCTGAAATAGAATTATTATCAATCGTATCCGAATCTTCTTCTGTATAATCTTCTAAACTATCTTCATTATCAAAAGAATTATCATTTTCAGAAATTTCATTAGTTGGATTTTCAGAATCCTCTTTTGTATTTTTTAAATCCTTATCGGAAATAAGATTTTTTATATCTTCCGCTCTTATGCTTAAATCCATTCTTCTTATAACGATTTTAGCGGTTTCTAAATCTACTCTATCTCCTAAAGAATTAAATAAAGTTATTTCGGCGTCTTCATTTCTATATTGTTTCATTTCAAGATTATAGCCTTCAAAATCAACCGCTTTCAATATTTTATTTTTTCCGTCATTTTCAATATCTATAGTTGTGCCATCGGCTCTCTTTTCGTTTATAATAGTTCTTCCGTCAATATAATTTTGAGCGGTTGAAGTCCCTCCATCCGCATAAATATTAATCGTTTCTGTATTTCCTAAAATATCTTTTGTCACCGTTATAGTAGAACCGTCAGCTTTAACCGTAGTCGTCACGCTGCTAGAATCCGCCGCAACCGCTTCTATTATAGAGCTTGAATCTTTATTTAAAGTCGTAGTTTCTTTTGAGCCGTCTCTCCAAATTATTCTTTTTATTAAAGTTCCGTTTGGCATTTTTATTTCGCTTATAGTCTCTTCGGCTATAGTGTCGGTTATTATTGTTCCGTCAACTTTTTTTGTTATCACAGTAAAAGAGCCGTCATCGTTATAAGTTTTTGTTATCACGCTTCCGTCATCGGCTTTAATATTATAAGATAAATTTCCCTCTCCCGAACTTTTTGAATTTCTCTCTTCGACTCTTCCATCTGGATAAACTATTTTCAAATTACTTATTCCGTCTTTATCTACAGTCGTAGTGCCTATGCTTCCGTCAATATAATTTGCAACTATCTTATAACTTCCATCTTCAATATTTTCAGTTTTAACGATTAAAGAACCGTCAGTTTTCTTTATCTCCGTTATAATATTATCGTTTTCGGTTTTTCTATTTATAAAAGAACCATCGGGATATAAAATATATTCGTAAATATCTCCTTTAGCGGTTTTATAATTTATAGATTTTGAATTATCGGCAAAATAACTTTCTATTTTTTTATCTCCATTTTCAAAAATAATTTCAATCTCTCTTTTACCGTAAGGATATAAAGTATCCGAAATCGTATAATCGTTTGAATACATTTTTATTTTTTCAAATTTTCCTTTTTCGTAAACTATTCTTATATCGTTTTCAAAAATAGTCTCTCTTATATAATCAAAATTCGGCGAAATATTTTCAGTCGTTGAGCTTCCGTCATTATTTTCGCTTATTCTATAATTATTCGTAAAAGGAATAAATTTTATCGAATTATCGTTTGTCCTTATTAAAGATATAACTTTATCCAAAGAATCTTTTTGATAATAATCATCTCCGACATTTTTTAAAAATATTTCATAAGATATTGCGGCGTTTGTTAAATCTCCCAAAGCTAAAAAAGTATGTCCCATATTAAGATAAGCGCTATAATATAAAGCGGAAGTATTATAAGAATCAAAAAATGCAATAGCGTTTGTAAAAACAATATTAGTGCCGTCAATAATCAAATCGGTAGTCGTTATAATATTCGTAAGGTTGCCTATAATTTCCAAATTAAAGTTTGTGTTATCTTCAAATATTACGGTTTTATTTGTAAAAAAATATTCGTTTGTAAAAGTATTCGTTATAATAATATTTGTAAATAAAGGCAATTTTGTAAAAGAATTATAAATATTTTTTTTATCTTTTGTTTGAATTAAATTTTCGCTCAAATCTTCGTTTAAATTCTCTTCAGAATTTTCTTCGTTAATTTCTTCTGTAATTTCTTCTATATTTTCATTATTTATATTATTTGAAGAATTATAATTTTCAATTAAATCTTCGCTTAAATTAAAATCTCCTATAAATACGGTATTTGTAACAACATTTTGCCAAATAGTAAATCCGTCTAAAATCTCTTCGTCTATATTTGACAAATAAAGAGAATATAATCTTTCCGCAGAACGATTATACCAAATCAAAGCCTCGTTATAATTTTTTAATTGATAATAAGAGTTCGCTATATTATTGCAATAAGAATAAGAATCGTTTATATCAAAAGCAAGTTTATAATATTCGATAGCGTTTTGATATTGCTTATCTTGAAAATAGCAAGCGCCAATATAATAATAAAGCATATCGTTTGTAGATAAAGGTCTTTTTTTCAAATATAAAAGAAAAGCCTCTCGAGAGAGATTATATTTTTTTTGAAAAAATAATTTTTCGGCGTTTAAAAATTCTCTGTCTAAATTTATAGAATTCGTATCTAAATTTTTTAAATCTGAATTTTGAGAAAATAGAAAATTAAAAAATACAATAAAAACTATAATAATTTTTTTCATAATATATCCTATTTAAATATTTTAAAAATTTAGTTTATTAGTTTAAGCGAATATATTTAAAACTATTAATTTTTTATATAGTCAAAATAATTATTAAACAGAGAAAATAAAATATACTCGCTATAGCCTCTAACTTTTTTTTCTTTATCCAAAACATCGTCTAAAAATTCAAAAGTATTCAAATTTGGATTTTCTATATAATATATTCTTTCTTTATTTAATAAATTAGGATTTTTTTTAAGCGCTCTTACAAGCGAAATTTCTTTTAATTTATTTTTTTTATCCTCTCTGCTATTATAATATGAAAATAATCTTTTTGATAAATCTTCAAATATAATTTTATTATAAGTAATCGCTCTTCTAACATCCGTATCCAATTCTATACCTTTATTATTAAGCTCTCCGTTGAATAAAGCTATTGAAACTGCGGATTTTATATCGAGTATAGTCGCTTTTTCTTCTTTTATTTTGAATTTTTTACTTTGCATAAAATTAAATATACGCCTTTAAATATAGTAATCGGCAATTATACAATTTAGAAAACAAGGGGTTGCAACCCCTTGTTTATACAATTTAAATATAATTCCGTTATGTTAATATATCGACAATAGAAATATTTTAATTAGACATTTTGATTGAAATAAAATAGTTATTGAAGTAAAAATTTATAATTAATGAAGTAATATATTTATAGTGGATTGCCACATCTCATATTATGTGCCTGATGGCATCGTCTCGCGATGAATATATTTTTATAAATTAAAAAAAATTTGTCAAGCATTTTAAATTTATTATATATTTTGAAATTATACAATTTTTATAAATTGACAAGTATAAATTATTTCTATATACTATAATATATGTTTAAATTAAAAAAAATATTTTATACAAAAATAAACAGAATAAAAGATAATTATATCGAGGCAAAAAATATTATTAGAGATAAAAATATTTTTTCTAAAATTATAAATTATATCTTCTTTATTCTAAAATGCGTTTGGGAGTTTAAATCCGAAATATTAATTGTAATCGCCGTTTGTATATTGATAATGTATTTATTTATTTCAGTCTATTCAAAAAAATATATTTATAATTCTATTGAAAAAATTCCATATAACGATGTCGCTTTGGTTTTGGGAACGAGCAAATATTTATATGACGGAAGAGTTAATATGTATTTTAAATTTAGAATGGATGCTGCATACGAATTATATAAAAACGGAAAAATAAAATTTATTCTTGTAAGCGGAGATAATAGGCATATATCCTATAATGAGCCTAGACAAATGCGTTTAGATTTAATAAGACGAGGAGTCGATAAAAAACATATATTTTTAGATTTTGCAGGATTTAGAACGAGGGATTCTATTATAAGAGCGAATAAAGTTTTCAGCCTCACTAATTTTACTATAGTCTCTCAACCTTTCCATAATGAGAGAGCGATTTTGATAGCGAGACAAAAAAATATAAAAGCAATCGGATATAATGCGCGCAATGTTAGAAAATTATACAGAATAAGACAGTTTCCGAGAGAAATTGGAGCGAGAGTTTTAATGATATTCGATATTATTTTTAATAAACCGCCGAAATTCTACGGAGATAATATTATTATAGAAGAGCAAAAAGAATTAGCAAATAAAAATAGCAATAAAATAGACAAAAATAAATTTAAATAGGGAGAATTAAATGACATCTCAATTACTTACTCAACTGCTTCAGGCTTTATCTCTACTTTCCGTTTTATTATTAGTAGGAACTTTTTTAAGAGCGAAAGTTAAATTATTTCAAAGTTTATATTTGCCCGCTTCGGTTATAGGCGGTTTTATAGGAATGATAATCTCGCCAGAAATTTTAGGAAGATTTTCAAATTATTCAATTTCCGAAGAATGGATTAAAACTTATTCTTTACTTCCAGGAATATTATCCGTTCCGATATTTGCCGCAATTCCTTTGGGTATGTTTCTAAACGAAAATAAAAATATTAAATCTATGTATCCTTCAAAAGTTTTAATTTGTTTCGGTTTATTTCAATGCGCCTCTATGTCTCAATCGGCTATAGGATACGCTACGAATATGTTTTTCAATAAAATAAATCCTCAATTAAATATGTATAGAACTTTTGGCTATGAATTGTCGGCGGGATTTGCAGGAGGGCATGGACTTGCCGCCGCAACGGGAAAATTGCTTGAAGGTTTCGGCATTCCTCAATGGGAAATCGCGCAAGGAGTCGCTTTAACTACGGCGACTATTGGATTAATTGGCGGAATAGTTTTCGGAATAATATTTATAAATTTAGCCGTTAGAAAAAATAAAACTAAAATTATAAAACGAATTAATGATAACGCTGATAAAAGTATGGAAGTCGGATATAATAAAGATATAAATAAACAAAATAGTTTGGGAAGAGAAACTTTTTTAAGCTCTTCAATAGAAACTATAACATTTCATTTGGCTATCATATTTACGGTATGCGGAATAGCTTATATAGTTTTAAATTTTGTAAAAAAAATGAATATTGCGGGTTTGAATGTTCTTCCCGTGTGGACATATTCAATGATAATAATGTTTGCTTTGAATTTTATAATAAAAAAATTAAATTTAGTTTGGATGGTTGATGCTAAAGTTAAAGCTAAAATTATGGGAACTTTAAGCGATTTTGCAATAGTATCCGCTATGACAAGTTTGCCGATAAAGGCTATAATAAATTATATAGCTCCAATAACCGTTATGTGCATATTAGGTTTTATAATAACTTATTTGCTCGTTTTTCCTCTCAATAGTTTTTTCTTTAAAGAAGATTATTCTTTTGAAAGAGCGATTATATCTTGGGGAACTTTAACGGGAGTATTAATAACGGGAATGACATTATTAAAAATATGCGACCCAGAATATAAATCTCCAGCTTTAAGCGAATTTTCTTTAGGATTTTCTTTAATGTCGGTTACAGGGCTTTTGATTGTTCCGATACTTAATACGGTTTTAGCCGTAGGTTCGACTTTTGATAATTTTATTACGGCGATTATATCGGCGATATTGTATTTTGCCTTTGCGTTTATGATTTTTTCATTTAGAAAAAAATCTAATAATTAATATTATAATTTTCTGCAGGAATTTCTTATAACTATATTAGGCTGAAGAGTTATATTAATATTTTCTTTAACTCTTCCCGTTATTATATTTAGAATAGCCAAAACGGCGTTTTTTCCCATTTCATAAACTTGAGACGATACCGTTGTAAGTCCTATTATCGAAGAAAAAGGTATATCGTCATATCCTACTAAAGAAATATCTTCAGGTATAGATAATCCGCATTCTTCTGCGGCTTTTTTTATTCCAAAACACATAATATCGCATGCGGAAAATATGGCGGTGTATTCCAAATTTGATTTTATAATTTCTTTCATCTGTTTATAACTTTCGTCAAAATCAAAATCCGCAGTTTTATAATATTTTCTAATGTCAAAATCTATATCGTTTTCATTTAAAGCCATTATAAAACCGCTAAATCTTTCTTTTTCAGAACTTATATTTTTAGCTCCCGCCATATAAACAATTTTTTTATGTCCCAAATCTATTAAATATTTTGTGGCATTATAAGCGCCTTCTTCGTTATTGCTGCCTACATAATTCGTATTTTCTATGTCGACTTTTCTGTCTAAAAATATTATTGGAGCGTTTGATTTTTTTATTATGTCTTTAAAATATTCCGTATTTCCTATAGACGGAATTATTATATATCCCGATATTCCTATATTTCCTATCTCTTTAAAATATTTATTTAATATATCTCTGTTTTCTCTATATTGCGATAAAACTATATGATAGCCGTATAAATTAGCCGTAACTTCTATTCCTTGTATAATATTCGCAAAAAACGGATTTGTTATATCGGGTATAATAACCGAAATGATTTTTTTATTTTTCTTTTTTCTGTTATATCCATCCGATTTTATTATTTCGTTAATTTTATTTTTTATTCTTTCGTCTACGCATTCGTTTCCGTTTAATACTCTCGAAACCGTAGCTATTGAAACATTCGCTTTTTGAGCAATTAATTGAAGAGTTATTTTCTTTTTGTTCATAATGATATTTATTTTAAATTCGTTTTATAGTTTATAGATATATTAATATATGTATGTTTATTTGTCAATATTTTATATTTTTAATAATAGCTTTATTAAAATTATTGTAAAATGTCTGTTTTGAAAAATTAAAATATTATTTAAAATGTATTACTTATAAAGTCAAGTATTAACTTTGCAATTATAATATTTTTAAATTATATTATTACATACAAAATTATAAAATTAAAAATATAAAAACTTTAATTTATTAGATTATTATAATCATTATTACAATTTTTAATAAAAGACTAAATATAAATCTTTTGAATAAAATTATTATTCTTTTTTATTATCGATTAATTTGAGTATTTGTGCAAGCCCATACTAAAGCTATAACCCAACCGATAAAAGTCCAACCCAAAAATAAATTTAATATAAAAATAGCCAAACAATTATTATTCTTTCTAATAAAAGCTACAATAATTGGCAGAAAATAAACAACCATAGCGAATAAAATCAAAAAAATTATCATAGATTCCATTATATACTCCAAATAACAAAACGCATTAAATAAAAAATGTAATGATACAATTATATAATACTATTTATATTTTACAATCCCATTGCTTTTCATATCGATTTTTTATAATAAAAATATTTATATTCATGCATTGCATTACATAAAAAATTTTAACCTTTAAAGATATTAGAATAGATTTATTTAATTTACTAATCAAATTTTCTTAAGAAAGTTTTTAATTCGTCTATAGTGATAACAAATACTGTTTTGTTATCGGTTAATTTCTTTAGACGCTCTATTTTAGTTATATCTCCTGTTTTTGAATCTTTACGCTTATAATAATCTCCATCGCATATAGCCAAAAATATTGTATTCTTTAAAGAAGTATCTCTTGCATTTTTTAAGAATTCTTGAACATCTTTATATTGATTATCTTGCGCTCCGCCTTTATCTTTAGTATATTTATGAGAAACATAAAATTGAAAATTACCATATTTAAAATAAAAATCAATCGATTTTGCATCTTGATTTTTACTAATTAAATTTTCACCTTTAAAAATATTTCCGTTTATTATAAAATATGCATTCTTTCCGCCAGAAGGAAGCACTTTAAAATTTTTAATACCGTTTACCGATTCTATTATTTTAGCCGTTATATTTTGATATATATTCTGCTTCGAAGGTTCTTTTGCAAATACGCATCTAAATATCTCGTCATTAATTACTTTATCTTTTATCTCTTCAAAATTATAGCCAAATTTATCAGCCCAATTACTAATTTTTAATCTCATTTCATTTGTATCTATATCTTTTAATACTTCTTTTACATTTATTTGAATTTGCTTTTTGTATAATTCTTTATAGTTATATTCCATATAAAGTTTCCTCTATAAGTTTTTTAGCAAGTTTATAATCTAATCTTCTTCTGTAATAATTATCTTTTCGCAAGCCCTTAAAAGGAGTTAAAAATAAATCGTAAGTTTCTTTTCTAAATATATTAAGATTATAGTTTAATTTTTCTATTATATTATTAATTTTATATTTTGTTGGAATCATTATTCTTGTTATGCTTCTTGAAGAAACTCTTATTCTGTCGGGTGATATTTCTTTGCCGTTTACAAATTTTATTGAAGGCTCTATTGTATTATCAATCGCTATTAATCCCAAATTTCCATTTGGAACATTAAAGCGAATATCCATATTGATATTTGATTTTGGAAGTTTTTTCTTTAAGTCGCTTAATTTACCTAAATATTTATTATCGTTATATAAATCCACATCTTCGGAAGATTTTTTAAATAATGCCAAACAAACGGGATGCTCGGTATCGTTAAACATTTTTGAATTTAATAAAATATAATGGCTTAATCTTTCTCTAAAAATATTAGCGTTAAAAAAAGAAGCTGGAATTATAGCGCCGACATAATCGCAATTTTCTAAACATTTTTCTAAAGAGTATTTATATAAATCGTCATAAATAATATTTGGAAATTCTAAATTTCGTCTTTTAGCAGAATTTTGAGCCAAATACGGAGGATTAGTAATACATACTTTAAAACCTTTCGGAAAGTTTTTTAAAGTGTCTCTTCTTTTTACAAATTTATTTTTAGGCTCTATATCAAAACTTTTAAAATCGGAACATAAACCCATATCTTGAAGCATATTTATTAAATTATTAGAACCCGCAAAAGGCTCTAAAATGGTAGTTTTACTCAAATCGCATTCTTTCGACCAATTAAGAAATCCGCTATTTTGAAAAGGATTATATGTAGTAAAATATTGTCCAAGTTCTCTTTTCATTTTTACAATATAGCATAAAATTATGTAAAGTCAATAAGCATGTTTTATTTAATTTATTTTATCCTTTGAAAAAAGGATAGCAAATTTAATGTTCTTTTTTATAACAAAAAAGAACCAAAAAATTATTATTTTTAATATATTTATCATAATCTTTAAGCATATCTTCATCAATAAATTTGAAAGAAACATCAACCGCATTGTCTATAATTTCTTTTGCGGAATTATCGTAGAAATTCCAAATTTTTTCTAATTCTTCTAAAGTATAATTCATTTATTTAACCTTTTATAATTCTATATTATAATATATTTTATAATTGTCAATTATTTAGATTAAACATGCAAAAATTATTCTATATCAATATAAAGCGATTTTAGATTATTTAATTTTACTATTCCTCCAATTAAATATTGCAAATTTAATTTTCCATTAGAATTTATAATATAAATAGTTTCCAAATTAATTAATTTTGCAATTCCATCTGGGAAATTTTCTGAATTCGGGCAATCAATATCAAACCTTTTAAGTTTAATTAAATTATGTATTTCCTTTGGCAATTGTTTTAAATTCTCACACTCAATGTGAATAGACTCAAGATTAGTTAATCTTTCAATCTCATTTGGCAAACTTTTTAAATTCTCACAATGAATATAAAGTTCTTTAAGATTAATTAAATTGCATATTTCTTTTGGCAGTCGATTTAAATTATTACAATAAATAGAAAGACTTTTAAGGTTTGTAAGTTTAAAAATCGCAGCTGGAATATATTTTATATTTGTATTAAATATACAAAGCTGTTTAAGATTAAAAATTTTTTCCTTATCATTAATTTTTAATTCTTTAATACCATATTTTTCAGCCCATTTGTTTATAGTTTTAATGTATTTTTCGGTTAAATTGTTTTTCATTTTTAATTTCTCCTGTTTTAATAAAATTTTTTATATTATATACATATTATTTACTATATATAGAGGCGGTTCGACCTCTCCCAGAATCAACTATATTTTATTTATTGTAATCTATAATGTCCGCACTGTAATCAATATTATTTTCTTTAAAAAGCGAATTTAAAATTTTGAATAATCCAAGAACGTAAAGTATAGATTAATTTTTTATCACATATTAAATATTCGCTAAAATCGTTATTATTATAAAATATTTTTTATACATTTTCATAGAATTATATAAAGCCTTAAATTCAAAGATAATCGCAATTACTTTTTTAATTATATATATAAAAGATATAAAATTTAAATTTTTTACTTATGCCTAATATTTATATTTAAAAAATCGATAATAAATATAAATAAAAAAGTTCTTGACAATTATAAAAAATTTCGTATTATATAGATATATCGTTCTTTGAAAGGGGATGCTCTGGCTTCGACTGCGATGGTTGAGTCATATTTTGCATAGTCGCGCTAGGTGTATGCGCGTTAATATCATACTAAAATTATAATTGCAGACGAATATGCAATTGCAGCCTGATTGAGGCTGTCGCTGATTTTATGATTTGTCTATGGGTTATTTTATCGGCGTTGAAAAACATAGAACTTGTATCGAGCGCCGTTTGAACTTGAATACATGTATAATCAAACTAGTCTTACGGTTTTTCTGCTTATCTTATAGCCGTTAGGCGAAACTTTAAAGATAAGATACGCTATGTAGACGAATATGGGGCGCTTCGTAGGACGCGGGTTCGAGTCCCGCCATCTCCAATTAAATTCTATTTTTACAAATTGTATAAATGCAGTTATAAAATTATTTTTTATATTCTATAATTAGATTTCATTTTTAAAAAAAATTCTAAAAAATGTTTTCGTCTAAATATACATTTTGAAATATAAAGATTGAGTATATATAACATTTCATAAAATCCGCTTTTATATGTAGTCTTTCGTAATTTAAAATATTAATCAATTAACTCTAGCTACAGTTAAAACTCCTATTCTATCAATATTCTCTATTTTTCTAATTTCAAAAGATATTTCATTTAAAGTAGTTCCCGTTGTAAAAACATCGTCTATTATAAGAATATTTATTTTTTTAGAATTTTCTAATTTAAAATTTTTATTTATAACAAAAGCGCCTTTTATAGTTTTCTTTCTCAATTCTTTATCTTTTATCATACTTAAAGGATAGGTTTCTTTTTTTCTTATAATCATATTTTCGATTAATTTTATATTTAAAATTTTTGAAATTGTTTTTGCTATTAATTCGCTTTGATTATATCCTCTTTCAAAAAATCTATTTTTTCCCAAAGGAACAAAAGTTATAGCGTCAAATTTTTTTATATAATCTTTATAATAAAAAGATAATATTACTCCAAAATCTTCGCTTATTAAATATCTATGTCCGAATTTCATTTTATGAATTAAATTAATCGTTATATCTTTATAATAAAGCATTGATTTGCATTCGTCAAAATAAATTTCTTCGTATTTGCAAGCGCAAGTTGAATTTTTATCTTCTAATAATTTTCCGCATCTTTCACAGCGAATATAATCGTCCGCATGAATATAATCTAATTTTTTATTTATACAATCTATACATATATAATTTATTTTTTCGCTTTCAATCATATTCCCGCAAATTATACAATGATTTGGAAAAATTATTTCAAAAATATTTTTTATAAAATTCTTTATAATTTTTTTTATCATAATTTTTATTATATAGTCTGGTAAAAATTTTTAAATATTGTATAATAAAATTATGATAGATTATAAATTAATAGCGAAAACGATTAAAGAATCAAAATATGCCGTAGCTTTTACGGGAGCGGGAATAAGCGTTGAGAGTGGAGTTCCGCCTTTTAGAGGTCCTGACGGTTTATGGGAAAAGCATGGAAGTCAATTTGCAGAAATATCTTATTTTACAAGGCATCCAAAAGAATCTTGGCAATCTTTAAAAAAAGTTTTTTATGAGCCGATTGATAATGTAAAACCGAATAAGGCTCATATAGTTTTGGCTAATTTAGAAAAAGCGGGAATAATGCGCTCTGTAATTACTCAAAATATAGATAATTTGCATCAAGAAGCGGGAAGCAAAATAGTTTATGAACTTCATGGAACGGCTAAATATGCGGTTTGTATGAAATGCAAAAATAAATACAAAATAAATAAAGAAATATTATCTATGAATCCGCCAGCATGCGAAAAATGTTCTTCTGTATTAAAACCAGCATTTGTATTTTTTGGCGAACAATTGCCTTCTTTTGATTTTCAAAGTTCAATCGATGACGCTAATAAAAGCGATTTATTTATTATAATTGGCACAGGCGGAGAGGTTATGCCAGCCGCTCAAATTCCGCATTTGGCTAAAAGGTCGGGAGCTAAAATTATAGAGATAAATCCCGAGCCTTCAAGTTTTACAAATTCTATAGTCGATATTTATGTTAAAGAAAAATCGGGAATCGCTTTCGGCGAGATAGAAAAATATTTAGATATTTAATTTGCAAATATTAAAATCATTTTTCTAAATTTTTTGCATTGTATAATTTATCTCAAATATTATTTTTAATTTATTTTATAATGACTTTCAACATATTCGTTTATAGCTAAACTTATAAATTCGCTTCTATTTGCCGTTATGTCGTCAACAATTTTAATTAAATTTTCATCAAGAGTAATGTCTATTCTTTTTTTATTTTCTTTTCTTATTTTCGCTTCTATAAGAACTCTCAAATCGGCTTTATCATAACCTTTATTTTTTCTATCTTCTATTATTTCTTCAAGCGTTGAAGGTTTAGGAATTTTTTCTTTATCTTCAATCATAGCGTTTATATGCATTTGTAAAGCCGCATGAGAATTTTTAATAGTTTGCTCCAAAGTTTTTCCCGCGCTTATGCAACCTGGAAAATCGTAAAATATCGCATTATATCCTCCATTGGTTTTGTATATATCGGCAATGTATCTCTCTATATTTTTTTTCATAACTCCTCCTTGTTTATTTTATTTTTCTTTTTATTTAGTTTTTTCAAAATTTTTAAATTCGTATGCTCTTCAATACTTTTAATTACATTGATATTTAAATCTTGTTTGCTATGATAGGGAACGGTTATTTTATTTTTATTAACTTTATGTTTAAATTGCATGTGGCTTTCTTTCTGATTAAAAAAATAATATCCGTTTTTCTTCAATATTTTTATAATTTCTTCGGCTTTCATACAAATTCAAATCTCTACTATACGCAATAATACACATAATATTTAATTTGTCAAGTAAAATATTTAATTAATTCTAATAATTCATATTGATAATATATATAAATTATATATACTTAAATATAATTAATTTATTTTTTAGTTAATTTCGATAATTAATTAAAAGAGGAAATTTTAAAATGGCTTTATCGACAATAGAAGAAATACAAAAAGAACCTACTAAACTTTATTTAGATAGAATAAACGAATTAAACGAAATAATCGGACAACTTAATAAAGAAAATGAAACTCTTAAAATGAATTTAAATGTCGAAAGGCAAAATATAAAATTTTATAAAAAATTTTGTATTTGCAAATATACTCCTTATATGGTAAGCGATTTTATAAACGATAACTTTTTTATCAAAATCAGCGGAAGAACTATAATAAAAGAAGCTACAAAAAATAATATTATATATGACGAATTAAAAGCGATTAGAATTCCAAGAAAAAAATACTCTAATGAAAAATATTCTTTTACGGTATTATTTTCTATGATAGGAATTGCCGAATTGCTTTATTTAATTTCTAAAAAATTTTCAATAAATTTAAAAATACCAAAAGACTATTTTGAAAAATCAATAAATCAATATAAAGTCGGAAAAGTAAAAGAATATAAAGCAAAAAAATGAATTATTCTATTGATATTACCGAAGAAGCCGAAGAACATTTAAAATTTTTTTATAAAAACGATAAAAGATTAGTAAAGAAAATAAATAATTTAATTAAAGATTTAGAAACGCATCCAAAAACGGGAATAGGAAAACCCGAAAGATTAAAATATAAAGCCGAAGAATTTTATTCAAGACGCATTAATCAATATCATAGAATGGTATATAAAATAAATAACGATATAAAAACCGTAATAATAATTTCTTTATACGGACATTACGAAAAATAAAATCTAATTTTTTAATAAACAACCTTCAACCTTTCTTTAAATCCCGCATCCAAATTTAAAAAATCTTCCAATTCTATATCTCCGTAAGCGTCTATAAAAATATATTCGTTTTGAGTTTTTATTAAATATTTTAAAATCTCTTTATTGAAACTTATCAAATAAAAAGAATCTTCGCATTTATAGAGTTTTCCGTCAAAAATATTTTCAATTTTCTTATCGAGAGTCTTTCCGCTAATAAGAAACATATTAACAACCTTATCGATAACGCTTAAATTTCTACGATTAATTAATTTTAAATTTTTATCTTTATCTATTATAATTTCGGGCTTATCTTCTAAAGTAAAAACTTTAAAGCCTAAATTTAAATCGTTGTCTTTTGACGATTGAATTATTTTTTGAGCGGCTCTTTTTACTCTCTCTATTGTAATATCGCTAATTACAGGATTTTCGCTTTTTAATTCTTTCTTACAAAAATCATAAGCGCTCTTGCTTTTATCTTCTTTTATCTCTTCGTCAATTTGAACTAAAATAAACTCTCTATTGCCTTTATCTTCTGCGTTTAATTCCATAACCGCTTGGGCAGTCGTTCCGCTTCCTGCAAAAAAGTCTAAAATAATATCATTATTTTTTGTTGCTATCTTTAACATATGTTTTATCAATTCGACTGGTTTAGGAGTTTCAAAAATTATACAACCAAACATATTTTTTACTTCCATTATTGCGCTTCTACTTGTCCCTAAATCGTTAAAAATATTATCTGGTATTACTTCTAATAATTCGTTTTCAAAAATTTTTAATCTTGGAGTTTTATCGAAAAGCGGAGCTTCTCCAAAATATATTTTATTTTCTTTTATTAATTGTTCCATTTCTTCTTTATCTTCAACCATCCATTGCCTACTCCATTCTATTCCAGAAGGTGATTTAATAGTAAAATATTTTTTACTATTTCTATTACTTCTTTCTTCGCTAAAAGATATACTACCGCTAAACCAATTTCCTCTTTTATCATTATCTGGATTATCCAATTTTCCTTTTATCGCTCTATAATCAATCCAATTATCCAATAATGTTTTGTCTTTGCTATAACATAAAATATATTGTTCTAATGTCCTTGAATTTTTATCTTTTTTACCTTTTCCTATCAACCAAATAAAATTATTTACAAAATTATCTTCCCCGAAAATTTCATCGCATAAAAGTTTTAAATTTGCCTGTTCATTATCGTCAATGCTAATAAAAATGACGCCGTCCTCTTTAAGCAAATCGCGCGCAAGTTTAAGACGCGGAAGCATAAAAGAAAGCCAACCGCTATGCGTTCTACTTCCTTGAATGTTTTTAAAAAATTTCAAATCCTCGCTTTCAACTTCTTGCCCATTTTCGTCAATTTCAATTAAGCCAACTTCCTCTAAAATCTTTTTGTAATCTTGCCTAAAATTATCGGGATAAATAAAATTTTCATTTGTCGTATTGTAAGGCGGGTCGATATAAATCATTTTTATTTTTTCGCTATAAGCCGATTTTAGAATTTTCAAAACATCCAAATTATCGCCGCGTATTATTATATTTTTTGACGAATTTAAATTTTTGCAATCCGCATTAGAAAAAATTTCTTCTAATTTTAATTCTTTATTACAAGGCGAACTATAAAGAGCGTTTGAAAGTCCCTTTCCCGTCCAAGTAAGCTCATAGCCCGAAATATCCGATTTTTTATCCAAGCCCAAAAGTAAAGATATAGCTTTTAAATCCGCTTTGCCTTCTATAATCGTTTGCGGAAAATTTGTTTTTAAATTTTCAAACAACTCGTTTTTAATAGAATTGTCTATAACTTTGATATTATTTTTTATAGCTTCATTTTTATTTATCATTTTAATCTCCTATATTGCCATAGCTTTTTGAATTACTTCAATTAAATTTTCTTTATTTATTCTCGTTCTATAAATTACTTTTATATCTTCTCTTTTAAGATTATTATTAAGACATTCAAAAAACTTTTTAGCGTAATTAATTTTTTGCATCTCATCTTCTGGAATATCGCTTTCTTTATCATAGCCTTTAGTTTCGCATACGAAAAATATTTTTTGATTATTTTTATTTTTTAATAAATATGCAAAATCTGGCTCATAATCTTTATAAGGCGTTGGAATTTTAAACTTTGGAAGTTTAGCGAAAACTTCTAAAGTTTTATCGTCAATTAATCTGTTTTCTTCTAAAATAACCTCTTCCTCAATTTTAGAATCCCAAACGGCTTTTTCGTAAAGATAATTTTCGCTCGGTTTTTTATCTTTAGTAATATATCTTCCCAATTTAAATTTTTCTATATCTTCTTTTGGCGTTCCGTCCTTATTATATAAAATATCATATCCGTTTATAAAAGAAGAATTTGAAAAAGAATTTTCGCAAAAATCATAGCTTACAGACAAAAGCAGATTTTTATGCAATTCTTCTTTAATAATATATTTAAGAGTTTCAAAAGCTTTTTTTGGAGAGTTAATAAAATTTTCTTTATTAAGATTATTATAAATTTCAATTAAAAATTTTATAGGAATTCCTTCGTCATTTGAAAAATCTAAAATTAAATCTTCTATCTTTAATATTTTAGAATAATCTTTTATAGCGAAAGATTTTACTTCTTCGGTAATTATTTTATTATGTTTCGTATCGTAAACTTTTTTCTCGTAAATTATTTTTTCTTTTTCAATTTTTTCATTATTAAATCTTTTTGTAATCTCTTTTAAAAGAATATCTTTATTTATATTATTATAAGTTAAAATCGCTCTCTTATTTATAGTTTGCCATAATTCTTTAAACTCTTTAGCCAAATTCTTTTTTATTTTTATTTTCTCTTCTTTTTTATTTGAATTTATAATTTGCGAATGTTTATTTGTAGGCTCTTTAAATGCTTCTAATATTCTATAGAATTTATCTTTAAGTAAATTTTTAATTTTGTCGTCATTTATAATGCCTTCGTAAATCGGAGATATTATTTTAAAAGTGTCGCTCTCTTCGTCAAATTCCGCCAAACCTAAATCTTCCAAAGCTATTGTAAATCTGTCTACTTCTCTTTGATTTAATCCTAATTTTATTAAACTATCTCTATCTAAAATATCGCCTCCTAAAGTAAAACTCGCTTCAATAATTTCTCTTTGCAATCCTTCTATAAATCCTCGCTCTTCTCCGCTTATAAGCATATCTAAATAATTTATATCAAAAAATTCATTGTCATTATAATTTAAATATTTATGATTTATTCTTTTTCCTTCGTTATTAACGCAAATTCTTAATCCTCTTCCAACTTGCTGATGTCTGCTCGTGTCGGAACTTGAGCTTGCAATTTTTGTAAGAGTAAAAATATTAGGATTATCCCAACCTTCTTGCAATGCCCATACGCTAAATATAAATCTTAAAGGATAATCGAAAGAAAGCAATTTTTCTTTTTCCTGCAAAATCATTTTAACTCCATCCGCTTCTCTGTCTTCTTTATTTTTAATATCTCCGCTAAAATAACCTTCATGCACTTTTAAGTTAAAATCTTTATCAAAATCTTTTTCTAAATAATCTCTATATTCTTTACTTAAATCTTGCTTTAAAATTTTCGCTCTCTTTTGTTTATATAATCTTTCAAATTCTTCTTTTATAAAAGGTTTCTCTCCTCTAAAATCTTCAATATTAGGAATAAAAAATAAACTTAAAGCTTTAATATTATCTTTAAAAAGTTTTTCTTCTTTTTCAAAATGCAAATCAATCGCCTTGTTTAATAAATTTGTAATTTCGTTATTTTCTAATTTATAAGTTTTTTGTTTTTCTATAATCTCTCCACTACTTAAATAAACTTTATCTTGAGATATTTTATTTAATGAAATTCCTTTAAATCTTAAATCTAATTTTCCCAAATCTTCGCCTATATAAATTTTAGTTTGTTTTTCTATTCCAAAATTAAAATAAGAAAATATAGCCTGTTTTATTTTTGTATTTGTAGATAATAAAAAAGGACTCTGATTATCTCGCCCTATAGTATGCACTCTTATTTGCTTAACTAAATAATTTCTAAAAGCGGATATAGAATCTAAACAATAAGCGACATTTGAAAGCGAAAAATCGCTATCTTTTGGAAAAGTCGCCCCAAAACGAAAATAAAGAGTTTTAATTTTATTAAAATATTTACTGAAAGCCTCGCCTTTAAGTAAATGCGGTTCGTCTATAATTGAAATCGGTTTTAACTCGGCTATATTTTCAAAAATACTTTGAGTATTAAATAAACTCTCGCTATTTCTATTAAGTATATTTGCAGATTTATCAATAGAGCTATTTGTAAGAATAAGAACGCTTAATTCTTCTTTATTTTTAATATAATGATTAACGATAGCGCTTAAACTTTTAATATCGCTATATACATAAGTTTTAAGATGCTTTTTATATTGATTGTAAAAATAATCTTTAGTAAGTTTAATATTTTGTTTAACGGATTCTAAAATTGCCTTTCTCGGAACGAATATTATAAATTTATTTTGTTTATATATTTTATTAATTTCAAATATAAGATTTAAATAAGTAAAAGTTTTTCCCGTTCCCGTTTCCATTAAAATATCTATATTTAATTTATCGCTTAATCCAAACGCCGATACTTTATCTTTTAAAAAATTATTAAAAACTTCTTTAAGATTATTTGCATCATGTTTCTTAAAATCAAAATCTTTTAAAAGATTAATTATATTGTTTATGCAATCTTGTTGGTAATCTTGTTTCTCAAAAATCATTTATCTGCCTTTATAAGAATATAGCGCCATTTTAATTTACACTATGAAATAAATCAATACTAATATTAGCGTAATTAATGTTTATTAAAGTTTAATACGCTTTAAAGCTTCGTAAGAAATTATAGCCGCAGAATTAGAAAGATTAATTGAACGAACTTTATCGCTCATAGGAATATAAATCGAATTATCTAAATTATTTTCCCATAAAGATTCTCTTAAACCCGAACTTTCTCTTCCAAAAAGAAATATATCTTTATTTGAATAATCAAATTTATCGAATCTTATATTTCCGAATTTTGAAACGGGAACTATTCTCAAATTATTTTTTTTAGAATATTCCAAAAAAGTATTTTCGTTTTCATGTTTTATAAGATTTAAATTTTCCCAATAATCCAATCCCGCACGCCTTATCTCTTTTGAACTTAAAATAAAAGAAGGTTTTGAGACGATATGCAAAGTTATTCCAAGCCCAACGCATAGCCTTCCAATATTTCCCGTATTTGCGGGTATTTCGGGACGATAGAGAGCGATTGATATATTAAAATTATTAAAAATTTCTTCTTTGTATTTTTCCATAAAAAATATTATTCTATTTATTAAATAATTTTTAAATAAAAAAAGGGAATTGCAAAAATCAATCCCCTCTTATTTTTTATTTACAATAAATTAATTGTCTTTTGTATTTTTTTCGCTATTGCTTTTAGATTCTTCGCCTTTAGCTATAATTGCGCTTTCATCTTTTACGGGTTCGGGTTTAGGAATTAAAGTATGCAATAAAGTATAGGCTACAGCGACATTTTCTTCTCCCGAATCGGATATTACTCTAAAAGACATTAAAGAAGAATATCTACTTCCGCCGTAAGCGTATTTAAAATTTATCTCGGCAGTTTCTCCCGCTTCTATATTTATAGTGTCGTAATCAAGCGCTATAGCAGATAAAGCTTGAGATAAATCCGTTTTTATAGAAACATTTTTTTGTTGTTTTGAAGTTCTATTAACTATAGTCAAAATTCCCGTTCTGCTTTTCTCGTCAAGTTTAACGCTAACATTAAAAGGATTTTCAGAATATTTTTCTTCTATTCTTGAAACTATCGAAGCGTTTATATTAGCCCATTCTCTTATAGTATTTCCATAGCCTTTATATTTTGACCATAACATTCTTGAAATATCATGAAAGAATACTCCTCTTATTCTACTACTTCTATTAAATTTCGCTTCCGATTCGTAAACTCTCTTCATATATTCTAATTCGGGTCTTAAACTTCCATCTTGAAGTCTATTATCAATCATATTGCCGACTAAAGTATTATATTCTCCCGATAAATATCTGGGCCAACTTGCAAGCATTCCAACATGCTGCGCTCTGTTTGCTTCGTATATCATAACCGCATCATAATCTATTCCAGCATCAAAAAACATATAAGGGTCCTGCCCATGTTCTTGCCCTTGCGCCCAACCTAAAGTGAAAGCCCATAATTTTTTCTTTATTCCCGATTCTTTTATTTGTTTTATTATTAAAGATTCTTTATGCGCTCTAAACCATCGCCATTTCATTCCAATTTCTTTTTTTCCTCTATTAATTGCAAGCCATCTCATTCTCGCTTGTTTATTCATTGTATTCCAATTAGCGGGAACATATATGCCCGTAAGCTCTACCATTTCATCAACCATTTCATAACCATCAACTTCTCCCGTTCTTATAAAATCCAATCCGACATAAGAAATATTTGGATTAGAATCGTATCTTTTTAAAATATCTATTATATCTTGAATTCTTTTAGTATCGGCTAAAGATATATGTCTGCTTTCAACCAAACTTTTTGTTTCAGAATTATAACCTATTGAAACATCGTATCCGCCTTTTCTCGCTCCGCCTCCTGCGGCAAAATAACTCATAACATAAGCGCCAAGTTCAACATTTCCTTTTTTCTTGCTAGACGCTAAATTTTCAATATTTTTAATCATATCTTTTGCCCAAGGTTCGTCAGAGTTAATGCCTTTTGTCCAACCCGTAGTTTGTCCGCCTATAGCCCAAAATATATCGCATTTCATATATCTTATCCAATCATATATCGCATCGTAAGTAGTTAACTCTCCCGTTTCAACGCTCGGCACTTTTTTTGTTGTTAAATCTATAGCATATTCTAAAGTCGCTATTTTTTTAGTTTCTTTTGCAGGCGGCGATTGTCTTCCTTTTACGGTAAAATCTTTAGTATATCCGTATATTCCTTTTGCAGTTTGAACTAAAACTACGGCTTGATATTCTCCCAAAGTTCCGCCGAAAGGATGCAAATAAGTTCCTTTATATTGAGAGTTTTGAACTTTAAATACATTTATAGCGTATCTATCGTCTCCGTTCTTTTTTACAATTTTATCCGATTTATATCTAACATATATGCTTATATTTTTTATAAAATCTCCCGTGTATATTGAAGCGTTTATTACAACGGGTTCGTATCTGAAAACAGAAATTTTAGACAAATCTATAGAAACTCTCGGCGCTTCTCTATTTCTTGAATTTCTTATAGCCGTATTGACCGCTTCGCTTAATTTCTCCGCAGCGGAATCCGTATTATTTGCAGAAAATACTAAAGCGGGCAAAACATTTGGATTTGGCATATTTCCGTTTAATTCGTTTTCGCTTAATAATAATTCTTGATTCAAAAGTTCTATTTTATTGTCGGCGCTTATATTTTCTTTAAAATAAAAATCTTCCAAATCTACCGCTAAATCATAATCATATATAGGTTTTACTGTAGCTAAAGAAAGCGAGTCGGGATTATACATATCTATTCTACGAAATTTATTATCTTCGTCTAATTTATATTGAGTAGATTCGTTATTATAATTTATTATGGCTATTCTTTCGCTGATTCCGAAAGTCAATAATATAAGCGAAACTGAAATTAATAATAATATAGTCGTGGCTAATATGCTTTTTTTCATTTTTAAAATTATTCCTTTATTTATATTTTAATTACATATTTTCTCTCGTATGTTTAGGATGTTTAGGATGTTTGTCAATTTGCTTTTTCAAATGGGAAGAATCTACATGAGTATATATTTCTGTTGTCGTTATATCCGAGTGTCCTAACATTCTCTGCACCGCTCTTAAATCCGCCCCATGCTGAATTAAATGCGTTGCAAAACTATGCCTAAAAGTATGAGGATGAATATTTTTTTCAACTCCGCTCTTTCTCATAGCCTCTTTTACTATTTTCCAAATTCCTACTCTTGAAATTTTATCTCCTCTAAAATTTAAAAATAATTCGTTGGTATCTTTGCCTTTTACTAAAATTACTCTGCTTGTATTTATGTATTTTTTAAGTATATCTAAAGCGCTATCGTTAATTGGGACGATTCTCTCTCTCTTGCCTTTTCCAAATATTCTTAAATATTTTCCTTCAAAAGATATATCTTCAATTTTTAAAGAACAAATTTCGCTTACTCTCAAGCCCGAAGAATACATAAGCTCAAAAATAGCCTTATCTCTCAAGCCTTTATCGGTTTTTTCGTTATGAACAGAAATTAAATTTTCAACTTCAAGCGATGTAAGAGATTCGGGCAAATTTCTTTTTAATCTTATAATCTCCAAATTATCGGTTGGATTTTTTGTAATATAATTTTCCATTACCAAAAATTTATAGAGATTAACAACGCTAACTTTATTTCTTGCCACAGTTCGCGATTTTGCGCCTTGTTCTTTTCTTTCGTCTAAAAATTTTTCAATATCGCTTCTGCTAACTTTTAATATGCTTTTTTTATTTCTGCTTAAAAAATCGAGATATATCGCTAAATCTCTGCCATAGGATTCAAGAGTATTTAAAGATAAGCCTTTTTCCACTCTCTCGTAGTTTAAATACATTGATAGTATTTCTTTGTCTGAAATCTGCTTTACTGACATTGAAAATTGCCTCTTAAATTAAATATATACATAATAAAGTCAACATAAAAATTTTATAGTATTTTGTTGACTTATATATATTATCGACAATGTCCGCTATTTATTTAAACATAATATCTATTATTAAGATAATAAAAAATAAAAAAATTTGTTTAAATTTTTTAAGCAAATTAAATAAAAATTGCTCCGTAAATATAAATTATTTAAGAAGCAATTTTTTTTAATTATTTTTTAATATTTTTAATTTTATTATAAATTATATTTGCACATCGGCGTCATAATTGATTCCGTTAAAACCGAAACCATGCAAATGCAAATATTCGTCTCTAAATTGATTTAAGTCGGCGTTCGCTTTTAAAGTGTCGTTATCTTTTACTTTATTCCAAGATTCCAAAACTTCTTTTTGAACATCGTCTCTAAGTTCCCAATCGTCTAATCTTAATCTATGTTTTTCGTCAACTATAGCGCCTTTGCCTGAATATAATTTATCGTTAAACTGTCTATACATTTGCTCGATGCAACCTTCATGTATTCCTTTATCTTTCGTTATTTTAAATAAAATACTTATATATAAAGGCATTGCAGGAATAACGGCGGATGCTCTCGTGACAACGGCTTTTGCCACGCTAACATAAGCATGTCCTTTGAGTTTATCTTGCATCATTTTATCAAGTTTAATTGCAGTTTCTTCCAAATCGTCTTTTGCTTTTCCGATTGTTCCGTCTCTGTATATGGCTTTAGTTATTTCAGGACCGATATAAGAATAGGCTAAAGTTAAAGCGTTTTCTGAAAGCATATCGGCTTTAATTAAATCTTCAATCCATAAACTCCAATCTTCGCCTCCCATAACTTTTACTGTAGCTTTTATATCTTCTTCGGTTGCGGGTTCTATTTCTACATTTATAAGCTCTTCTTTCATGAAGTCTACGCCTATGCCATTATATTTTTTGCCAATGGGTTTTAATGTTGAGCGATAAGTTATATTTTCTTTTTCGTCCTTTCTTATTCCCGTAGCCAAACTATAAATTAGAATGTCAATTTTTCCGTCAAAGAATTCTTTAGCTTGCTTTATAATGCTTTCTTTTGAAGATTCTAAAAAAGCATCTCCCACAATAGTTTTTTCTTTTAGTCCGTCTCTTTTTGCAAACTCGCTGAAGGCTTGATTATTATACCATCCAGGAGTCGCCGTTTTTTCTTCGGTTGCCGCTCTTTCAAAAGAAACGCCCATAGTATTTGCGTTTAAACCGTAAGCTAAAACTATTCTGCTTGCTAGTCCGTATCCACCAGAAGCTCCAAGTATCAACGCATTTTTTATATTGGCGTTAATCTTTGGTTTAGATTTAACATAATTAATTTGATTTTCAACTTCTTGCCTGCAACCTAATGGGTGAGAAGTTCTGCATACATTATTAGATATTTGAGGTTTTACTATCATTTTTATACTCCTTTTAATAGTTTTTATTCTAAAATGTCCAAATAATAATACAATATAATAACATTTTTTGCAATAGTTTAATTGGTTAAGTGAATAATATTTATAATAATTTATTTTGATTTAAGGTATTTTTTTAAATTTAGTTTTTTAATAATTATCATTGAGAGCCTTTGACAAAGCAATCTACTTTTAGTCCCGTTAACTATTCTTAAATAAAAATGTTGTTTTTGCTTTTTACACATTTTGGAAGTGGTAATCTTTTACAATTTTTTAAATAAATGCTTAACAAATTTTTTAATCTATGTTATATTTTATACATAAATAAATAATGGATTATAAAAAAATGAATAAAAATACTGTAATTTTGTTAAGC